>Ga0224557_1000095_pt1 | contig 98176 bp, 73 predicted proteins | sample 714S31014metaG_FD_180677 | JGI IMG/M metagenome (GOLD analysis project Ga0224557, IMG submission 180677) | Peat soil microbial communities from Stordalen Mire, Sweden - 717 S3 10-14 | ecosystem: Environmental > Terrestrial > Soil > Wetlands > Peat | place: Sweden: Norrbotten County, Stordalen...
TACTCCAAAATCATGAGTTCAAGATCACTGCCGTTGGTCAACGGTGGCGGGGCCACAACCTTGGCCTGCCGCAAGTGTCGCAGCAAAAGCGTCATGGTTATCTGATCTCCACAGTGACTCGCCAGACACTTCCAGCGAGCTTTGAGAAACGCGGCGATTCGGGCTTCGTTCAATTCGTTGAGTGGGATCCGCCGCCGGTGAAGCCACCGGCTCAAATTGGCCACCAGCCGAATTTTAAGCCAGCCGTTCACGTTGCAATAACCTTGCTGCGAAACCAAAGCCGCAAAGCTTTGTAGATGTGGGCCAATGGGGCCGACTTGCAAACGCTGCAAGTCTTCAGCTTGAGGATTAAACAGAGCATTCATAAGTGTCATTCCTTTCATTTGGTTGAGGTTTACAGGGGGAATGACGCTCGAATAATGCCGAGTTGCAAAAAGAAAAAAGGGCGATTCCTCAATGATTTGAAGAATCGCTCCGTGTGCTCGGCATTATCAAGTGCTACAGAAAATACCCCTTATGCCGAGCTCGGCATAATGGCTATTTTTACTCCTAAGCCGACTACGGCTTCTATAAAATGGAAGCCAATCCATAGTCGCAACATAAAGACAGACATCTTGTCCAGCAGTTCTCACCGTGACTTTTTTTGATGACTGTCAGAGTCGGCTCAAGCGCCTTTTCCGACGACAATCGGATCAAAATAATCTAACTCACACCTTGGTCAGGCTGACTTTCTCGACCAACGGGCCTTCAGGGCCGATGGCATCAAAGCGATAGAATACTGCACGCTCACCCAAATGACGGAATTTCTGTCGTGCGAGCTGGAGTAGTTTCTCATCACAGGTGGAGATTATGAACTGGCGCTTCCCAACATCCGATTCGAGCAAACCGACAATCAAATCGAGGAAAGCATAAGTATTTAAGTCGTCAAAATGAGTCACCGGGTCATCCATAAACACGGGAGAAAACCCCGACCAAGTCTGGGAAATGCACGCGGTCAGAAACAAGCCGAGCAAAAGAGTCTGTTGCTGGGACTGGCTGAAATAGTCGGTTGGGCGCAACTCCTCGCCATGACGCTTGACTCGAACGCTGATGGTTGACTCGTGACTTTGGATTTCAATGTCGTCGAACCCGTAAACGGAGCGGAGCCGACGCTGAATGACCGACGTGCGCGGACCATACTCGCTTGTGAAATTAGCGATGGCCTCATTCTGCTGCGAAGACACTAGGCGGGAGAGTTTGGTGAAATAAGCCAGCCAAGGCTGATGTAGGTCACGCTTCCGTGCTGCGGCCTTGACCGCTTTTTCCTTGTTTCGGACATTATGTTGCAATGTTGTTAGAGCCGCAGCCGTCGTCACAGCATCAAGGGCCAATTCAAGATTTGACGTTGAATCCCGTAGCGCAAGGAGTTGTGCCTGCATACGCGAATCCTCGGCAATCAAAGAAAGAAGCATTTCTTCATCGGCATTTGTCGGAAGCTTAGATTCTTGAAGTCGCGCCGTTATTTGCGTCAAAGTCCTTTGTAGATTTGCAAGTTGAGTTCGTAATGCCTGGAGTTGGGGTTTCAAAGATGCTGACTCTTGTCGGAGTGTGCTTAACTCTGTTTTTCTCTGTGTAGTTTCCGTTTGGGCTTTCGCCGCTTCAGCTTTGAAGCCGGTCAGGTGATCATGATTGAGGCGCTCCTCGTGAGCAAGTTGCTCGTTATCGGTGGCAAGGGGGATTTGATTCAGCCGTGGATCGTTCTGGAGTTGAATGACCTCCGCCTTGTGGCGAGCCAGTGCTTCCTTCCGATTAGTCTCCTCGGCTACTTTGGCTGTCAAGAGAGTCTTCGCGTTCACGAGAGTCGTGCGGGCCACGTCTGTCGCCGCAGCCGCTTCTTGGATCTGTCGGTTCAGTTCGTTGATCTCCTCTTGGACTCGATTGAACCGCACCTGAAGTCCTTCCTCGGGGCTTGAACCAGACGGTTCTATAACCATGCCAAGTTCCGCTGCGGCATTTGCAAACTTACCTATCTCAATGTCAAGCCTCACCCGCTCTTCTTTCAAGACGATAATTTGATTGCCGAAAGATTGTTGCTTTTGGCTATTGTCTGCAACTCGCTCGGCCAACTGTTTTGACTTCTCCTTCACGGCACTTAGGTCAGCTCGCGCACTGCTGGCCGCGTCTGCGGCCAAATGGTTTTGAATGCGACGGACGAGTTCGTCCTTTGAACCATGATCTTCGCCGCACAAAGGACAAGTTCCGGTGAGGATGTGCCCCTGCAATTGAGACAACAGGGTCTTGAGTTCGGACTGGCTTTTGTCAACCTCCGCAATTTGGCGGGACAAGCGCGTCTCCTCCGCTCTCACCGCAGTAAGTTGCGGTGAAATCTCTCGTTCTTCGGTGCGTAATAATTCCAAAGATTTTTGCAAGGCAAGTTCCGATTCAACGACGACGGCGAGCCTAGTTCGATTGGTCTGCCAAGATGCCATTGATTCGATAAGACTCTTCACTGCGGCAATTTCTAGGCGTTTTGTCTTCAGTTTTTCTTTTGCCTGCGCTGCCTGATTTTCCTGCGTTTGTAGGTCTGTAGTTGCCTTTTCTTCGGCTGCACGAAGTTGCGTAACAGAATCCATCACGCCGTTCAATTCGTCGTTAAGCGTTTTCTGTTTCTGGACGAGTTGTTCATACGCGGGTTTCGTGGTGCGAAACCACTCAAGGAGCACAGATCGCGCCTGCGCCTCAGTGTATTTTGCGTTCGTTTCGGTCAGGTGCTGCTCCGCACGCTGGAGCGCCAACTCGGCGGCGACTCGCTTTTCCTCGGTTGTGCCAAACGCCTGTTCTTTTTGTGCGATCTGCTGCTGTAGGCTGACGAGGTCGGCACGCATTTTCGGCAGGCTGGCAACTTCCTTGGCTAGACCAGAAAGTCGCTCACTTCGGTTTTGACTTTCCCCGTGCCGTGCTTCGATGGAGGCCCGCCAGCCGCGCATAGTTGCGGCGTCGGGTCTTTGAGATTCCACATCGAATCCCGCAGCGACAAGCCTGGTGCGTAAAGCATCGAATTCCGTATCGAGCACCTCAAGGTTGGTTTGCGCCTTAACCGTTTGACCCAACCGGTCCAATTCCTTTTTCTCGTCCGTGATTTGTTCCGAAAGCTCTCTGATCTCTTTATCTGCATCTGTTATATCTGACTCAAGAAACTCGCAGACTTTGGCGGCCTTGTTCACCGCGTTGGCATAATCTTGAAATGCGAGCATCCGGGAAACAATTTCTGCGGACAGACAGCAATCATCCTGAAAGTTCTTGGTTAGTTCCTGCTGTTCCTGACTAAATAGATGCGTGGCTCGGAAAAGATTCACGAAGTTTTCGAGACGGTCAGCGGCTGGAATGTCACGACCCGTCAGTTCGGCTAAAATAGTTTTGCGGTCGGTGATCCGACCGTCCAACAGAGAATCTTTCCGGGTTTTCACGCTCCGTATTATCTTTCGGACAGCACCATTACTCTGAAAGGAGAGAGTCACATTGCTTTCCTCGGACCCGGTGTCAAGATGCTGCGCCGTTTTTGCGAAATGTGCTTCGCTAGACGATTCGATACGCCCAATTCCACCTGTTACTGCGAAGTCGACGGCGTCAAAAAAAGAGGTCTTACCGAATCCATTTGGGCCATAAAGTATGGTGACATCGGCCCCAAGGGTGAACGTATGCGGCTTGCGGTAGGCCCGAAAATTCTTAATCGTGACGGATTCGAGTCGAACGGATTCGGTATTCGCCTCCGATTGCGCAACTGGAGCGTTGGCGACCGGCGTGAGGTCCTTCGGTTCGCCAAATTCTCCACTGATACAATCCTCTACAATGCGTTCAGGACCGCGTTCGCGCTGGACAACAACATATTTCGCCAGGACGGCCGGAACGCCACATTGTTGCAGAAACGTCTGTGCCGACGCTGGTCTGAGGGATTTGCCATCCAGCGGCAATAGCGGGAGAAACGGCAAGCGTGCAAGCGACGCGCCAAACGGGAAAATAAGTGGAATCACGAACTTGCGGCAAAAATACACGTCCGTTTCGACGGTGGAGCAGAACTGGTCAAGATTGGAACCGTCCGGCTGGACGCAAAATACGAATGCGAGATCGAGGGCATCCCATAGCCCCCGCTTTTCCTTAAAATAGGTTTTGAATCTCCCATATAGCGCATCGTAGCTTTTACTCATGTCACCATTGGAAAACGCAAACCCTGCCATAACATGCTTTGTCTGCAACAGCAGGAGCGGCTGATGCAAAGAATCAACCGGCTCGACGGTCAACTGCGAGTCGGGCAGGACGCCAGCCAAATAGCTGCGCAGGCTGTCGGCGGACGAATGAGGATTATGCGGCGAGTTCGGCATTGATTGCTCCTGGAACGGCGGTCACCGTGGTCGTTTGCTGGAAAACATCTAACAAATTCCGATACCCGAGATGCAATAAGCCGCTGGCAGGGTCGGTGATATTGCGCTCTTGGCCCAAATGCGAACTTTCCGTCCTCAAAAAACTGCCCAACCTCTGTAGCCATGGATTGTTGTCCGGGTCACGCGAGACAAGAAGCATCTGGCGTCGTGGCATGGAAACGATGTCCTGCGAATGTTTTAGGCAGTTCTCGTGTGTCTGGCCCCGTATGGCAATGAGATCGACCGTCTGGTTGTTCATCACTATGGTCGCATGGGCAGGATCGGCACCGACTGTTGGAGGGGGAGAACCAAGGCCGACAATGTCCAATGTATGCACAAGATGCTCCAGTGCATCAGATTCGGTCTGGTCCCAATCGTCAGCGTGGCTCGCTTGTGATTCTTGAGCCGCTAATTTCACCGTGTTCGCAGCCGATTGGGCCGAAATCTGGCGTAATGCGGCGATGGTTTGCTGGTGAGTGGCGTCCGACTGCGTGGCCAGCGGCACAAGTGGATAATTGACACTCAATCTGGGAAGATCATCCAGTTCATCATTCAACCATTTGATACAAGCTGCAACGGAATCGGCCGGAGCGCGTCGGTCATTTGTTCCGTCCAGCGGGAAAACAAAGGCGTTTTCAAGGGCAACCGTTCTCCCGGCAGGACCGGCAATGACAGAATTGGGATTTACCTGCAAAAACGAATGAATGCAGGCACCACATTCACGGAACACAACATCGTGATAGGCCGATAGCAGTGTGCTTGTTGACCGAAACCGGGGACCACCGTTTGAGAACGTCGGACTGCATTCAGGTTCCATAAACAGGGCCTGCGGTGGGAATACCAAGCTGGTGCTGCCATATTCATCTTGGTTTTCGTCGACTCTGCCAGGCACAGATTTTCCAGCGCTGTTTGCAAACAACAAACAAGCGCGGTCACGCCGGACACTCGGAATGGTATTTTGGTCAAAAAACCTGCCAACCTCTGTCAAAAAAGTGTCGTGTGACGGCTTCGGATTGTTTTGAACGACAAAGAACCACGAGAGCGAAAGCTCGGCCTGCGCTTGGGCGGCTTGGCGCTGCAAGTCTTCCAATACCCACTGCCAAACTTTTTTGTTATCGACCGTCGCAATCCAGTCGAAGCAGACGAGCGAGCAAAAGCGATATTGTGTGGTGCCGTTATCGAACGGCCCCTTAAATATAAACACCGAGTTGCCGTGAAACATATCTTGGTAATGGACATTCCGTTCAGGCCATGCGGGGGAAAGTTTGGGCTGGAGCCAGCGTTCGACGGTTCCGTTCTCTGCCTTTACCCAAGTGATTCCACAGTTGATCCACGCATTCCCGGCAATACGGGCCAAGTTATTGTTGGTCACATCCAGATGGGTGCCTGGGGTGTTGGCGAGCGAAGTGAACTCCGCCTTGGAAAGAGCATCGGTCCCGCCGATGACGATTGTGCCATTTGGCCAGTTGGGCGCTTGGAGGGCGGTTTCCACCAGCGCTATCCCTTCAGGCCCAGGAATACTGTATTCTGGAAAAACAGTGAAATGTGTCTTGGATGCGCCGTGCCGAACGGCGCGCGCGACTTCCAGAGTTTCGGACAGCATCGCTAATTGACGCGGTTTGGCCTGCGCGGCACACCGATAAGGCTCTACGGCGGTCAGCAAAAGGTGCGGCTGGACGATGACCATCCCAACGCGATCACTTGGAAGCGTAACGCTGCGCGAGGACAAATCGACTGTTTCGATATGGAGCACTGGATCGGAACTTTAGAAAAAAACCTGGAGAAATACAATAGATATGGCAGCAGCATAACGGGAGAATTTTGAAATTCCACCCGTTCATCACGCCTAAATTTCCAAACCAACAGGTTTATTGTTTTCGTTCATGTGACCGACTTTTCTGCGTCCTTGATTTCGTTGACCACAATTTCCAGCACCACAGGCTGGCCTTCCGTGATCAGCTTCCGCTGGCTGCTTGGCAACTTGGTCAACAGCGACAATTCCATCCGCTGCAAGACCGTTTCAATCCGCCGCAAATGATGGCCACGAACGGAAATCTCGTGCGTGGTGAAGACGAGCTTAAGGTTTTGCTCGTCGCCGCTACTGTCGAGTTCCGCAAAGATGAAATGATTGTGCGGCAACAACAGTGAACGCTCTGGCGTTGCTTCAATGCGTAATCCGCGTGCCTGTGGGTCGCTGGCCCAACATTCGGGTGTTTTTGTGCTCATGATTTTGTATGGTTTGATGATTTGGTTGATGTTGTTGAGCCGAATGGAGACGGAAAATTCGTTCGGCGGCTCGACGACCGAAGCGAATAAGATAACCGTGCAGCCGATTCCAAAGTGGATGCCGTCCGCGCGGGACAAAACCGGTCGCAAATTCCATCGCCAGTGGCCGATGACCGGAGCGGGTGATGTTTTCACGAAGTTGCTGTTTGTCCGGCGTGAAAATGCAAATACCGCGCCGCCCGCGCGAAACGGTCACATACCACTGTTGGGCGTTCGTTGCCGGCTTGACCGTCGAATCGGAAAAAAGGACGTAATCCACGGTTTTGCCCTGTGAACCGTAGGATGTGACCGCGTAGCCGGGAAGAAATTCACGGAATGATTTGTCCAAGACGCGGCCATCAGTCAATTCAACTCCGCCATCGGCGCGGACAGATTTCACGGTGACGAGTTCACCATTGGTGACACGCCCGCCTGACGCCAGCTTGCGATTGGCCTTGAGATGCAGGCGGTCCCCTTGAGCGACAGAAATCTCGCGCGCCTGGCAGACCGTGATACGGTCAAGCAACCGGTTCGAGACCGTCACGAACTTGCCGCCGACTTCAACGAGCACACTCGTTTTCAAAATCCCCGCCAGCTTGCCCTTCGCGCCCGGTTGGGCATCGCGGACTTTCTGATTGAAGACAACCACGGCATCGGACGGATAAAAACGCTCATCACGCTTTTGCGCGTTGGTGAGGTCAATTCTTTCCAGTGCTTGAACCGCCGAGTCTGTCGCGCCGAGCAAACCCTTTCCTTTTAACGCATCACGCACGTGCGAGTTGACGCGATGCACTTCGCCCCACGTTTGCGAGACGACAACCGCCGAAGCGTTTTGCTCCGCGAGCCGGAGATATTCATCGGCGAGCTTATCGGCTTGTTCCCCGATGCCACACGCGACAATTGCGCCCATTTTGTCGAGGCGTTCAAACGAATCGTCCAACTTGCCAGCAGCCGCCGATTCAACCGCCTTTCGATACAGCCTGATGCGCTTGCGTTCCTCATGGTCACGACCGAGCGCCGGGTCTTGCCGACGAATCTTGTGCAATTCGACCGGCTTCACTCCGGCATGGCGTTCAATGGCGAGCAGGGCATCCGAAGCCTCAACCGCTCCGTGTTGCCGGGTGTCGCCGGAGAGAACCAGCCGTCCGTGTCGCTCATGGATCAACCGGACAAGCTCCAGCATCTGTCGCCCGCCAATCTGACCAGCTTCGTCCACCACAATGACGGCGCTGTCAGCAAGTTCACCCTTTGTGAGAAAACTGGCGACCGTCGTTGGCGTCGGAAACCCGGCTTTTTCCATTTCCACGACTTGTTGACGTTGTGGCGCGAGAACGACCACGCCCCGGCCAGCCTGCCGAAGTTGCTCCACCAGTTCGCGCAGGACAAAACTTTTGCCCGTTCCCGCACCGCCGCGAAAAACAGAAACGCCGTTCGTCGAACGCAGCAAGGATTCGAGGGCTTGGCGTTGTTCTTTGTCGAGTTGCGGATTCGCCGGGCGGGGATTCGACACCAGCGGGAGACAATCCCCGACGCCATCTTTCGCGGTCTGAACGATTTCCCATTCGCGCAGCAGAACTTCACGCAGGGTCACTTCGCCTGGCCGCGCTTCGTCCCGGATATAGCCACGTCGCAGGGTGAATTCCTTGAGATCGGAAACGGAAAAACCCTCACCACGCGCCCGGCCCAACGCCTCCTGCCACAACTGACATTCCAGCACAACCGAGTTGCGGTCGAATAAATGTTCTTCCGCCCACTGGACGGCTTCATTCACGTTGACAGATTTTTGTTCCTCCACTTTGACCGCTGGTTGGTTTGGAAGCTGGTGCATGAGCGCACGTTCAGACTCGCTCAATTGGGCATCCCACAACGCCCGAAGTTCATCGCGGCTTAATGTCTTTTGCTTTCGAGTTCGCTCTGATTCTGCAAGCCGTGACCTCAATTCGGCAATGTTGCCAGCTTTGAGTTCTGGTTTTTCGGCCAGCAATTTGTCCAGCGCCGCATCAATTTGTCCACGCCGTTTGGAAAATCGCTCGCACAATTCTTGAGGGATGCCTTCGATTTGAAAATCACCGCGCGCCCGGTTTCGTATCTGGTAGCCGAAAGACCGAAGGTCGCGGGCGAGTTCGTGATAATAGACATTCTCGGCAAATTTTCGGGCGCGAAGAAGCTCGTGATTTTCCAACGCCTTCCAGCGGTTTTCCACCGGGTCAAACGTGGCGTTGAAAACAATGCAGTGCGTGTGCAGATGCGGGTCGAGCGCGCGTGAGGTGTCGTGGGTGAATAAAGCGGCGGCAAAATTGCCCGTCAGCCGTTCACTACGCGCGCCACCGATGCGAATACGGGTTGCCGCGAAGTCCTCGAAGTTTTTTAACGCCACTCGTGCCGCCCGGTCGTGAGCTTTGAAAATCCGCTCGTCATCGCCGAGGAAGCCCGCCAGCGAAACCGATTTCGGCGGGGAAAATGTGAAGTCATAAAATATCCGCCGGTCGGCCACGGTCTGACCATCCTTAATCCGCGTGGTCTTCAATTCCGGGGTCAATTTCTCACCAGTGGCTGGATGCTGATTCTCGCACAACCGCAGAAAATCATCGGCGCGGACTTTTCCGGCCAATCCGAGCCGCTCCGCCCCCACGCCAACCCATTCGCCGGCCACGCGCTGCCCTTCGTCGTAGTAATCGCCGACGCAGAGGTGTTCCTCGAAGTATTCCCGCGCGTTTTTCAGGTTGTATTGTGTCTTTGCCGTAACCACACCCGGACATTACACGGACTGTGCGCGGTCATTGTGTGCCTGACACACCATTGCTCCCCCGGATTATGATGAACTGCCTCCATGAGCACGACCGCGACTCTGAAGCCGGGCAACCAACTGTGGGGCATTTACCACACCGACCGGGAATATGCCCGCGTGATGGGTGATCCACTTCGCACCGTGGTTGAAGCTCCCACAAAGCTCGCAGCCGAGGAAGGAGCCGCCCGACTCGGATTCAGTGAACCGTGGGCACATCCGGTCGCGGCAACTGAATTGAGACGGGCACAGTGGCTTTCCAAACGCCGACCAGGACACCGGCAGGAACTGTCTCGCAATCCAAATACATCACGCGGCATTCATGTCTGATTATGCAAACACCATCCACAGCTCAAATTCGCACTGCCATCGAGGTGCTCAAAAAATTTGGCGAACATATCAATCACAACGCCGTAAACACGATGATCGAATTGTCCGACTCACAGCTTCACGACCAACAACCTGGCCGCATTGAAGCCCGGACGATTGAACAAACTACACGCATCGAAACTGTCGCCGCGCAACTGGAATCCTGGCGTAACGAATTGCTGCAACAGGGGAGGCAATGTGTTTCTCATCATGTTTAAGACAGGGCACGCCTTACTCCTGCCGGGAGGCAGGTTTTTGAGTCCGCGAAGTGGTCGCGGTTTGGACGCGGAATGTCCGCGCCATCGCCCGGCCTGCTGGCCGTGGCCGTGGCCAGTCCGCGACCGCGTCCAGTCCGAAACCAGTCCGCATCCGTGCCACGCCCGTGGCCGTGTCCAGTCCGTAACCGTGTCCTGGCCATGCCCGCAGCCGCGTCCGCAGTCAGTCCCTGTCCGCGTCCCTGTCCGGGCCGAAGCCGTCCGTGACCAGTCCACGTCCGCAAACTATCCGTGTCCGCGTCCAGTCCGCAGCCGCGCACAGTCCATGACCGTATCCAGTCCGTGTTCGTGGACAGTCCGCGACCGTGTTGAATCCGTCAAATGTCCGGGTCACGGTTGCATCGCATCCGCACTGCGGACGATTCATCTCCATATATTATCCGCGTATGTCCGCATTTGATCCAAACAATGTCCGCAAAGCGGTGTCGGAATTTACGCCGCGTCACCAGCAAAAGTTCGAGAACTTGCTGCCGGCCAAAGATGTCATCGTCGAGTTGCGGCAGAGACGGGCTTCGTTTCGTGCCATCGCTGAATTGCTCACGCAACACTGCCTGCCAGCCGGCAAGACGGCCATTGCTGATTTCTGTCACGAAGTGCTGGGTGAATCCATCCGGCCACACCGCCGCACTCCCAGGAAACGGCTTCCCGCCGTCGAACCGCAAGGTGAAACCAAGTTCGTTCTCCCTGCGCCAGTCACCACTGTGCCCGGCGGTCCGTCCAACCCCGAGGCTGCCGCAGATCGTCCACGCGGACCGCGCATAGCCCAAATCCGCAAACTCACCCCACAAAACAATGAAAAGACTGATTCTCATCCTTAACGGCAAAGGCGGCGTTGGCAAAAGCTTCTTCGCCGTCAACTTCGTCCAGTATCTCAAAGACAAGGGCATTGCCCATGTCGCGATTGACAGCGACAACGAGAACTCGACGTTGAAACGGTTTCATCCCGACACCCGCTTCCTGGACTTGTCCAAACGCCGCGCGCTCGACGGCATCTTCACCGCTTTGGAAAAGGCAAATCTGGTCGTCATGGACTGCCGTGCCGCGTCCACCGACCTGTTTATTGAATTCTTCGCCGAAATTGACCTGTTCGCCGTGTTGTCCGCGCTCGGTGCAAAGCTGACGCTCGTCATGCCGGTGAACCACGAGTCGGACAGCGTGGAACAAATCCAGCGGCTCACGGACGAGTTCGGAGACAAGTGCGGCTACGTTGTCGTCCGCAACGCGGCGCACAGCGACAGTTTCACGATCTTTGAAACGTGTGAGGTTCGCGCGCTGCTCAAAGACAAGCTCGGCGCGCGGGAAATCGGCATGAGCCGGATGCAGGACTGGCTGGTTGAGGCGCTTAACACCGAGAATCTGACCATTACAGCGGCGGCGAAGCATCCCGCGTTCAGCCTGCTTGACCGGCAACGACTTCAAACGTGGCAGCGCAGGTTTTACGCTGAAGTCGAATCTGCCGCCAACCTCCTACTGTCTTCAAAGTGATGTCCAAGCCCACCACACAGCCGCCGGACTTCGACGAGGAATTCACCAAGGCCGTTGCCGAGTGGCGCGATAAACATCGGCTGCGAGAAGACGACGCGGTGATATTGCTTGTCGAATTGTTCCGAATCCACCAGCAGCATTGGGATCAGATTCGTCGCCGGGAAATACCATCCTTTGAGCAGTTCCGCGCGGACATCACGAAGCTCGTCGGCGCGGCGCAGACATTTCAACAACAGTCATCAGCTTTGCTGGAACTGCTGCGAAGCCAGCCACCGGCTCACCGTGCCGCGAAAATCACCCGCGCCGCCGCAATCTTCGCCGCGCTCGCCACGTTGCTGGCCGGTTATCTTATTGGGAGGGCATGGAAATGAAACTCGGCCTCATTCCGTTCGACCCGATAATTCCGCCGCCAGACCTCATGCTCGCGTTGAGGAATCCGCAATACTTCTTGGCGGCTGGTGGGATTCTTTTGGCGCTCATCGCAGTTTTCCTCTTGTTCGTTCCTCGAAATCGCAAAGGCCATGCCGCGCGGCTCGGCGGTTTGAAGTGGAAGCGGAATCAGTTCTGTCGCGGCTGGCTCATCACCGGCGACACTGGCTCTGGCAAAACCAGTTCCGGCATCAACCAACTGGTGCATCAAGTTTTTCAAAACGAACCGACATGGGGTGGGTTGTGCGTTGACGAAAAAGGCGTGTATTGGGAAACGCTGGCTGCGATGGCTCGTCACTACGGCCGCGAACACGATTTGATTCATCTGCAAATCCGCGCAAACGACACCAATGCACAGTGGACGCCGCCGAATCGCTACAACCTGACTGGCGACCGCAGTATTCCGTTCTCCACCTACGCCAAGTTTATCGTGGACACCGCGACGAGTCTTGGTCAGGGCGGAGACAAAGGGTTTTTCAAAAGCCAGGCGCAGACCCACATCGCGCACGCACTCGAAATGCTCTTTGAATTGAACCGCCCCGTGACTTTGCTCGACGCGTATGAATTGTTGTCCAATCGGGATTTGCTCGAAGAAGAAATGGAGAATCTTGAAAATCTCACCGAAACGCCACGCCGGGCCGCTGTTTACGCACACTTTCTCGACCGTTTTCTCACCCAACCTGCCGAGCAATTTGGTGGTGTCCGAGAAACCATTGGCAACTATCTGCAATACTTCCTAACCCCGGAAGTTGCCGAGGTGTTTTGCACCGGCGATAGCACTTTTGATTTTTCGGCGATTGACCAAGGCAAAATTATTCTCACGACCATGCCGCAAAAGTTTCAGACCGAACGGCGTTATGTGAACACATTCCTGAAGCTGCTTTATTACAATCACGCCCTGCGCCGTTTCGACAAAACCAAGATGGATCGCGCGAAGGACAACTTGCTCATCCTCTGGGCCGACGAGGCGCAGCGGTTCATGACGGCCAGCGAAGACGGAACGAGCGATTACAATTGCGTGGACGTGATCCGCGAGGCGGGCGCCACCGTCGTCGCCGCCGCGCAAAGCACAACTTCGCTTGTGCCGCCATTGGGCAACGACAAATCAAAAGTCCTGACCTTGAATCTTCGCAACCGGATGATTTTCCGCTCTGCCGATGAAGCCGATGCCGTCCAAGCCGCTGATTTTATCGGCAAGAAACGGGTGGTAAAACGCTCATGGGGTTACAGCGCCGGCAAACGGAATGTGAATTACAACGAAACCGAAGAACACAAAATCAAGCCGCACAAACTGCGCAATCTCCGCGACCACGAGTGCGTCTTGGTCCATTGCGAACGCGGTTTTCGCCGCGTGACGCTCCCGCCGCTTGAATCAGACGGAACGGTTGCGAAATGGTTTTCTTGGTGGAGACGGCTTTTCTAAACATTGCATCACATTCGTATGATGATGTCGTAAAGTTTCTTCAGTTTCTGCTCGCCGAGTTCCTTGAGGGAGGAAATCGGCTCATTGAGCGCCAACCGTCGAAAAGCCAAATCATAAACTTCTTGTTTCTCCAGTCCGAAGTCAGAAAAGTTCACGCAGTAAGCCACATCTCTCTCCAAGCTTCTGCGAGTCGTAGAGGGTCCAACAAAAGCTTTGAGGCTTCATCAGACACATTTTGAACAGACTCACTATCATTATTTGAATACAAGCCGACATCCCGGGCATCTGAGCAGGATCCAAAAGTCCCCAATATCAACAACAGACGGACAATGTGCTCGGTAGACGGCGACGAATCTCTGAGGCGGGTCTTCACTTCGGAAACCACCAGCGAACTTGGAAATTTAGCGATTCGCTCCATTTGATGACTGAAAACGACCGGCTTGCATCCTAAAGCAGATGAAATCACATCGGCCATTGTTCCCTCGTCAGTCCGATTGATCAGCTCTTCCAAAGCCTCAGAGCTCAGCATGTGCCCAGGATGATTTTTTAAAATAACAACTTTAACATCTTTATCTGTCCCTGCACGTTTCGCAAATGCCCAGAGCATCCGCCGCACGCTTTCACTGTCGATTTGCTCGAAGCAATGTATCAGATCCCTTCGCTCCTCAGCGCTCATATCTCCCTCTGCGGAGAATAAATACTCAATAAGTTTAGCATCCTGAACATGGGTATAGTATTCTCCGACAGACCAGCCGCGTTGCATGAACACGTGCCTCATCTGCTTGATAAGCCACTTTGGTCCCCCAGATTGCTGGCCTGCGATTTCAACTGCCCGATTCACAGTTCTCAGGCTGCCGTGCGCAATCAAAGATTCGATTACACAATGATTATACGGTTCGTTCAAATCAACTTTGCTGGAAATGACTATTAAGGCATCAGCAGCTTCGTCAGTCCCAATGTTGGCAAGTGCGTCAAGAGCAAAGTCTCGAATGTGATGTTGGTTATCTTCAGCAACACGCGACAGCATTATTACGGCTTCTCCATCGCGCAACTCGCCCAAGGCCAGAACCAAGCCGTGCATTAGATAAAACGCGTCTGAAGATTTCATGTCCAGCGAACCCAAAGCCTCCCTTAAGTGCGGAACACATCGGATGCTTCCCAGACGTTTCAGCGCATGAGCCGCACTGCCGCGCAATTCAGGAATTCTCAAGCAATCTATTGCAATATTCTCAATTCTTACGTCAGGTATTTTCCCTGATAGGTTTAGAAGAACAGCCCTCACCTTATCTGAATTCGCATGTGTCCACCAATCAAGCCAGTCCGATATAGCTATTGATTCGGCTATATCGTCTCCTCTCATCCATGGGTAGCCGGTGTCCTTTCCAGAAAATATGATGTGCCTAATTAACGCAGGTTTGCGGCTTGAATTAGCAAGGTCTACGCCAAAACGGGCAGCCATATCGTTCGGGCCATCAACAAGCGAAGCAAGGCACCTCTCAAACGGCGCGGTAACAAGATGGCGAAGGTCTGCGCTCCTTAAAGAGATGTCATACCATAATCTGGACGTGACTTCTTCTTCCTTCTTTCCACGTGCCGCTTCAATTTTAGCAGCAGTAAGATTTGCTGACTTCGCGAACACCTCAGTGGCAGCTGGAGAGCCCACTGCAAAAAGTGCGCGATTTTCATAGCTGCATAGTCCATTGTTGGACTGGAGTCGCTCATTCAAATGACCGACAAGCCGTTCATCGCCAAGATAGCCAAGAACGGAGACGGCTTGTGCGTGCCTAATACTTTCAGAAGGCTCTGCAAGAAAAGCTATGGCTGTTTTGGTGAATGCTGCCTTAAAATCATCAGAGGTGTTTCGCAAAAGCGACAGAATATCTCGATGATAATACGAACGACGACCGTCAAACCACCAACACGCCCCAAGGAGAAGAGAAATGCCAGCAATTAGATTTAGGCGGACAATACTATACGAAGCTACCAAATGTAACCCGGCGGGACATTGTTCCCATGGCAAAACCAACCCCGCCAATGTTTCGCATGCTTCCTCACAATGCACATACCCGATTCGCTCAATCAAAAAAGCCATCTCCGGTCTTCTTGATTTCCAAAACACCTCTCGGCATTTGTTAAAAATGCTTCGTCTTGTTTCGGCTGAAAACGTGTTCGGCCGCCCCTGAATAACCGCCAACGCCTTGGCATAGTCGTGACCGGCCAAAGCACTGGCAAAAGCATCTCCTTCCGGGCTGCCAGCTATTCGAAAGCCAATCCGGCCCAGGCGGGTTGCTGTTTTCGAGAATGTCTTGCCGCCGATAGATGAGGCCGCTCTTTGGCTGTCTTTTCGTATTTCTTCAATATCGGCCTCGGCGAGACAGAACTCGTATACAGTGTCTAAAACAAACCTGATGGCATCATTTTGACCCTCTATGAATTCCAATATATTTGCATTGATCAAGCGCTCAACGGCTTCGCCAGGCGGACGAACAGGGTCAAATCTAGGAACACCAGACAGTTTGTCGACCGAAACATACGTTTCCCCTCCTGAATCGATACATTTAGCGATTTCGATCATCACCCTCCAAAGCAATTCTTTAGAAAGCCGGGAAGAGGAATCTACTTCCTGTCCCAAACGACACAGCAGCCACAACTCGATAATCTCATCTCGTGTGTTCGGCAGCTTGGGCGTGCTTCCCGCCTTAACAATATCGACCCAGGCCCTCAACGTTAGCGGGTGCGTCAACTCCTGTCGGACTTCCTTCGGAGCGCTATCGAGAGCGCTTTCCTCAAGACCAAATGAATTCCAAGCCAGCCTCAGTTCGTTGGGTGAAAACCTTTCCGGCAACGTATATCCTAAAATCCGATTTTCAGGCTGTGTCTTCTGCTCATCCGACTTTGATGCCGACTTGCGGGCATTAGATTTTGGAGGAGCCACCCATCGTTCCCAAGATTTGTCGGAGCACCGGCGCCAAAAATCAGGCCTGGATGAAACGATCAAAATACTTGCTCGGCCAACGGCTGATTCCAGCCAGAATTTTAGCGCCCGCCCCACGTTCTGGGAATTTCTAACCTCGTCCAGACCATCAAGCACAACAGTTAGAACGCCAAGAGACGAAATCGCTTTTGCCAAAGCGACTTCCTCCTGCATTTGAAGCGTGGAAGAGAGAACCCCCTGCAGTTTCTCCATCACGGCGCGGACCAGAGCATCGTCCGATTGAAATCCACAATCCCTGGCTTGCATCAATAGGACTGGCACACTTGCCCCTGATGATTCGGCAAAGGCGCAAAGCAGGCTTGTTTTTCCAACTCCCGAATCACTGACGACAGGAATCAACCGGCATCCCTTGTTTGAGCCGAATGCCTCTCGCCATAATTGCTTTAACTGAACATCGGCTTCGCGCGAAACGTAATGTTGTGGGTCGTAACGTCCTTTTGATTTGAAATCACTAATGACCGCTTGGCTTGCCAGATTGCAACTTGTCACGATGGCCGCGCTCGAAAGCCGGGAAAATGGGATTCCCAGATGTTCGTATCTCAAGTCCTGATATTTTTCATCGAGAAAGCCTGAAAGCTTTCGACCGTCATAAATCGCCCAAGGTTTAGTTTTAGCAGCCGTGCGAACTCTCTCCTCCCAATCGATTGTTTTATCCTTTGGTCCCTCGCGATCTACATCGCGTGGAAGCGCTATGACAATTTCTCGAAGATTCGAAGAGGTTTGTAGCGCTAGAATTACATCATCGCAAATCTTGTTCCACCAGTCCCCGCTGTCGGTATTGTAACAAAAGGCAATTGAGCAGGTGCGCGCCGAATTTCCAACGTAAGAGTCTGGCTGGCCCTTTATGCTAATGCCTTTGTCATTCACGCCGTGAGTGCGCAGGTCGCGGTATCTTGACTCGACCCGTTTGAGAATCGCGTCAGCCAATTGATGAAATTGGCCATCGTGCAACCCCTGCAATTTTTCAAGCGTCGTCATTCGCCGCAGTTTGTGTGTTGATGGTTGAAAGTTGAGGGATTAAAGAACGGCATCTGTGTTTGAATTCAAACCGATGTTCAGTGCCACGCATCCGATATTTCGTCCAGTTTCTTGTGCAATTCCGCCGTCGCTTCCGGTTTCAACTCGCCTTCTGCCGTCACCTCGACTGCCAGGTTGAAACGGATTTTGATGCCGTGCTTCGCCTGAATCTCCAGAATGTCCGTCATCTTTTCGGATAATTCCTGAATCTCGTGCGGTTGCAGATGGGCGCTATAGGTCACGCCCTTGTCGTTCATCGCCCCAAATCCACCGCCACCACCCCCGCCTTTTGCTCCGGCGACGGCGTTCAAAATCATCTTGGCGGCGGACGAAGGATCACACGGCCATGGAACCGAGAGGATGTCCGGTTCAATCAAACGGGCGCGAAGCGCGCCATCCACCGCCTGTTGCACCAGATACCAAGGCAATGGCCGGCCACGTTGCACCGATAATTGCGCCAGGATTCCAGCCACGGTGGCCTTGCCATCCTTCCAAGCTGCGGGAACATTCGCCTGTAAAATCGCAGCGGCAACAATCGGCTCTGGCGGCGGCAACAGCAGACTCGTATCCGTCAGCACGCCCGCCGGTATGGACTCCTTGAAAAGTGACGTCGGCCCGGACACCAGCCACAGGTCGCCATCGCCCACGGCCTTTTCGATGGCGGCGTTCACAACTTCGGCGCTCGCCTTCGGCACTTGCTGTCCTTCGTTGTATCCGCCGCGATCCACTTGCACCACCTTGCCGCCGGTGAAATGCGCCTTGAAATCCGACAACGGCAATTCCGTTTTGGTTTCCCACAGGCCGGGCAAAATCCCTTTGCGCAGCAACGCGCCGGGTATTTCCACCAGTTCCGCCGCCGTGCTTAACACGACTTCCAAATCCGGGTCTTTCAGCGCCTCCTCATCGGGGCGCGTGCGCCACCATGTCCGCACCGTCTGGTCCGGGCGTTTCAATCGCAATACGAAATCGCCCGCCACACAGCCGTCAACCAGCGTGTCCACGATGGCTGTGGCGCTTAACATCTTTGGTAGATGCGGATGTTGCGCGAACGCGCTCGCCAAATCCTTCACGCGCCGCAGGGTGTCGCCCGCTTTCCACAAATCATACGGGCCGTCCGGCAAAAGTGATTCCGCCGTGATTTTGGTTTCTTGCAGCCGCGAGCGGGCCGTGTCTGCCTTCAGCGTCATGAACAACGGATCATCCGTGATACTCAATTTGAACGCCTGGACGTCGTTCGTTTCCGAAACCGTCACCATCATGCACCACGCCTGCCGGATGGCGTCCGGCACCAGTTTCTTCGCTTTTTCCATTTCCACCGTTAGCCGCTGCATCCGTTGCGCATCCACGCTGCCCTTTTTGGACTGCTCCCGTAGTTCCGCCTCCACTTGCTCCCACGCGAGCAGGTCAGCGATGCGGCTGGTCACCATGCCGAGGCCGTCCTTGGATGGCACGGCCAGAATCACCGCGTTGCGATACACACGCGGCTTGGCCGCGCCCGTCGTCTCATCAATGAATCGCTTCGCCACCGCCGACGGCTTGCCGGATTCCGACGCCGCCTCCGGCCCAAGCACGGCAAAATGAAACTTGCCGTCGTCCTCGATGTCCGCCGGCTTGTCCGGCAGTTGATGCACGCGCACGCCCAAACCCGAGGCGCCTTCGGTCAATTTCTTTACGTCGCGAATCGCCTTGTCGAGCCGCACGGCAATCAGTCCTTTGTCGTTTTCGATCAGCCGCTTTTTCTCGCGATGGATTTGCGTCAGGTTCGGCTTGTTGCCCAATCGCCAGTCTTCCGGCAGAGTGCCGCCTTCGGTCGCCGTGTATTTATCGTCCAGCCAATAGCTGTCCTGTGCCCAGCGCAGCAGCGCCTTTTCCAGTTCAATCCGGTCTGGATTCGTCGCCGCAACCGCCAGCTTCAATTCCCGCAGGTGTGCCTTTTGGCCTATCGGTTGCGAATAAAAAAATGTCGTCAGCACCGCCTGCTCGATTTCCCGATACGCCACGCCCGCAAAATCCCGCTGGATTTCTTTCGCAAAATCCAACTCGCGGTTGAGGATGCCATTCCACGCCACCTTTTGCCCGTCGGCGGATTGCGCGTCAGCAATCTCCACCAAGTCGCGAAGGGCGTCCGACAATCCACCGTCACCGGGCTTTTTCAAAAATACATTCGCGCCGACCACCGGGCAGGGATCAATTCCCGCCGAGTCGCGCAGCGCCATCGCGAACAGCCGCAGCACGCCACGCGTCCGCTGAAATTGGTCCAGTTGCACCCAATTCGTGTAAAACACTTCCGTCAGTTCAGGGTGGAAAGGGTAGCTCTCCACATAGCGTTTCTCAGCCTCTGCGCCTTGCTTTTTTACGATTTCATCGTGCGCGGCGATGCCCTTGAACGCGACCAGCGCATGCGGGCGCAAGGCTTCCTTGTCCTTGATGCTTTCCGGCTTGAAGAACCGGCGGCGCAGCACTTCGGCCACGTCCTCCTTCACCACCGGCTCGACCGGTTCTTCTTGCTGCCGGGCGAAAATCTCTTTTAAGGCATTGGTGATCTCCTGCCCCAATTTGTCCATCCGCTTGAGCTCGGAAGCCAGCAGCGAAGCAACAATGGCACAGCGGTCGGTTTTTACGGCCGCTTGCGTCAGCGCCTGGAAAAAAGACTGGAGTTTGACCAGCCAGGTGCTGTCCTCGGCGACCTTTTGCCGCGCAAACATCAGCACTTCATCCAGTAGAATTAAAACCGAAACACCTTCGGCAATCGGCACGGCCAGTAAATCCACCAGCACATTTTCAGCCGGGGCGCTGTCGCGTTCGGCCATGCCTTTGCCGCCGTTCAGGATTTCCAGCCCCTTCTTCCCGGCCAGTTGCCAGGCCAGCACGCTCCACGGATGGAACAGGCGGGCTATCTTGCCGTTCGGGTCAGCCACATCCGCGCCCGTTTCCAAGTCCAGCTTGTCGAATGAAATTGCCGCCACCCGCGCCTTTGGCAGATGCTTGCCCAAATCAATGGACGTGCGAAATTCCTCCACCGCCGGCAGGTCCGGCAGGTTGGCCGGGTCGTCCACCAGATGAAACAGCGCGATGAGTGTGTGCGTCTTGCCGCCGCCGTAGGTGAGATTCAATTGCCGCACCGCCTTGTCGCTCTTGCCCGCCAGCCGCCGCACCACGTCCCGCGCCAGGTTCCGCAGGTTATAGGTCGGATACGTGAGCGCGAAGAATTTCTTCGGGTCTTCGTAAATCGGGCGTTTGCCCTTTTTCAGGATAACCTCATCCAGATCGGCGGCGAACATCGCCAGCGACAGCTCGCCCGATTTCAATTCATCACGAAGCTGGACCACTTCGTGCCACGGTTTCCATTTTGGTGCTGGCGGCATAATAAATTCCTGTTTTGTGAGTATGCTAAATTTAGGTTTCCACGTCCAATCCTAGTGAGCGCGTCGTGTCGGCCTTCGGCGCTTTCGCGCCTAGATGATTGCTCAAACTTTCCAGCAGCGAGCGTTCTTCGCCACCTTGCTCCGACAATTCAATCAACGATTGAATCAAACGCCCGAACAGTTCGTTCCGACGTAGAACGTATTCGTCGAGATAGTCATCCACCTTGCGCACGTCGCCGTCGTGCCACAGGTGCATGAGCCGGTGAACCCGATCAATCAATGGAATCTCGCGCCCGCCCACGGATTCAAAACCCATTCGCTTTTCTTTCCGCTCCTTCCACGTCCGCAGGATAAATTCGCCGCCGCTCATTTCTTCCGCCTCTGGTTCATCCTCGTCCTCGTTCTCGTCCTCGTCCTCGCCTTCGGTAGGCACGACGCTGCCCTTCACCTTGACCAAGTTCCAGGTGCGTTCGAGCTCTACGTCCGACAGGCCGCAACTCACTGCATATAGGATGCACGCCCCGGCGGGCGCTTTTTCAAAACCGAAATCATTTCGGTGCAGTAAATAATAGCTGGTGACGGAATCGAGACGGTCAATGCCCGACTCGATGTGCAGCACGCGCCCAACCACGAACTCGATGACGATGCGCCGCACAGCATCGAGAAACTCCTTCACGGAGAGCAATTCCTTCGTCGGACTATTGGCCTTGATGACCGCAGGATACTTGCTATAAGCCTCCATCGCCGGCCCGGTTGCTGCCCAGACAAAATCTGGCCCGCGAATCCCCCCGTCCCAGAACTCGCGCAACTGCACTGCGATGTTCTCGCGCATTTCCGCCATCACGCGATTGTCCCACCCTGCCTTCACCAAAGGATCACGCTTGCGGCAGACCAGCCAAACGGATGAAGCCAGTGCGGCAGTTGCTATTCCTCGCGCTCGCGCAGCACGTTCAGTCTGTATCGGCCAACTAGCTGTTACCACAAACCCCGCCCTTATGAGCGCAGAAACCAAAGTTTCCCATGCATCTGGCTGTTTGTGCGCGAAAACTACGACTGCACGTCCTCGCGGCGTCAGCGCTTTCCACATGCATTTGAATGCTTCGAACATCATCTGCTCGTATTTGCTTTTCTCCGTCACTCGCGATTTGTCTGGATGAACGTGCTGGACAATCTCACGAACTTTATCGGTTAGCTCTGCGCTGAACTCTTTTTCGTATTGCCCTTTCAAGACCCGTCGAAACCAGACATAGAAAACATCTGATAAATCGGCATACGAAATCGCTTCGTAATAAGGGGGGTCTGTGACAATTACATCCACTATTCCATCACCACGGAGAGTTGTTGCTGATTCAAGTTCAATTTTGGGGGCAATCAACGACTCATCGACCATACGTGCCAATGAGTGGCATGCAGAAACCGTTGAATCCAGCATGCTTGCGAACGAACCGCAACGGTCCGCAGTGACCGCGACTTCACAATAGTCCCAAGTATAAGCTAGTGAGAATCGCGAATAGATAGAACGAATTTGTTCGTTGGGCACATTCCAGCTACAAAGTGCAGTGCAATGTTCAATTAGTTTCCCCAAAGTAGTTAACAGAAATGCTTGGATTGGCTCACGCCAGTCCTTTCCCATGTTGCCTCCGTCGGAGTAGCCAGGTAGCTCCTTTATTAAACGACCAAGACACGCAAGCCCGACACGTTGTCGCCCAGTATACAAGTCAGCCTGGGAGCGAATGTCGTAGCCTTGGACGGAAATTGATCGAGTGCTTGCGGGTGCGATTGGCTCATTTAAATCGCCACAACAAAGGCCAGCGAAGGCTCTCTGAAGCTCGCCGGCCGAAACAGGGACGATCTCGCGTTCAAATTTAGTCGGCAACCGATACTCCTTACCTTTTGGCCCGTCCAACACAACCGCCGTAATGAGCTCCCCGAGCAATCCGTTTCGAGCGGCGTAGCGAATATCATTCATTTCCATGATCGCAGGACAGCACGGACACTGTGCCCCGGCCCGCGACATTGTGCCCGCACCTACTTTTTTGTCGTTCTCGCGTTTTTGCGCCGCGTTGCCACCCCGCTCCGGAACATTTTCCTCAATAGAAAATTCCGCACCAGACCCATCTTTTTTTGCGTCCATAACTAAACGGATGCGCTTCCCCTCCGATTTGCAGAGCCAAAGGGTCTTAAGAAGAGGAATTTTGGCACGGCAATTCTTGCACGTCACCGTCCGCGCCCACAGATAAGCCACGGTCGGCTTCGCAAGCCAGCGCGGGTTGGTCTTGTCCTGCAAATATACTTCACCCAACTCTGCATTCAGCTTAAACGTATTCGTGAAACCATTGTCGTCTGGCTCAATCAAACGCATCGGCTGCGGTTCAAACGCCTTACCCGGCACCAACGGTTGCCATTCGGCATAGGTAGGATACAGGTGCGCCAGTTCCTTTCGCGCTTCCGCCAAGACTTTCCTTCCCCACGCGCGGACGTGCCACGCCAAATCAGCATCCAGCGCCACACCCGCATTCGCTGCCGCTTGTTCAAAATCCCATTCATCCTGCTGATGCTCTCCCTCGCGGGCGTGATGCCCTAAAGTATCAAGCGTTTTTCGTAACTTCGCGCCCTTGAGACCTTTGACCTCGTTCAGAAAGTCCTCCATGAACTCACGATCGCGCAAAATAAAATCCGGCAGGGGTCGTTTCTGTCCCGCCAATTTTTGCGGGTATTCCAGCGTGCATTTCAGAATAAACCACGCCACCGGGTTCAAGTCAGCGGCCGTCACTTCGCAGCCCAGCCGCATTGCTTCCAGCGGAATTGACCCACCACCCGAAAACGGGTCGAGCACCCTCGGTGGACTTCCACCATTCGCTTTTCGGATTTCTTGCCGAAACCAGTCAAACAATGGTTTGTTTTCGGTTTCGCGTTTCCACCGCAGAATCCCGCCGTCCGTGACTTCCTTCACTCGGCCTTCCTTGTCTTTTTCCGTTGTCAGCTTGCCACCGATTTTCTCACACAATTCCTTGCGCCCTTCCGGTGTGCCTGGATCAGGCAGCAGCGTTGCCAGCAACGCCGCCCGTGCTGCCGCCAGCGGTCGTCTCGCCGGCCAGATATGTAGCGTAGAGATATGCCCATGCCGCACGTTCTTTTCATGCATCGAGTCAATGGACGCCTGCCGCAGCGGAAAAGCATGTTCAATCAATCGCGGGTAATCTTTCATGGTGACTTAAAGAGTTTCTTGAATAACGACCGAATTGAACACGGCATTGCGAACGGCGTCAGCATTCGGTGCAGCCCGTAATTCGGCATCGAGCCGTTGCCGAGCAAAAGCGGCGCGCTGGAAAACTTCCCGCAATGAAATGACGTGTGGATTCAGCGTCAGCGAACGCAGGCATACAATGATAAGTTCCTTTAGATAAAACTCCATGTTTGCTGTGAACAGTGGAAGTTTTAACCGCACTGCCGAGCCGTGGACAATGCAGCACCGAATCCGATAAAGCCGGCCAAGCTGCCAGAGCAAATGACGTTGATGCGCCAAGAGTGCGTCAGCGGTCTTTTTCGGGTCTTGCAACACCTCCGCCAGACGGCCAATCCGCAGCGTGGCGACCGGGTTGCTTGGAAAGCTGTTCGCCAGCTTAGTCGCCAGCGGTTGTGCCTGAAGCAATTTCAATGCGCCGGAATATTCCAGATCATTGAGCGTTGCCGCGCCGGATCCTGCGGCAAGGTCGGCGTCCCACGCGATATTTTGACCCTTGAGTGTTCTGACCAAATCACTCACAAGCCGGTAAAGGTAGCGCTGGAGCAGGGAGTCGCTGGCATGGATCGCCACCGTGCGCCCGATATACCCGTCGTTGCTGACGTAAGACAAAAACTCCAGCCCCATCCACCAGTTGAGAAATTTGTCCTTATAGGTGTCCGCATCACTGCCGAAACGGTAGTGCCGGATGGCCGCCCGCAGCCGCTCGCGCGATTCCGGCTCAATGGTGGTCCGGCTAAACATGGCTTCCATCTGCTCGGAAAATTCGCGGAAGGCGTCGGGCGTCAGATGGTGATGCGGATTCGGCACGAGATGCCGCACCACCCGGATGTCATTGTGATGGTCGCCGAGCCGTTCCACAAAGCATCGTTCATCCACCTTGAGCGGTTCGGGTTCAAAGTTGAACCGCAATTGATCGAGGCATTGCTCGAACTTCTCACGTGCAGTAATCGCCGCCGCCGTGAGATCCACGGCTTCGACGGGCGTTTCAGCAAACGTCGTGAGTGAACTGGTGATCGCGAATTTGCGCTGCTGTGCGCTGCCGTCGGGGGTAAAACCGGGCAGCGCCCGGAAATTAAAACCTGCGAAATTTCCGAAGCCGGACAACTTGGAACTGCCGCTCAACCGCAAAATTACCCGATACTTTTGCCTGCTCCACGAGAGTTGCTGGATGAGAAAGCGCAGGTTGCCGGCAAACGTGTCATAGGGTGGACGCTTGTTTTGAAAGAACAAAACCACCCAACTGAACAGGGTTTCAAGCGGCCAGCCTTGGTCCACCAGGTCGCTTAACAGTGCCCCGACAACCGCCTCGGTCTTTTGATTATCACCACCCACAATCGTGTCTGGCAGGATTGCCAGCAGTTGCTTGCAGTAGTCCCGCTCCAACGCTGCCGAAAAGTCCGCGACGATGAATCGGAACTCCCTGAGTTTCTGTTCCTGTGTCGCGTCCTTTTTCTTCTCGTCCGGGATTGGAGGAGTTTTCAGCAGCGGTTGCAACAACCCGAGATGTCGCGCAAAGGAGTTGGCCGACAGCGGATCACGGGCAAGAATCTCGTCCGCTTCCGCGCAAAGGTCTTGAATCTCGTCCGGTTTGGCACGGCCAATTCGGAGTTCCTGATCCAGTTCCCGGATGATGGTTCGTGCGTTCAGACAACGCACCCGATGAGAATCCAAGGACGCCTCGTGCGTCATCCCATGCCACAGTTCGAGAAAGAATTTCTCATGCGCAAGGAATGTCCCCGTAGGATGTTGGCGGTTGAGCAGATTCATAGGTTTTTTAGGCTTGCAACGGATGCGCCGATGTGGAATCGTAGTTTCATATTCGGGAGTTAAGGGTGCTGGTTAGTTCCGCAAGGAACTGTGGCAGTAATGCCCCCACACCAAACACTCCCGTCCATTTCATAAATCTGTCGGCGATAATATCACCGGCGCAACACCCAGCGAAAGCTGGGTGTTTTTTTATTCCGGTTTGTTCAAATTCGCTTTTCATCATTAGTATATTTCGATTCATGCCAGGTGTTCCCCGGCGGCTAAAATGTCATTGGCGTCCAGATCAAATCCTGCGGCGCGTTCCACCAGCTTTTCAAACGGGTCTTGCACCGCAACCATGCGCGGCGCAGCAGACGCACAATCAAACACCGCGTAAAGCCAGTATTCTTCCCGCCGGTTTGCCGCCGCCGCCCATTCGTTTGTGCTGATATGGATGTTGCCCAGCCGCGCCCGGCCCTTGATTTCAATGCACCGCCGCTTGCCGTCGGGACGGTGGCTCAAAACATCAAACCCCGGCCAGGGCGAGTTCAAACCGGCCAGCAGGGACAATTCCGGCGAGTGAACGTCTTGCACCCGCGCCCCAAGCGCCCGTTCATGGGCCATCACCAGTTCCATCGCCACGCGCTCCACTTCGGCGTCGTAGCGCATACTCTCTTCGTCGTTCGCCGCCGGACGCACCAAAACGTGCGCCAGAAATTCCACCGGCCCGACGCCAATCAGCGCCGGCTCGCGCAACACCGTTTGCTCCGCGTCCTGTGACCGTGCTTCCCACGCCCGCTGCAAATCCCGGATGCGTGCAATCTCGCGTTCCGCCGAGGGATGGCCGTCGTTCCGCCGCTTGCTCCACACCGTCCGCGACTGGACGAGTTCTTTTTGCTCGTAAAAAAATCCCTGCCGCAAAAATTCAATGCGCGAGGCGAGGTCCGCGTTCAGACGGTCGCGATGTTTCTGCGCAAACTCTTTCGCCACCGTCGCCACCATGAAGGCCCGCGCCTCCTCGATGCGGCCTTGGGCCGACACCGCCAGCCGTTGCGCGTCCAGCGGCAGCCCGCCTGTGCGCGGTTCCAGCAAAAGAAATTCCTCGATTGGCCGCACCGTCATCGTTCCGTCCTCATGCTGGCGCACGGCCACGAGGGATTGTTCCAGCACTTCGTCGCCCTTCAGCGCCGCCAGCGACGGATCAGCGCGGCGCAGAATCGTGACGGATGCTAGGTGCAGCAAATAAGAATGGTTCGAGGACGGGTCAACCACCACCGCGCCGCGCATAGCATGTGGCATCGCCGCAAAATTCACCAGTTCCCGGAGTTGGTCGAAAACCGGTTCGCCCGGATGAATCCACACCGGCCCGTCCACACCCCGTTCCGGGCGCGAAAACGTGATGTCAAAATAGTCGCCGGTTTTGGCTTCCAGCATCGGCAGCAATGGATCAAGTGCCCGTGGCCGCGTCGGTATCAGCCGGAAACGATTTTCTTCCAGCGGCGACAGACGCAGATGCAGCAACGGCGAAGCATCCTGGACGAACTGCCGCACATATCCCGGCAGCAGTTGCGAATAAACTTCCGTCGCCATCTTCTCCTTCAGCGCCGGTAATTGTCGCGCCACGTCTCCACCGTCGCCGTAAAGCCGCCGTTCGCGTTCGGCAATGGCCACGACTTGCTCTTTCGTCAGTTGCCCGCCCAAGTCGAGCGCAAGCTGGTCCATGTCCTCACCATCCAGCGACCGGCGCATGTAATCAGTGATGCTCTTGCCCTCGAAAATGCGCCCGATGACATCAAACACCTTCTCGGATTTCAATTCCTTGCGGATGGCTTCCAGTTTATCCAGCAGTATTTTGACGACTTTGCCTTCGCGGGTCTTGCCCGCAATCAGGTTGATGATGAACACTTCCGATTTTTTCTGGCCGTAACGGTGAATGCGGCCCATGCGTTGTTCCAGCCGCGCCGGATTCCATGGCACGTCATAATTCACCATCACCCAGCAGAATTGCAGATTGATGCCTTCGCCGGCCGCATCCGTGCAAACCATGATGCGCGCCCCGCCATCCTCAATCGGCTTTTTGAAAAACGCGACCTGCTCACCGCGCTCGACGTAATTCATGCCGCCGTGGATGCTGGCGACTTGACCCGTGAAGCCCAGGCCGTCCAGCCGGCTTTTGAGATATGTCATCGTGTCCCGGTGCTCCGTGAACACCAGCAGCTTCTCATTGCGAAACCGCTTGTCCTCGATGATGCCGCGCAGTTTTTCAAACTTCGATTCGTGCCCAAGCTCTTGCACCTTACGTGCCAGCACCAGCAGTTTCGCGACATGCTCTTTTTCGATTTCCAGATCGGCGATGGTGGTCGCGACAAAGCTGCCAAGGATTTCACCTTCGGAACGCTCATTCTCCTCTTCGCCGTCGCGCTCTTGTTCCTCATCAGCGGTGCGACCTTCAAACGGATCGTCATCTTCGCGCAGCCGCTCCGCCTGTTTTGCGAGTTTCACCAAATCAATGCGCCCGGCCACCACGTCCTGAATCACGCCGTCCAGCTTTGCCAATCGCCGTTCCATCGAGCGCAGCAAGGCGTAGGTTGAACTCGCCATGCGCCGCTGAAAAACACCCAGCGCCAGTTGCGCCGCCGTCTTGTTCAGCATTTTAGCCCGGTTGTAAATGAACCGCAGATAATCCGTCGTCTGGTCGTAAAGTGCCTGTTCGCTCACCGGCCCTTGCGTCAGGTCGTAGGAAAAAGTGTCCGTCGTGCGGCGTGGATAAAGTGGCTTGCCTTCAAACGTCACCATTTCCTCTTTGGTGCGGCGGATAAAAAACCGTTCACGGCTTTCGCGCGGCATCGCCTGAAATGCGTCAATGGTGCTGAAGGTTTGCGGGTCGAGCAGCTTCCACAGCGCGAAAAACGGATAATCTTTGCCCATGTGCGGCGTCGCCGTCAGCAGCAACAGATGCCGGGCGCTCCAGCCAAGATTCCATTCAGTCTGGCGATTCGCCACGCCCGCCAGTGCCTCCGCTAGTTCATAACGTGCCGACCGTCGCACTGTGAAGTCTGGGTCTTGCCGCGCCGAAAGTTTGTGCGCCTCGTCAAAGACCACGAGGTCGTAAGGCATCACACCGGCTTCCGCCAGCCGCAGGAATGCCCGCTCGCCGCGCAACGTGTCCACGGAGCAGATGACATGGTCGCAGTTCGGGCCGGTGGAAAAGGGGTTGCTGTTTCGCGCCGCGAGATCCGCGCCGGTCACGACGGCAAATTCCATTCCAAACAATTCGCGTAATTCGTTCTGCCAGTTGCCGACCAACCCAGCCGGCGGCACGATGAGGATGCGCTGGATCAAACGACGAGCCAGCATCTCGCGAATGTAAAGCCCGGTCATGATGGTTTTGCCCGCGCCCGCGTCGTCGGCCAGCAGGAAGCGGAGGCGCGGTTGCTTGAGCATGTGCTCATAAACGGCAATCCGTTGGTGAGGCAGGGCATCAATCTTGGAAACTTCCGTAGCGAACGCCGGATTTGCCAGATGCCCGAACGCCAGCCGTTCACCTTCCACCATCGCCCGAACGGCCAACCCATCGCCCATGAAGTCCACCGCTTGCGGCTGAACCGGCCTGCCCGTCCGCATATTATTCTCCGACTTTTCGCCAATCACATCCAAGAACTTCTCCCAAAACATCGGCGAAGGCTCGACGCGCCCCTTTTCCCAGCGCGAAATCGTGACATTCGTCATCCCCAGCCGCTTCGCAAGTTCACCTTGCGTCCACCCCCGCGCCCGCCGCTTGGTTTTGACTAAATCCCCATAATTGTTTGGAACATCGGCCATTGGAGTTACAATTTAACACAGGTTAAAATCACTTGTCAAGCGGCAAGAGACATGATATGCTAAAAACATGTCTGCATCAATTTTAGCCAGATTTCAAGGCACACACGGTCGCCGGCGCCTTATCGAAGCCCTGCGTCTCCAACAAATTGTCGCAGATCAAGAAACCTTGGCTTCACAACTGGCCAACGCAACCCGGCTGGTGGCTTTCGATCCCAAAACCCGTAGCAATGTCGTCATTCGTCAGGGGGCTTTGGACTCCGATATATTCCTGATCGTGAGCGGTCGCGTCTCTGTGCAAGTCAACGGGCGTGAGATTGCTATTCGCAGCTCCGGCCAGCATGTCGGGGAAATGGCCCTCATCGATCCCCGGGCCGTTCGCAGCGCTACCGTCATTGCGACCGAGCCCTCGGTCCTGGCGAAAATCACAGAGCCGGACTTCTCAAGGCTCGCCAGAAAATATCCTCAGCTCTGGCGTCGCTTGGCGATTGAACTCGCCGACCGCCTCCGTCAGCGGGCCAGATTCCACACGCCTCCCAATGAGAAACCCCGGGTCTTCATCGGCTCTTCCGTGGAAAACCTACCCATTGCCCAGCAGATCCAAACCGGCTTGGCCCACGACCGCATGCTGGTCCAGGTTTGGACTGACGGCGTTTTTCGTGCCGCCACCGGCACCATGGACAACCTGTTCAGGGCTGTCAGCAGTTCCGATTTCGCCGTTCTGGTTTTGGCTCCCGAAGACACCGTTATCAGTCGTAAGAAAAAAAGTTTCGCCCCACGGGACAATTGCGTCTTCGAACTCGGCCTCTTCATGGGCGCACTCGGTGGCGACCGGGTTTTCATCGTGAAGCAGCGTGGCGCCAATATCAAAACGCCCACCGACCTTTTGGGAATCACGCCAGCCGAGTATGCCGCTGGAGACGCAGCCACTCTCGCGGCTCGCATCGCCCCGGTCTGCAACGAAATCCGCCAAGCTGTCCATCGGCTTGGTCCCAAATGAGAATATTGTATGAGCCTGACCGCCGACATATCAGCCGAGGTTGACGAAATTTTTAAGACCCAATGGACCGCCCGCGACGGCGACAAAGTGCCCGAACCCGAAGATATCCAACTTGGCAACCATGCCGTCCGCTTGGATGGAACAGTCCTTTACGCCGACCTCGCAGACTCGACAATCATGGTCAATTCAAAACCGGATTGGTATGCAGCGGAGGTCTACAAATCTTACCTCATCTCCGCCTGCCAAATAATCCGTGAGAATGGCGGCGAAATCACCGCCTTCGACGGTGACCGCGTCATGGCGGTTTATTTGGGTGACTACAAAAACACCTCGGCAGCAAAGACGGCCCTCCAGATCAATTACGTCGTCTCGCAAATCATTAACCCCAAACTCAAAGCCCGGTATCCAGAACATAGTTACCAAATCCGTCAGGTCGTCGGCATTGACACGAGCAAACTCTACGTCGCCCGCACTGGCATTCGCGGCTCGAACGATCTGGTCTGGGTGGGCCGTGCCGCCAACTACGCCGCAAAACTTTCCTCAATCAATGAAGTTGGCTACTCTTCCTACATCACCCAAGATGTGTTCAAAATGCTCCACAAATCAGCCAAATTTGGAAACAACGGCACCGGAAATCTAATGTGGGAGCCGCGCCAATCGGATAATGTCTCAGTTTCTATCCACCGCTCCAATTGGACGTGGAATCCAGGTTGAACCGCCAGGAGCGCTTGATCTATTTGCCATTCTATGCAGGTCATCGAGTCCATCAAATTGCGCGAGGTGTTGGAACTTGTTTCCAAGCCGCGTTACATCTTGGGCACGACCTACACGCTAAGCCTCGCCTTTTTTGAGTCTGCCATCATCCCTGAGTTCAACCGCGAACGGCTCAAGTCCTGCCTCATCATCTCCGACTCGCTGGGTTACCACAACGCTCTGACGGAAGCCACCGCGCTTCAGGGCGCGGCTCAGGATTACATGGTCGTGCGTGCCCCCATCTCCGGCAGTTTCCATCCCAAAGTCTGGCTCGTAGTCGGGGATATCGAGGCCGTCCTCCTCACTGGCAGCGGGAATCTGACCCAGGCCGGCTTCATGACGAATGCGGAACTTTTCGATGCTGTTCGCATCACCTCGGATTCCCCGCCGTCGCCAGCGTTGCTTGCCGATGTTCGTTCATTCATCACCGGCTTGGCCGGCATGTGGCACCCGGAAGATCAACAGGAACTTCTCTGCGTTGAAACTCTCACCAACATCGAACAGGCGCTGGCCGGATTGGCAGTGGCCACACATCACGAACCCAATGGCGTTCGCTTTCTCCATTCTTTCCAAGGCCCACTCCTTGAGCAAATGCCCGCCATTCCGGATGCAAAGGAACTGTATGTCGCCGCGCCGTATTTCGGGGACAGCCTCCAAGGCGTGGACTTGCTCACCGCGCGTTACCCCGCCGCCAAACTCCACCTTTATCCGGCAGTGCATTCCGGACAGGCAACCAATATTCCATTGGCACAGTTGAAGAAGTCATACTCCAAGGCACATGTCTCGCCACTGTCAATTCCAGGAAAAAAAGGGGCTCTCGCTCACCTAAAGCTCTATGGCTTGGCCCTCGCCGATGACACCGCCCGGCTATACTGCACCAGTGCCAATTGCACGCAGGCCGCCTGGCAAGGACCTAACGTTGAGGCCGGTCTCTTGCGCACTGTGCCTCTCGCCGACTTGCCCCGCTACTTTGCCTCCGCCACCGACAAGTTGCCAGCCGGACGCTTGGAACTGCATCAATCCCAGAACGACAAGGATACCCTCCATTGCTGGGCGGTGGATACCGGCGCCGGTCTGGACCTGCTCATGTCGAGCGATCATCAGACGCGTCTGCCATTAAGTGATGTCCGGTTCACTGTTCGCGCCGGCAGTTCTATCGCCACCTGCGACAAAAGTTCCCTGTTTCAAATGAGCTGCCGCGCTCACATTCCTTGGACCGCATTTGAAGGTTGGCAGCGTCGTCGTAAAGTGGCCATCTGTCTGGAATTTCAAGCGCGGGATGTGCTCGGTAAAGCCGTTCGCACGATTTGCCTCGTCGAAAACCGGATGCTGCTCAGTGCCGACCCGATTCACCGCAGTGCGTGGCGCGGCGCACTCGCTCTGCTCGACGCTGAGGGAGCGCCCGAGTTGGGTGACATCGCCGCCATTTTTTCTCTGGCCGCTGACATGTTCGACGGAAACCTGATCCGACTCCCCGAGGTCAAGATTCCCGCCGGTCAGCCGCGCCTTAAACCAGATGATAAGGTCGAGCCACCCGCCATCGCAATCTGGCCTCCGCAACCCGATGCTCACGAGTTGCGGAAACAAATCGGCTCATCAGCGCATGGGCAATTGCAATGGTTTCAAAACATTCTCAAGTCTCTGCTCCAAAGTGACGCGCATTCCAACAACCGTGACCTGACGGAGCAAGGGCACGTTCACCTTCCCGACGACGAGCAGGATGCCCCGGAAAGGGGCAGGCGCACGGCGGCGAAAACGGTCACCGACACGGACAGCTTGGATCGCGCGGCGAAGACGGCGAAGCGCATTTGGGATCACGCCTTCAAGGATTATTCGCGGCTCCGCGATAAACTGATACCCCTATGTCCGACTCCCGACAAAGCGCCTAACATTTGGCCCGTCTCTATTTTCGTTTTCCTCTCCACGATGGCGGTGTTTCAGGCTGCCAGACGCATGGCCCCCAACCTTTCCCTGGGCATCACCGCGGAGATTTTGTGCGACGATTTTCTCCGGGCCATGTTCAATTTCCGCCGTCAGCCCGAGGATTACTGCCGCCCAAAGGGTTTTCGCTACACAAGCGATGAGAAATTTCCTCCACTTGCCAATGACTTGCATTTTAATTTCAAGCTTCTACCTCACCCGGACCTTGCGACCGTTATCCTCGCCCTGATGATAGATAGGCGGCAGCGTGAACCAGTGCTATATGGCGTGCCTTCGGCCAAGAACCACCAGTTGGATTTGGTTTGCGGCCCGCAGTTTGTTGCTGCTGCCGACACGCTCGAAGCCTGTCGGCGAATTTGGAGAAGGTATCTGTGTGACCCGAAGCGCAAGGTCATTGATGCCTCTTTTGAGAAGGATTTTGCCGCGCTGTTTCATCTCAATTCCGGGGGGACGCCACCATGAAAGAATTGCCTGATAAACCGTTCACGACGGCAGATTTCTCCCTGCGGGGTGGTGGTATTGACTTTCTCGGCTTGCGCTGGGTTAACCTCACGATCGTCGGCCGGGATTTGATACCGGAACTCAACAACGTCACCGAGGACATGGGAACATTTTTCCTCGGTGGGTGGATTCCGTGGAAATTTCATCAGCTCTGCGCCGGCGGCAGCGATTACACTGAAAAAAATTACAAATCCTTTCGTGAGAAGGTGGAAGTCGCCGTCTCGCTCACGCTCCGCGATGAATTGGACATTCCTCGGGATTGCGGTCAGGTTCGCAATCGCGTCGGCATTACCCAGAAAAACCCGCTCCCAGGCAAACTCAGTTTCAAAGACGCCAAACGCACCGGGCAAAACAGCCTCTACGCCGCCGCCATCTATGGCCCGTCCCTCCATGCGCTGGGACTGATTAAGACCTACCATTCGCAGGCTAGGGATGGAGCGAAATCCTTGGAAATTCCGATTCCGGGTGATGATGAGGATGCCCTCGCCATTATGAAAGGCGTTGACGCGAGCCTCAGCAAATCCGGCAGCTATCAGGCGCTCGCCTCCCTGGATTCATCGGAATTCAAAGCTAAGGATATCAGCAAGCTCGCTGCCAGTGGCCTCGACCCCGCCCGCTATCGCGCGCCTGCCTACGCCCCGCTCAAAGCCAGCTTCCGCCGCAAGCTCCTACCCGCTCAGCTCGACGATCCCGGTTACGCCCGGACACTTACCACACGGCTCATGCTCGCGACATTGAGCCAGCGCAGCCGGCTGACCACGGAACAAATTCGCAACGCCTGGTATACCGGCATGTTTGATGATGGAAAGCAGCTTCAAATCAAGGACCAGGAACTTGCTGACCATTGCCTGCGCTGGTCATGTTTCATGGCGCGCCAATACCAGCGCTATGCCATCGAACTTCTGCTGTGGTGCTTCGAAGATGCGATCAAACAAGGAAATCGCTCCATCGAAGAAGTGATTGAATACTGGGAGCGCCGCTCCAAATCCGCCGGCTTGGATGGGAATGTCGCCTTTGAACAATTCACCCGTGAAAGTGCCGGGAAACTGCTAAAAAAGGATGACTTGGCAACGTCGCAAGCGTGGAATGATACAGTCCATGCCGGAGACAAAATTTTTGAATATGTGGATGACCCGCGCGGTGACAATGCCGTTATCAATGCTCTTCGCATGATTGCCGGGTGGTATTGGCGAATGTTGGTGCGCCAGCAGGAAGGCAAAACCAAGAACCTCCTCAGCCTCGGCGGCGCGGACCGCATGAGTATGAGTTGGTTTCTACAGTGGCTCACCGTCCGCAAAAAACTGTCCGTCCGCATCCTGCTGAAGGAAATATTCTCCAGCCTCATTTTCGCCCAACACATGCGCATCGCTCTCGCTCGCTTTGACGGCACAGCACAACGTCTGCGATTCCTCATCGGCGACAGTGGGATAGAAGCAACAATCAGTGCGCGCAGCGATCTCGGCGAACGTGACCTACCTTGGATGCCCGACCGGCTCGACACACTTGCGGGGTTGTTATGTGATTGCGATGTCCTCGCTACAAAAAACGGAGCTTTCATACGTGGCCCAGCCGCCGGCGAATTCAATTGATATGATCCATGCAAACACAAACGCCGATGCTTTGAATGCTCACCACCTCCTTTCTAAATAATTACCTTGCTTCATTCTTTGGCTACGGCCAATGGACGGCTCCAATATGGTTTGTCGGAATCGAGGAGGCGGGCGGGCGAACCGAATCCGAGGTCGAACGCCGGCTCTCCCTGTGGAATCATCGCGGGAGCAAAGAATTGGAAGATGCTCCAGTGTTCTACCCCAAGTCTGGTAACGACCGCTGGCACGGCAACAAGGCTGAGTTGCAGGCCACTTGGAAACAGTTAATCCGGTTGTTGCTTCTGGCCCGCAACGAGCGCGACGACAAGGCCACCATGCTCGCTAACCAACGCGAACAGCTTGGATCGCTTGCCGGCGACACCTGTTTGGCTGAGTTGTTGCCCTTGCCCTCACCCGACACAGAGACTTGGAACTACCGTGACTGGTCCGACTTGCCGCACCTGGTTTCACGCCAGAAGTATATCACCACGATGTTACGACCGCGTGCCGACGCCTTACAGAAAAAGTGTGCTGCGATTCGCCCCAAGGTCGTCATCTTTTACGGACTTGAACTGGCCGGTGGAACGAGCCTGTTACCAAGCTGGTCGCGGATCGCCGGTGGATGGTTTAATCAGGCAATCGCGGAAGAGAAAATCCTTCTTTCACGCCGCAACGCTCACACAGTCTTCTTCATAACACGCCACCCAGTGAACGAAAGCGATGGCTACTTTTCCCGGATCGGCAAATTTCTTGGCGAGAACCATTCATCCCTCTTCGCAAAGCGCCAATAGATTATTGCTTCATGCATACCGCGCCCTCGTCGCGAGCGGCATACGTTTTTAGCCGCAGCAGCGGTGGTTTCCGTCTGCGGCTCGGCGGCGGCGTTGCGCTCCGACTTCGTTCCCGCCGTCTCTCCGTCTGCGCTCCACTGTTCCTGCCCGCCGACCGCAGACCGAAACATTTTCATAGAAAATAGGGGGGGTGTGATTGCGACTGGCCAATGTTCGTTCATGCCGCTTTGATTTCCTTCGTGTTCATCCGCCTGCTCGACGAGCTGGCCTTCCGTGTAGGCGTGGGGCATGGCGTCTTAACAGCTTGCGCTTGGAGATTCCCCATTACATGGCCGACTTCGGTCCTTTTCCGATGGAATCCCAACCTGCATGCGTCGGTATTTCGTCCAGATTTCATCTTTCAATGTCAGAAGTTCGTCGCGCAACTCCGCTGAATGAAAGCGCCGGTGTCCCTGCTTCAAGTTTTCGATTAGCCTTCGGAGGTTCGGGTATCGCTTCTTGAAATCGTCCGTGCCTTTCTGACCGAGGTATCGGAAGTCTTCGCTCATCAGCACAAAGGCGTTCTCAAAATGAAGGCCGACATCCTTCTTTCGCTGATCCGAGTCTAAGTGATACTTGGCAGAGAGTTTGCGCACCGGCTGGTCATTTTCTAGTCGGTAGATGCAGTCGGCCCGCCTCGCATACTCACGCTGCCGATAGTAGGCGTTTCCCTCCAGTTTGCCGGTCACTCGCGCAATATAGATCAAACGCTCCTCGTATCCCTTGCCGCCAAAACCGAAGATGAGCGACTCCTTCCCGGCTGTCCTGCGAATCTTGGGCTTGCAGATGGCGAGGCTAAGAAGGTTGCCGCTGACACAGGGCGCTCCACCGTTATCGGCAACCATTTTGTAAACGTATATGTCAGGTTCGGTCTTGCTCATACGGGATTGTTCTCCGCCACCAATTCAGGCTTCTGCGCGAGAAACCAGCGGTAAAAATTTGCGGTGTCGTGGAAGGCGGGCAACCTCACGCTGCGGTGAATGTAGCCGTCCTTGATGTCGAGGCCGCCCCAGGCGTCCAGCAGGTCGTTTCTCACGCGATAGACCCGGTCGCGCAATTCGCCGATGGGAATGCAACGGCGGAAACGGCCAGACACGCCGGGTTTCGCACGAACAACGATGTCCCCGTCGCCGGGAACACGGCGCGTGTGCGCGTTTTCCGCCCAGCGTGACTTCGGGACGGACTTGGCCGAAACAATTTCCTCGATCACATACAAACCGATGAGCGCGTAGATCAGCGGTCGCGCCGGACCGTCCACCGGACGCAGAGCGGCGAAGAACGCCAGCAGGTCGCCAGCGGTCAGCAGCGAGGTGATGCGTTTTCCGCGCTGGCCTTGATCGCCGTAGGTGAGTTGTTCAAAATCCGGGTCAAGATGTGTGGGCGTGCCGAGAAGTTCCGGCGGCAACTGCTCACCAAATCGTTTCACCACCGGAATGAACTCGTCGTAACGGCGGGACATGCCATCACGTAGCGGCTTCGTGTCGGTGATTGTGACGTAGGAAAACTCACCAGAGGCCAACCGCATCGGCGCGTTCCAGCAGCCGTCCGTTGAATCAATGCCGACTCTGACGAGCAACCCGTTCATCCTCGCCCTCCGTTCCAGCCAAGCTCCGCGAACAACCCGATGGCGGATTGCTCGACAAGCTGGTCTTCGGTTTGGGTGTGGTGCATGGCGGCTTCTGGACGGCTTTATTTCTTCAACGGTTGGTGGTCGGAAGTGCTGCTGGAGCGGAGATTGCGGGCTTCGCATCTTTGTCTTTAGTGCTTAGCCAAACCGCGTAACTGGAAACATACCCCGTCACCAGCCCGATGATGATGCCGGTGACGATGCCACTGATCCTGCTCTTCCGCGTTGCCCGGAATAGCAGCCGTGCAAATGATTCTTCGGAAACCTTCAGTTGATGGTCAGCAGTCGCCTTATCTTGTTCCAAGGCGGCTATTTCTTTTCGGAGTTGGTCCACCTGATTCTTACTTGTGCTTGCATCGGCCTGAAGTTCCCCAACGGCCGCGATAGCTGCTTCCAAGTCTGCCTTGATTTTGCCCAGTCGAGCAATGCGCTCATCAACAGATTCCGCACTCTGGAAGTCTGCGAGCGAAACGCTGATACCAGCTACCGAGAGCGTCATATTTTTGACAGCCGCGGAGATTACCTGCTTCACATTCTTTGTATCCATATCCTTTTGATCGATTTCATCGGGTTAACGGCGTGCGACGCCTTGCTAAACAATTTGGTTACGGTGTAGGCGTGGGGCATGGCATTGTGATTATTGGTAGCCTGCCGCGCTCCAGTTCGACCCGTGAAGTGCAGCGGGCGCTTGCGGTCCAAGTTCATGGAGGAACTGACAAGCGACCGTGTTGCCGTGTTGCGCGTTGCCACCTCGAAGCACCGCTCCAATCTGGTGGGACATAGCGCGGGGAATACTCGCGACGGAAGACACCACCAATACCTCCTTTGCTCGCGTGAGTGCGACGTAGAAAACACGCCTTTGCTCCTGAAGGTGCGCGGCCTGCTCTGCTGGCGGAAGGTCATTGTCCACAAAAGGAATCAGGCCGTGAATACAGCCGACAATGATGGTGACTCGGCTGGTCAAGCCCTTCGACTTGTGCAGGCTCATTATCCTTACGAAGTCACCTTCGGCGGGCATTTCTGGCTGTGTAATTTCAGTCCGGAGCAAATCAAGCAAGCCTTCAGCATCCTCAATAGCGTCAACCTTGCCGGTCACCAATTCCCGGATTGGGTCGGCCCACGCAGCACCGGTGGGGAACAGGTCGCCAAACAGGTCGGTGATACCAAGTTGGTTTAGGCGGTTCACCTCGGTTTGCAAATCTTGGTAACGGGTTGTGAGTTGATTCACGCTATCCAATTGAAGCTGTCCTGCCGCGACTTGAGCCAAAACCTCGGCGGGCGCGCGGCCGTCCTGCTCGCAGTGGTCACGCAAGGTCGCATACTGACCGCGACGCCACGAAGGGCTTCCGATTCCTAGCCAGTAACGCAAGGCCACGCGGTCCTCGGGATCACTCAGGAGCTGGAGCTTGGTCATCGCGACTTGCGCCTCTTCAGGCACAAGGAGCTTGTCATTGTAAAAGCTGTGGGCAGTAATGCCGAAACCAGGGGCTGCCAAACGACGCTTGATTTCGTTGGCGATTAGCCGACGCGGTGAGAGCACAAGAATTTCTCCGGCAGTAAATCCTCGCTGAGTCACCAAGTGTTGAATGAAAGCAGCAATTCCGTCGGCCTCGGCGTTCAATGTCGGCCACTGGACAACGCGAACCGTGGCCGGTCCAGGTTGTGGTTGCAGTGGGACGAGCCGGTGGTCAGTTCCCGGCGGATAGTTGCCCCGAATCACATTGTCCGACACCGTGACGATAAGTTCCCGACACCGCCAACACTCGTCGAGTTCATGGTCTTCTACGTTTTGGTGGCGATTGCCGAAATCTGTGATGCCTTCAGGATGAGCGTAGCGGAAGCGGTAGATTGATTGGTCAACATCTCCCACGATGGACAGATTCTTGCCCGCCGCCATGACGTCGATGAGTTCCTGTTCCGCTCGATTCAAGTCCTGATACTCATCGACCACGATGTGGTCGTATTGCTGCAAAGCAGGACTCGCGGGGTTGTCGCGTAAATACCGCAGGGCTTCGGGCACAAGCTCGCCAATGAGCATCCCCCGGTGAAATTGTAGCCAGTTGGTGAGCATGATGTGAAATTGCTGGTCGATTGGGTCAATTGGCCAGCCTGGCTGCTGGTGCTGCATCCGCGCCCAGTCGGCTTCAAACGCACGGATTCGCCGAGTCATCTCCCTTCGCGCGCCAAAGTTCCCAAGCGGCTGGAGGTCGGCGAGCAAAGGTTCGACTTCATAGCCGCTAACACCCTTGTTGTTAAAAGTGATTAGCCCTCGCGGAACGCGGCTAAGAAAGGCAAACACGTCGTTTCTCAGGAGAAGTTTGAAGCAGAAGGAATGCACCGTTCCTGCGGAGATGTCATCGCACCCCGGAACACCCATATTTTGAAGTTCGCGTTCGAGGTCGCGGGCTGCTGTGCGCGTGAAAGTAACGGCAAGGATTCGTTCGGGGTCAATGCCATCAACCTCAATCAGTCGGGCAATGCGGCGCTTCATCGCGAAGCTTTTTCCCGTCCCTGGTCCGGCCATCACACGGATACGCGGTGACGTGGATTCCGCAATTTGCAGATGCGCTCCTGTGAGGTCAGTGTTCCAACTCATAATAATTCCAATCCCTTCGCCAGCTTGTGCCACGGGCCTTTCTTGCGTTCGCGGAGCTTGGCAATGAGTCGCACTTTGGTGACGGGGTCGAGTTGCTCCACGTCCTCGATGGTGCAGACGGCGAGGTCTGCGGGATAGCACGAGAGCGAGCGGGTGTCGTCCCATGCGATGTGCTCCAGCCTTTCCCGAATGGGCAAACCGCGAAGCTCGACGAGCAATTTCTCCCGTGCCGATGCTCGGGCGTGCTGAATCTCTGCTTGTTCGGCATTCAGTCGAGCGGCCACCGCATTCTGGATTTGCCGCCGGTGCTCGCCTTCTGGTTTCTGGTTCGCCATGTCTTCCGCCACGCGGCGTTGGCGTCCCCACTCATCGGCGCACCAGCGGTCGAGTGCTTCGCGGCATTCCGCCCACGAACCGGCTGTTCGTTTGGTGCCCTCGAAGGCGTGCCGAATCTTCCGCATCGGGAACGGGATGTAGTCATTGTCGCTGTGGTCCACAATCCACGCGGCCAGCTCCATCGCCCCGACACGGTCGCAGTCCTCCATTGTCCGGTAGGCGCTCTTGATAGCGGATGCCGAACCGCCTGACTTCGTCAACCGCGCTGCCTCAAGGTGAACTACCGCCCGGACCACGGCGCACGCATCGGCCCACGGAATATCCCGCAGCCACTCGAAATCCTGGAACGGATGAATGCTGGCGACGAAGGCGTTCGCTTTCAGTGCGCCCAGAAGTTCGCCGAGCCTTGCCTCGCCATCGGCGCATTGGCCCAAAGCAATGAGCTTTTCCAAAGTCAGCTGGTCTGGTCGTTGGCTGCTCATTTCGTTTCCCGGTGCGTCTCGAAAAGGAAGACGGCCAGCGTGGAAGCCGCGCCGACTGCCAGCTTTGCGTGCCGCGCACTAAGGCCCTTGGAACTTCCATCCTTGCCGTGGCCCGTCCCATAAAGGCCACGTAGCTCTGCGAGTCCGTTGCCAATTGTTCCGAGATTGCTCAAGAGCCGCTTTATTACGTCCGCACCGCGCGCCGCCTCCGGGATACCTTCCGGGACAAGTTTCAATTCCCTCAGCGTTTCCTTTGTGAGCGTTGATACATCAGGCGTTCCGGTCACGGGCTTGCCGCGCTCGGCGAGGATTGTCTTGCAGCATGTCTCGATGAGTTCCTTGGCAGTTCCGATGGCGAGACTTGGGTCGCTCTCTACGGACGCCTCCAACCGCCGAATCTGCTCGGCGAGATGATTCGCGTTCAGAACTTTTGCGTGTTCTTTGAGCGGGCTAAGGCTCGGCCCGCCAGCAAGAAGCCCAGTTGCAATGTGTCGGCATTTCTCGGCACGAGCTTTTGCTTCGGCGTCCGGCGTGAGGTTGAGAGTTGCCTCGTAATCGACCAAAGCAAGGATGAGCTTCCCCACCATGTAATCGGACTCGATCTTCCAAAATGTGCGGACCTTGTTGGCTTTGGAAGTTCCTCCCGCTGTGTATTTCTCGTGATGAATGTCCCGGTCAACAGCCTCGAAAACAAACTCTCCGAAAGTGCGGTCGGAAAATTTGAGAACGTAGCCGCCCTCCATTTGGAAGTGCTTTTCGAGAATGCGCCGGTCTGTCATTGAGAGAGCGCTCATGCGGCCTCCGTTTCGAGTTTCACCTGTCCCGTCAGCAGACGTGGCAGCAGCAGGTCGCGCGTCCGGCGGCGTCCCAGAGGCGTGTTCACGACCGTCTCCGTGGCGGCATCATTTTCCGTTGAGGCAAACCGTTGCATAATCTGTATATCAGGCGCGCGTTGCGCGGAAGGGTATCTCAAAGCGTTCCACTGGCAAAGCAAAGAAGGAATGTGTCGGCGACACAGAATTCCTCGTGTCACCCACGCAAAATGAGAAAGATCAACTCATGCCGCAATTCGAGCGTTACATCGCCATTTGATATAGTTTGCCCGGATACGCCGCCGTGACCAACGCACGGTTTGCTACGCTTCACGGGCTGCCCGTCGCCCCATCCCCTCTCGACGACGCCCGTTCCGCTTCTCAAACCATGCGCTCGTCACGAGCGGGCATCCGCAAAGTGCCGTCATGAGCGGCGGGCTTCCGTCTGTGGCTCGGCGGCGGGGTTGCGCTCCGGCTACGATTCGCCAAACGCATCTCTCCGCGCTCCGCTCCACTTTCCACGCTCACCGACCACAGACCGAAGCTAAAGTCCGAACTCAATGTGGGGTGAAAATTGGCTTGATGTTGTCACAAAAACTAGGCAGTGTTTGTGACAGTAATGAATGAAAACACCAGCCCAACCCGTTGACGTTTCGATACTCCGGTTCATGCGGTCAAACCGGGGCGCTTCAGTATTCTCGCCCAGGAACTTTGACGGATTGGGCAGCCCAGACGCCATCAGGCAGACGCTAAGCCGGCTGGTTAAAGCGGGCAAAATTCGCCGGATTCGCCGAGGACTCTATGATTTGCCGCGCCAGCATCCCATCATCGGCCAGACCGCGCCGGACATCATGGCAACCGTCCGCGCGTTGATGGAAGGCAGTCACGCGCAGTGGCAGTTCACCGGCGCTTACGCAGCAAACGCACTTGGCTTGTCGGACCAGGTGCCGGCCAAGATTGTCATCCTCACGGACGGCGCCCCGCGCCGGGTATCATTGGGGAAGTTGACACTCTTGTTCCACCGCGCCTCGCCGCGCAATCTGTTCGGAGCAGGCAAGCCAGCAGGCTTAGTCATTCAAGCGATTCGCCATCTACGAAATGACCCGGACATTTCCCGGCACATCGTGCGATTAAGAAAACGGTTGGACACAAAGACAAAATCAGATTTGAAATCGTTCGTGCCAAAAACGCCCGTGTGGATGCGGCCCATCTTGCAGCAGATCATTCAGGACTAATATATGAACCCCCTCGAAAAACTTCGCACCGCCGCCAACGCCAAGCCGGGCACGCGGGTCATCGGCATTGATCTTGGCACGACCAACTCCACAGTCGCCCAAGTGCGGTTGCCGTTGCCCGAAAGTTCCTCCGCCGAGTTCGCGTGCGAGTGCGTGCCGCTGGAGCAGGCCACACAAATGAGCCCGTTCACCGGCGCGCTCGTTCCTTCAGTCGTGGCCATCGACAAGGCCGGCAAGGTCTGGATCGGTGAAGGCGCAAAACGGATGCGAGCCGAGCCACAGAAGCACGGACTGAGCCTGGAAAAAAACCTGTTCTACGAAACCAAGAACGACATGGGCCTGCAAAAGCGGTATCACCGGGCCGCCGAGGATTACGATCATGCCCGCAAGATTGCGGGCCATCTCCTCAAGTTCCTGATGAACGGCGCGCGCCAGGCGACCGGTTCACCTCCCGGTCGCACTGTGGTCACCGTCCCCGCCTCGTTCCAGATCAATCAACGGGCGGACACGCTCGCCGCCGCCAAGCTTGGCGGACTTGTCCTCTCGGACTTCGACCTCCTCGATGAACCCGTGGCGGCACTTACGGATTATCTTTTCACCTACGCTGGCGCGGAGGTTTGGGACAAGCCGCAGAATGTTGTCGTGTTCGATTTCGGCGGCGGCACGTGCGATGTGTTTGTGGCCCGTCTTTCCCCTGCCGCCACCGGCGCGGCCTTTGCCATCGAGACTCGCTCCGTCTCCCGCTATCACCGGCTCGGCGGTGGCGATTTTGATGCAGCCATCATTCACAACGTGTTGCTCCCGCAGTTGCTCAAGGAGAACGAACTAACGGCGCGTCACTTTGAGTGGACTGACCGCAAGAAAATCATTGAACCCGCATTGCGTGGCTGCGCCGAGGCACTCAAGGAAGGTCTTTGCCGCGAAATCTCGCAACTTCACTTGCACGGTCTTTACGAGAGCGCCGACAAGACCCAGATTGTAGCCCGGCAAGCTCCGACGAAGGTAACCGTCGGCGGCAGGGACTACCTGCTCGCCCATCCCGAACTCAGCGCGGCCCAATGGGAGGAAATCCTGAAGCCGTTTCTGGATCTGGAAATGATGCACGCCCGCGAAACGGACTACGTGCTGGCGCTTTCCATCTTCGCACCGCTCACCGACGCACTCGACCGCGCGAAACTGCGGACGAAAGACGTGGACATAGTGTTGCTCGCCGGTGGCAGTTCGCTCGTGCCGCAAGTCCAGTGGGCCATTGACAAATTCTTTGCGCAGAGCCGCGTGATCCGTTTCCCGGACAGCACCGCAGCGCAGACCGCCATCGCCCGAGGCGCTGCGTGGACCGCCGCGTGGCTGGAGACGTTTCAGCAACCGTTGGTTTGCCCGGTCGTTTCTCAGACCATTGCACTCCGCGTCCAGGGACGCAACCCCATCCCGCTCGTTCAAGCGGGCACATCCATTCCTTATCCGCCCGATGGCGATTTCAAAATGGTGACCGGTTTGGCCCTGCCCAAACCCTTCGGCGGCACGTTGCGGATCGAAGTCGTGACCTTGCCCGAGGAGCACGTCGTGTTAAACCTGCCCGTCGAGGTCGATCCCAGTGAAGCAGGGGAAGCACTGAATTTTGAGTTTCGGTTCAGCTCAGGTCGCTCCTTTGATTGCGCCGTCGCCCTACGCAAACGCCCTGATGCACGAGTTAAAATCGCGGCGGAGAACCCGCTCATCAATGTTTCCAACCCTGGAGCGGTCCGTGTCGAGATCGAAGAAATCGAAGAGGATTTGCGCGACGCCGGCGGCCTCAGCGCCCGCCATCGCGACAAGCTAATGCGCCTGGCCGAACTTTACCGCGAACTCCGCATGCTGGAGAAGGCGGTCGAGGTGCTCAAGAGCGCTTCCCGCGCCGTCGGCCGCCCGGATGCCGAAATCCTAAATCGTCTCGGCATGTTCTACGATGAACTCGGCGACCTCAACCGGATGGAGGCGCACTACGCCGAAGGCGCGCGTGTGTCCGGCAATTGGGGCGGTCCATTGTTCAATTGGGCACTCCACCACAAGCGCCGCCGCAATTTTTCCGTCGCGCTCGAAAAAGTGGACGAGGGAATTGTGCGCGAGCCGGATTCCGCGCCCTATTACATCCTGCGGGCGCGCATTCTCGAAGGCTTGGGCCAGACGACCGCTGCCAAGGAAGCAGCGCAAGAGGGCTTTCGTCGCTTCCCACCCATCGAGATTCAAAGTCCCTGGCAATTGGGCTGGTATGAAGACGCGGCTGAGTTCCTTGGACGTGCCGACGACGTTAAATCGGCACGCAAAGCTCGCGAACGTGTGCGCGGCCAAAGCAAGACCACCAAGGCCGGTGAGAACGATCTCCCGGTCCTTTCTCAACCGTAGCCTAAACAACGCCATGCCATCTGTCCTCCATGACAGCCAACTGACTCGCGAGCAGCGCACCGTTGTCGAATTGCGCCCTGACCGCCATCACCTCGTCATGGGACCACCCGGCTCCGGTAAAACTCAGGTGTTGCTGCATCGCGCCCGCTGGCTGCGTCAGACCTACAAAATCCCACCCGAAGGTTTTTGCGTGCTCGTTTACACGAACGTGCTCACCTACTTTCTCCGCCAGTCTTTGGACTTCCTCGGTATTCCCAAGGAGAACGTGCGGACCTTCGATGATTGGTGCGCCGAATTGTGGGATCAATTTGTTCGCAAGCCCAAACCTCGCACGCTGCCGGATCGGCGCGGCAAGTCATTCATTGATTTTGCAGCCGTGCGGACGGGCGTGCTCCAGAGTCTTCAAGCCATTGCGACTTCGAGTGCGAGCGCCAACCAGCACAAACCCAGCCTCGATTTCGTGCTCGTGGATGAAGGGCAGGACTTGGATGCAACCGCCTACGGCATCCTCCGCATGGCCACAAAACACCTGACCGTTTTTGCCGACGCCCGGCAACAAATCTTCGAGGGCGGGGCTTCCGTGCAGGAAATGCAAAAGCATCTCAGCTTGACCGGCCAATCCGCTTCCCTCTTGCCCGCGTATCGCAATTCCCCGGACATCGCCAAACTCGCCTCCTATTTCGGCAACGCCTACGACGGCCTCAACTATCTGGCCATGGAACGGCAGAAGCCCTGCCTCTACGTTGCGAACGATTGGGATGACGAGATGGACAAGCTCGCGGACGTTCTGCGCGAACGGCGGCTCCTGAATCACAAGTGCGGCATCATTGTCCCCACCAACCGCGACCTGTTCAGCGTCGCCAACAAACTTGGGGAACGCGGAGTTGAAGTTCACAAGGCCATCGCTGCCCGCCGGGGCGGCACGCCGCCGGACTTCGATTGCCTCACGCCGACGATCGCATCCTACCATAACGCCAAGGGACTCACCTTTGATTGCGTCCTCATGCCCAAGTTGGTCGAAAACAACTTCCAGCGCGTGGAGGGGGAGCGTCGCCATCGCCTGCTCCTCGTCGGCATCACCCGGGCCACGCAATGGGTTTATCTGAGCACCGTTCGCGGTTGGGAACTACGGGACTTGGACCTCTTCCGTCAGGCATCCGCCAACGGCGATTTGTTCATCAAGGAAAACGCCAACCCCGTCCCGGTTTCCGCCACCCCGACGGCCCCGGTTTCCGGCGACGACGACAACGACGCCTCGTTCCTATGAACGAACCAGAAATCCAACCCGGCATTCGCGTTCGCATCATCGGTAATCCGGAGCGTAGTGGCACTATCACATCGCCGCCGAATTCCAAATACGTCAACGACGTTCTTATGGCGCGCGTTCATTTCGATGGAACGCATGTTCCCGCTTGGCAACGCGCCGCCAACCTCGAAGCTATCTCCGCACAGGCCGACCCGCTGGACGACCTCCGCCACGGACGCGTTCACGGCATTGCCAGCTTCCAGCGGATTCTTACGCATGAAAAGTTGAGCGGACGCCTCGCGAATGTCATCTACTCGATGGAAACCTCCCAGACGGAGTTTCTTCCCTATCAATTCAAGCCGGTATTGAAGCTCCTCGAATCTCCCACGAACAGCCTGCTGATTGCCGACGAGGTCGGTTTGGGCAAGACCATCGAAGCTGGACTCATCTGGACTGAACTTCGCGCCCGTTCGGGTGCGCGCAATCTTCTGGTCGTTTGTCCGCCTCACCTGCGCGACAAGTGGCAAACAGAATTGAAAAACCGCTTTGGCGTGCGAGCGGACATCTGCAATGCTCGGGAACTTTTAGAGCACCTTGCCCAGCTTAAACAGGACCCAAATCATTCCTTCGCCGTCATCTGCTCCTACCACGGCCTTCGTCCGCCGGCAAAATGGGAGGAACAACTTCCCAACGTCAGCCCCCAGATTGGGTTGGCCCATCTCCTCTCCGAATTGTCCGTGGATTCAACCCCGCTCGACCTCGTCGTAATGGATGAAGCACATTACATGCGCAATGGTGGAAACTGCACCGCAGAACTCGGCGAGTTGGCGACGGCGGCGGCCGCACACCGCGTCTTTTTGTCAGCTACACCCATTCACACCCAGAATGAGAACCTTTACAATCTGTTGCGCTTACTTGACCCGGACACGTTTAATAGCGAACACGCCTTCCGCAGTATTCTCGAAGCTAACGCGCCTCTCGTTCGGCTCCGCGACTTGCTCCTGAATCCACATGGTCTGTTCCCGGAAATTCGTGAACAGTTGACCGCAGCGGCGTCCAATCCCTTTCTCGCGGGCAGTCGTGTGTTGGAAAGTCTCCAAAAGGAACTAGCGGGTGATTCCAATCTGTTGTCCAGTCCTCAGAGTCGCAGCGAACTCGCACACCGTGTCGAAAGAGTCAATCTCCTAGGCTATGCCATCAATCGCACACGCAAACGGGACATCCCCGGCAAACGAGTCGAGCGCGAGGTAAAGACGGTCAAGGTAACACTGTCCGAGCACGAGCGTGCTTTTTATGATGGCGTCACCGAATTGGTGCTGCGTTACGCCGACCAACATGACCTTCCGGGTGGTTTTCTGTATGTCATGCCTCAACGTCAAATCGCCAGTTGCATGGCTGCGGCCTGTGCCCGGTGGGCGTCCGTGTCGGGCGAAGTCGAAGAAGATGTTGAAGTCAGCCCCGACTCCAGCGGAGCGGAGGAAGACCCCCATGGACCTGGCCCGCTGGTTCAATTCATCAGCGAAAACATCCGCGACCTTGCGACCACCGCCCAGCTTCAAACTGAAGACACCAAGTTTCGGATGCTCGTGCAGACGCTTAAAAATTACTGGCAGGAATACCCATCCGGCAAAGTCGTGCTCTTCTCTTACTTCCGACCAACGCTACACTACCTCCGCAATCGTCTTGCTGCCGAGGGTGTTCAGTCATTCCTGCTTCTCGGCGGAATGGCTGAGAGCAAGCAGGACGTCGTAAATGGTTTCCGTAACTCCGATACGATTCGACTACTGCTCTCCTCTGAGGTGGGAAGCGAAGGTTTGGACATTGAGTTCGCACGCGTTCTCATTAATTACGATCTGCCTTGGAATCCCATGGTCGTTGAGCAACGCATTGGCCGCCTTGACCGCATTGGCCAGGAGGCGGACCAAATTCTGATCTTCAATCTCATAGCTGAAGACACAATTGATGAGCGCATCTACGAACGCCTTTACAAACGCCTCAATCTGTTCCGCCGCGCCTTGGGCGATCTTGAACCGGTCTTGGGTCCGATCATCTCGGAATTAACCCGCGACTTGCTCACTCACAGACTGACCGAGCAGCAACAGCAGGAGCGAGTCAAGGCCGCCGAACAGGCCATTGCCTATGGTATTCGGGTTCAAGAGGAACTCGAAGAGAAGGCTGCTGTCCTTGCCGCTCACGGTGATTACATTCTGAGGCAAGTAGAAGCGAGTCATAAACTACAACGCTGGATTAAAGCCGACGAAATCGAACGCTACGTTTTGGACTTCTTCCTTAAATGTTTTCCAGCAACGCGCTTGCAGTGCGCAAATGCCCGGGAACACTGTTTCGACATCAGCCTAGATCAGGATGCGTTCTGCGATTTCGACCGTTTCCTGCAAATTCACAATCTTGTCGGGCAAACACGGCTTAACACCACCCAAAATCGCCGGATTCGTTTCGACAACCGCACGTTCTTGAAAAGTCCGGCTGGTGATGAGATCGTCAGCCAGTCCCATCCGTTTGTGCGCTTTGCCGCCTGGAAAACCCGGACCGATCAACTTGTTCAATCCGTGCCTGTCGCAGTCCAACTCACCCGGTCGGCACTTCCCGAGGGAGTCGTGCCCAATGTCTATGTCTTCAACGTTCAACGTTGGCAGGTTGCGGGTTTGCGCGAAGTCGAAAAGTTGCACATCGTCGCGGCCTCGCTAGTAGATGGCCATTTGCTTGACCAAAACCTTGCCGAACGCCTTGTTGACCACGCGTTGACCGACGGCGAAGATTGGCGTGACCCCAATCTGGACGCCAATCTCGCCCTGGTCGCCGAGCGGGTGATAACATTGGATGACTTGGCGTCCGACGAGTTTCTGAAGTTCGAGCAACAATGCATGGATGAAAATCAAGACCGGGCAACTATCCAGATAACCTCGATTGACCGCTTCGAGTCCCGCCGACTTCAGAGGCTGAACGAAGTTCTCCGGATGCACATGGATAAAGGCCGCTCCAGTCTTGCCGAGGCCACCCACGGGCAAATAACCAAGTTGAAAGAGCGCTGCGAAGTGCAGCGGCGAGCAATACGCGACCGTGCCAAAACCGAAGCTGCGTATCACCAGATATGCTGTGGCCTGATCAGAGCGACGTGACCATGATTTTCAAGGACTAGCGAATGGCAAATTGGTTTAAGAGCATACTTGGTTGGTTCAAGCAACCGATCGCTTCGGGCTCCACGCCGCAGACGGACGCTACCCAGCCATCGCCCTCAGCATCCCCGGCTCAGGCCAATCTGTCCGACAAGAAAAGCAAAAGGCCATTAACATTTGAACCATCCACAACTCCAAAGCCCGAACCTGAACGAGCCGAACCCTCCACGGTTACTCGCTACCAAGAATCTTCCGCGCTGACCTCTTTGCCTGCACCTCCGTTTTCTTCGCCTCAATCTGTTGCGGACCTGACGATCGGCTTCGATTTGGGCACCAGTTGCAGCAAAGTGGCTGTTGGCGACAGCATACTTGGCAGTCAACACGGCGTGCCATTCAACACGCGTGCGCACGGAGTCGCGAAATACCTTTTCCCCACCCGATTCTATGAAGGTGCTGACGGGATTTCCTTGTCCTCTGGTCAACAGGCCAAGTTTGTATCGAATTTGAAACTCCGGCTGACCGAGGCTGTGGAAAACCACGGCGACACAAGCGGGTCGGAAACTGACTTGGCAATTTACGTGGCACTCGTGTTGAAACACACCCTTGCGTGGTATGAGCAACATCGCGCTGGCGACCATCGCGCTAGGGCGCGTTGCTGGTGGCTAAGTTTCGGATTTCCGGCCAAGCGCGTGGATAACAATCCACGACTTCATAAAACGTATCAGCGCTTTGCCGGGGCTGCCATCCAGGCCGTGAACTCAGGCGAGCACATAACTCGCGAATTGATCCAGCACTGTCTCGGCGGGACTCCGCTGGATGGAGATTCAAAACAGGTGCTTTCCTTGGATCGGGTGAGTTTCTATCCAGAGATTGCCGCCCAACTCGCGGGTTATGTCTATTCCCGCTACCGCACCACCGGGCCGCTGATGCTTATCGATGTCGGCGCCGGCACGCTCGATATTTCCACCTTGATCCTCCACCAAAACGCGCATGAAGAAGTGTGTTCGTTCCACTTCTGTGAAGTTGCACAGCTCGGAGCGTTCCGTTTGTATGAACAAATCCACCATGCCCTTGCCACCGTTTCGCCGGCTGCCGTGGACACTTTGGTCAGCATCGGTTCCGACCAGGATTGGCATGTCCCCGAATCCGCTGGTGAATACTTGCGAGCCATCTCGGTCGTCACTAATCCCATGAAGGCTGCCTTCCATTCGACGCGGGAGACATTCGCACTGAAATGTTTAGAGAAGGCATTATCGAACTTCTCCGCCTTTAAGCAATTTCTGGATCAACCATTTCGCGACGCGGACCAAAGACCACAGGCATTTCGCCAAAACGTGAACATCATTCTGTCCGGCGGCGGAAGCCGTGCAATTTTTTACCGTAAACTCTTTCCTGAGCGATTGGAAGAAACTGTTGTAAACAGCGGTTTGACCACATGGAAGCTGGACCCCGGACGAAGGAAGATCGACGGACAGGGATTCCATCCTCGCCATTTGATGAAGCCCGATAAGTTCATCGTCAGTGGTGTCGAGTCCGACGACTTTGATCGCTTGAGTGTCGCACATGGTTTGTCACTCAGTTCTGAAACCCTTTTGCAGATTACCGCCAAAGAAATGTCTGACCGGCAGTGGAATGGCCGTTGAGTTCAGGCCGCTCGCTCCCCCCCCCGCTCGGCGCAACTTGTGATTACAGCCCGTGAAACGCCCGATGCCGGTTGATTGGGCACGAAAATACACAACCGCGCGCAACTCGCCCAGCCAAGGATTGCCTTAATTTGTGAAAAAAGAGTGAGACTTCGGAATTTGCTCCATTCGTTTTTTACTGCCGCCGTGACCAACGCGCGGTTTGCTTCGCTCCACGGGCTGACGGTCGTCCCTGTCTCCCTCTCGACCACGCCCGTTCCACTCCGCAAACCGCGCGCTCGTCACGAGCTGCAATAAATTAGCCGCATCAGCGGCTGGCTTCCGTCTGCGGCTCGGCGGCGGCGTTGCGCTCCGGCTCCGTTCCCGCCGTCTCTCCGCCTACGCTCCACTGTTTCCGCTCGCCGACCGCAGACCGAAGCCTTTTCAGACAAAACTACAAATCTGTGCGCCGAACATTTTCAATTATCGAGCCAATGGGCGAAGCAGACTCAATTTCAATGGGCGCGGCCAGTGGGATGGTTTCGTTATCGCGGCATCAGCCTGATCACCGTGACCGATGATTTTTCCGCAAGTGCATGATGCCGTTCGTTTCCGGTTGATAATTTTGAAACCGAACTCTGGTTGTCCAAGGTCATACTGAAAACGTGAATGAGGCAAGTCACTTGTTCCGGCCAGCCAATTGATTGCGTATCCCGCCGCAAGGCTGCCGGCATTTGTCGTCAAATAGCCAACCGTCGGAAGTTGCGCGAGATCCCCGCCCCAATATATCGTGCCGTCCTCGCCACGCTTGGCCGCTTCCGCTGCCGCATCTTTCCGCTGCTTGCGTTCATCGTCGGTCATGCACTCAACGGTAATTGGCCATGTGCTGACGCAGTTGGAGCAAAAAGCACAGGGCAATTCGGGTGCATAGCGCGTTATCTCCACAAGTTGAGCCGTCACCTTGCCGTCGTGGCCTTCGGGCATGACACCGACATCAATTGCTGGCACAAAATACCGTGCGGCAATGTCGCCAAGCGCTGCACGCCCATGATGCGTGTCGGTGCAGCCAAGCAATAAATCACATCGCAGAAGTTCACCGAGAACCTCCTCATCGAGGATGTTTCCCACGAACGCTGTGATTCGTGCCGACGGATTGATTTCCCAAATCATTTCCGCCATCAACTCGATTTTGTAAGGCAGCGGATTCCTTTGCGTGTGCGCGAACCGGCTGCCGTGGATACGCTCCAAATTCGAGCGGTCAAACCGTTGGTAATCCACAATCACAAACTCGCCGACGCCGGCGCGGGCAAGACATTCGATTGCGGGCGATCCAGTTCCAGAACAACCGATGATTCCAACGCGAGATTCCGGCAATTTTCGCGCGGCACTTTTGCCATACAATTGTTCCAGACGAGCCGTGACGGATTCTTCGGCGCAGTCCGAATCAGAAATATTCGGCTTGGGGATTTCGATTTCATCGTTTTGCAATCGGTCATAGGGAAAGGTTGGCGTGATGAATTCCGAAACTGGAAACCATTTTCCTGAATCAAATGCCCGACCGCTGAAAACGAGTTCCTCGTTGTCGCGACGATTCAGAATCAGACTGCAATATGGCCGCGAATTGCCATACGGTTCAAACAAGTCCGCAAAATAGCCATCCATGTCGTCATCAGAGGAGCTTGGCGAAACGCCCCAGCCGTGCGGATGCGAATGGGCGATGCCGATTCCAAACGGTGTGCCTTCCAGTTCTTTCAGCGCCCGTGAAATATATTGCGAGCGAAACGAAACGATGGAGCTTTGCCGGTTCAAATCGCCCGGCAACGGCGGCATCGCGCTTACAAAAGTCACAGCCAATCCCCATGCCGTTCGCCGGTAACCGAAGCGGAAGAAGCTGCCCCATTCGCGCTCTGGATGGCGCTGGAACAGTAATTTTTCAAACTTCTTCCGCTCCGGTTCCGTAATGCGAAACAGACATGAGCGCCTTGAATCGAATTCAGGGAATTTCATGTTTAGTTCGCTTTGTAGAGCCAGGACAACATTTCATCGTAATAGGTGTGGAAACCGTAACGGTCTTTGTTCCACGCTGCCCCGTTTCCGCTATACGGGTGGATGCTGATTTGCCGCCATACGCGACCACCGAATGTTTCAGCCCCCTGAACGCCACCCGGCACGCGACCCAAAAGTGGCGAGCCTTCCGGCAGATAGGCGTTATCAATAAATGCCGCCGGATAACCGCCCGGCACTTTTACCAGCACGTCGGAACTGCCCGCCGGATGTCCGGGCCGCGTTGGGATTCCCACATATACAACCGCAGGCACTGGCTCGGTGAGCAGCGTGACATTCACTCCATTTTCGCGGAGAAGCGCAATTTCACGCTCAACCCGGCTCGATTGGAAGCCCGCGTTCACGTCGTTGCGGATGACCTTGAATTTTTCGCATTCGTGAATTTTGATTTTTTCCGCCAGACCGACGGGGATTTCCTTTTCGTCATGCTCGCCTTCAAGTCTGGAAACCGTCGTATTTTGCGGCTTGTCGTAAACGAGCGCGGCAATTTCCAAACCGGTCATTTCGGGTTTCACTCCCTGCGTTGAGTTGAACTTCTTTTTGTTGACGATGATCGTCAGCAGGTCGGTCCGTTTCCGCGAACGGAACACTTCACCGTCCCCAAGATTCACGGATGCGTCATCGCCGATGATTTCATCTGTCGGCGACTCGAAATCTTTGAGGAGTTCAACTTCATCAGGCAGATTGAACAAATCTCGAATCGAACGTCCGTTTTGGTCCGGCTTCACGACGATTTCCCAGCGGTCGTCAACATCAATGACGCGCTTGGCTGGGGCTTCGCAGCCAGGTCGCGTCTCAACGTCACATGCGGGCACGGAATAAAATACCGTGCCCTCGGCCAAATCCGCCGTCCCATTCTCCGGCATAATCACGTCATGCGGGGAGTTATGGTCGCGAATCAGCGCGTGGTCTTTTGGAATGTTCGCCTGCTCCTTGATGGCGGCCACCTTGACTAAGCGGCCCGGCATCGGGAAAAGTTGATCATTCACGACAATCGCTCGTTTTGGCGCAGGGCGACAATCTTGCGCGTGTTTTGCCCCGGCATCGCCGAGGCCCATTTCTGGTTCAGAACTTGCGTTCATATTATTTTTTGCAAAAACCCTGACGACGCGCCATGTTCTTGCGGGAACTTCGTTCCGGCATCACAAGACGCCAACAACGTAGTTCGCTATACAAGTAGTCCTCGCTATTGCGAACGTCAACTATTTTCTTTGCGACTTTTTCGTGCTTGCAAGTATAGCCTGAATTTGGGAAGAATTACCCGACATGCAGAAATCCATTTATGAATACCGTCGGTGACAGAATTAGAGCGCGCCGGCAGGAACTTGCCTGGACGCAGGAACAGCTCGCGGAGAAAGCGGGGATCAGCAAGGGCTTTCTTTCCGATTTGGAGACGGGCACACGAAATGTCAGTGCCGAATACTTGCTTAAAATAGCTCAAGCACTAAACGTCACGTTGGACTTTCTGATGAAAGGTGACTCCAGCAAACCCAGCACGAGTGAGGTTCAGATACCAGCGAGACTGTCAGACACAGCGAAACAGAAAAATCTGACTTTCGCGCAAACACTAATGTTGCTTGATATGCGACTTCAAATAAAAGCGCACCGCAGCAACACTCAAAGCGACGACCTTGAAAAATTCGATTGGGAACGATTTTACGAGGCCGTGAAACATTTCCTAAAATGAACACGTTAAGTCTCGACCCTAAAATCATCGGCATGGCCAGAGCCTTGAAGCTCGACGGGAACGATTCCGTTCAAGTCATCATGGGCTTTTGCCGCAAGCGCATAACCAAAATGCTGAAGTCGGCGGCGTCCGTCCAATCAATCTGGGATTTTGAAACAATTGTTTGCACGCATCTGAATTTGGTTATCCACGAAATTTGGAACGACGATGAATTGCGCGATTTCAGTCAGCGTTACGCAATGGACGAAGGCGACCCAAAGTTTGCGGCTTTGGAAATGGAATTGGAGGGCGACGACACTTATGGTGTCCTTTATCAACGCAATGCGCTGAATGAGGCCGGGGAATATCAGTATGTTGCGTTTGTGGATTGTCGCGGTGATAAGAAGCACAAGCGTTTTTTCACTCGCTGGCATGAAATTGCCCACTGTTTGACGACCTACGAACAATTCGAGTTCCCGTTCAAGCGAACGAACGCCGCCGACATCGAGAAAGACCCCGTTGAAAAACTGATGGACATGATTGCCGGCGATTTGGGATTCCTTGAACCTCTTTTTCGTCCGGTGCTTCATGGCGAACTTGGTAACAACCGATTGACCTTCGACACGGTTGAAGGTGTTCGGAATCGGTTCTGTCCAGATGCCAGTTTTCAGGCGACGCTCAATGCTTGCGTAGCCCATGCACCCACGCCGATAATTTTAATTGAAGCTGGCCTTGGCTTGAAACAAAGCCAAAAACGCGAACTGCGTGATACCCAACTTCAACTGCTTCCAACCCGCCCGCCGAAACCATGCTTGCGCGTGCTGCGGTCTATGTCAAACGGCGCAGCGCGAAAAACCGGATTTCTGGTTCACAAGAATTGGCGTGTTCCAGGCTTTTCTGTGATTGCGAAGGTTTTTAATTCCGATCTCGAAATCAATGACAAGGCGGTGGAAAACCTCGGCTCATGGAAATCTTCTGACGGAAGCTCACTTCAATATGTGAATGTTTTAATTCAGGCGCGCAAAATTCAGGGCAGAGTTTTTGCGATCATCAGTTTGACGGAGTGATTTAATCTTCAACTTCGCCGCTTATTTCCACTTTTTAGTCCCATCGTGACCAACGCGCGGTTTGCTTCGCTTCAGGGCTGCCGGTCGGCCCTGTCTCCCTCTCGACCACGCCCGTTCCGCTTCGCAAACCGCGCGCTCGTCACGAGCGGCATTTGCGATGGGCCGCAAGACGCGGCGGGCTTCCGTCTGCGGCTCGGCGGCGGGGTTGCGCTCCGGCTTCGTTCCGCTAGGCGCTCCTCTCCGCTCTCCGCTCCACTTTCCCCGCTCGCCGACCGCAGACCGAAGCCGCGTCAAACGATGTGAAAGTTTGCGGCATCTCAATATGCCCAATATAATCAAACCGTGCTAAAGCTCACCGCCCAAGACTTTCATCGCCGATATGCTCCTACCGAGTGCGATCTGCGCATCTTTCTGCGAGAACGCGGCGTCGAGGAATCGCCACCCTCGGAATTTGAGCAAGTCCTCATGCGCCTGGGCCAGCGTTATGAAGCAAAACATCTCGCCACATTTCCTGAAGCTATTGATCTGCGGTCGTTCGAGTCAGACAAGCGGTTTGAACAAACCGTGGCACTCGTAAAAGATGGCTGTCCGGTCTTGTATCAGCCGGTTTTGAAAGTTCAAAAACCGCTCGACGATGTTGAAAGCGAATTCATTGGCGAGCCTGATTTTCTTCTACGGGAGAGAGATGGTTACATCATCCGCGATGTCAAAATGGCGCGGCGAGTTGACGAGGGACATCATCCAGAAATCGTGTTTCAATTGCAGTTCTACGGCTGGCTTTACGAACAGGTTTTTGGCTTGCCTCCGATCAGGCTCGAAGCCCTGAATGGTCAAGGTGACATCGTTCCTATTCCGTCTAACCATCAAGCCGTGCTCGCTGAATTACGGGCGTTGATTCGCCTGAAACGATTGTCGCAAGAACCATACGAACCTGTTGGGTGGAGCAAATGCATCGGCTGCGGGTTTCGTGACCATTGCTGGCCGAAGGCGGTAACAGCGAAGGACGTTGCCCTGGTCTATGAGATTGATCAAAGCCTTGCTGCGGAATTGCATGAACACGGAGCAGCAAGCATCTCGCAACTGGTGGAGCATTTCAATGCAGACAGCTTGAGCGGATTAAAACGCCCGTGGGGGAAAAAGTTCCAAAAAGTCGGCAAAAGAGCCGCTATGATTTTGCAGCGGGCGCGCGTGATGTTGTCGGGACAGGAGGTTGTTCTTCATCCGCCAATCATCCCGCATCATGAACATTACGTCATGTTCGACTTGGAGGGGATGCCCCCGCACCTGGATGAACTCGACAAAATCTATTTGTGGGGAACGCAGGTGTTTGGAAAAACCCAAGGCAAGTTCATGCCTGCCGTATCTGGTTTTGGAGACAACGGCGACCACGAAGGCTGGAAACAATTCCTGACAAATGCCCAATCCATTTTCCAGCAGTTCGGCGACATTCCGTTCATTCACTGGCACCATTATGAAAAAACCCATTTGGACGACTATGTGGAACGCTACGGCGACGCCGAAGGGATCGCCGCCCGTGTCCGCCGGAATCTGCTCGACCTGCTGCCCATTGCACGGGACAGCGTGTTGCTGCCGTTGTCGAGTTACAGCCTGAAGGAAGTTGAAAAATACGTAGGGTTCAAGCGCAGCCAGACCGAATACGGCGGTTCATGGTCCATTGCCAAATACATCGAAGCGACCGAAACCCTCGATGAAAATTCCCGCAACAAATTGATTGGCGAAATTTTAATTTACAATCAGGAAGACCTGGCGGCGACTTGGGCAGTCTTTGAATGGCTGCGGGCGAAGGCATCTTGATGAACACCTCTGAAACACCACACGCAGGCATGTTATGCTTTTTGAAGAGAAGACGGCTGGTGGAAGTCGAAATCGGCGCAAAGCACGAGCTGCGGTCTTGCCAGACAGCAAACAAGTAAGTTCAATTGAGTATGCTTCTTTATCACCTTTGCATCGAGCGATTCCGAGGAATCCAAACACTCGACTGGCACGTTGGCGGGCGGATCGTTTGTTTGGTAGGACCGGGAGACTCCACCAAGACCGCAGTTTTAGACGCGATTGAAATCGTTCTGTTTCCCCGTCCGTTTTTTCAATTCACAGATGCTGATTTTTTTAATGGCGATATTTCAAATCCGCTCCGCATTGAAGCGACCGTCGGCGACTTGCCGCCAGACCTGATCAAAGAGGAGAAGTTTGGGCTGTGGAAACGTGGTTACGACGGACAGATTAGAGACGAACCATTAGCTGGCTGTCAGGACGTTCTCACTCTTCGTTTGACGGTTGATCCGAATCTCGAACCAACATGGGAGATTATCAAAGATGCAATGGGTGAACCGAAGCTAATTTCCGCCAAAGACAGGGAAAAGCTGGGCATGGTGCGCTTGGGTGATGAAATCGAACGTCATCTCACTTGGGCACGTGGGTCGGCTTTGAATCGCCTGACTGAAGACCACGATGCGACTGGCAAGATGTTTGTTACCGCAGCAAGAGAGGCGCGGAAGACTGTGGCTGCGGCTGAACTGGCCGAGTTGAACAAAGCGGCCAAGCAAGCAAGTGAGGCAGCCTCGTTGTTTGGCGCAAATATCGGCGATACTAAGGCTGGCCTTGATCCCATTGCATTGTCACTTGGCAGTTCCGCTCTTGGGTTGCAGACAGGCGCAATTCCCGTGAGACAATATGGTCTCGGAACACGGCGTCTGGCCGCGCTGGCGATACAACAGCAAGGCGCTGGAAAGAATCAAATTCTTCTGACCGACGAGATTGAACACGCCCTCGAACCACACCGGATACGCCACCTCTTGAAATTATTCGTGACGGCTGGCGGAGCGGAAGAACGAAGCACCGGACAAGTTATCTTTTCCACCCACTCGCCCACGCCAATCATGGCCCTTGGCGCGAGCAAACTTCGCATCGTGCGTTCCACGAATGGGAAAACAACCATAACTCCTGTTCCAACGAGTTTGCAAGCGGTCGTCCGATCCCAAAGCCTCGCTTTCTTGGCGCGCAAGGTGATTGTTTGTGAAGGAAAAACAGAAGAAGCCGTCGTTCGCAGTTTGGAATCAGTTTGGGGGGAACGGCATCAGCATAAGTCTTACGCATTACTCGGGGTCGTGCCCGTCGTGTCCAGCACCGGAGGTGGTTCGAACGCTCATCCAGCAGCACAAAGTCTCCGGTCGCTGAATTTCAATACGGCTTTGTTCTGTGACACTGACGTTGCGACAACACCCTCAAGCGCCGAGCTTCGCCAAAATGGCGTTTCGGTGTTTGAGTGGGACGGAAAAATGAGCATTGAGGAGAGAATCGCTCAAGACTTGCCCCTGACAGATTTGCAAAAGCTTTTGATGCTCGTGTTTGAAACCAAAGACGACGACGGTAAAAGAAGTTTGCTACAGAGTCTTGCCGACCGCGCCAAGAAACCGGAAGCCGCGACCGTCGGTTCAAATTTGCAGTTGTGGCTGCAAGGCGGTCTGTCAGAGCCGGATTTGCGATTGGCCTTGGGGAAATGTTCAAAGGCTGATGGGTGGTTCAAGAATCTCAACGATGGCCAATTGCTCGGAAAGGTGATTGGCGAAACCTTGCCAAAAATTCCTAACAGCAGCTTGGCTAAAACATTGAACGGACTCGAAGCTTGGATTTATGGCTGAGTCCCTGGCAGTCCACCTAGCGAACCACAAATGCGCCTCAGTGGTCGCGCCTGCCGGTTGTGGAAAAACCTATCTGATTTCCGAGTCAGTCTCACATACTAAGGGTTGCCAACTCGTCCTTACGCACAGCCATGCGGGCAAAAGTGCAATCACAACACGCATGCGTGACATGCGCATTCCAGTGGACCGCTACCGCGTGGAGACTCTCGACTCCCTGGCGCTGAATTACGCGCGGGCCTTTCCAAAGCTGGGGGAAGTGACGAAGGAATCATTGGAGTCTTTCAATTGGCCAGCGATTTGCCGAGGCGCAGCCAAAGCACTCGGAAAGACGCCTGTGCAGAATGTTATCCAAGCCACCTACACAGGCATCTTTGTGGATGAGTATCAAGACTGCGACAAACCTCAGCATGAGCTTGTTGTTTCCCTTGCGCAGCTTTTGCCGTGCAGGATTTTAGGTGATCCGTTACAGGCGGTTTTCAGACCACTGCATAAAGGAGAAGCCCTTTCGTGGCCGGACGCAATCAGTGCGTTCCCCCAAATCGGAACTCTTTCGACACCGCACCGGTGGAAGAATTGCAATCCCATTCTTGGTGAGTGGCTGCTGCATGTTCGGCAAAGCATCGAAAAAGGCGACAGTGTTCCACTCCGCAATCATGGTGTTCCCGGATTAAGTGTAATCCAAACGAGCGACTACGTTCGCAAATTGACCGAGTGCCACAAGTTTCTTGATCAGGAGGAAGGTCGTATTGTGATCCTGCGGAAGTTCCCGAACGAGTGCCATGCGCTCGCTTCGAGACTTCAAAATCGTTGCGCTGTCTTTGAGGACATTCAATTGGGGGAACTCGAAAAACCAGCGAATGAAATCTTCAGACTCACCGGGCTTGATAGGACGAAAGCTGTAAGTAAATTCGCGCATCGGTGGCTCACAAACATCCCCGGCGCAGTAAAGAATGCTTGCGACCGATTGCTCACAGGAAAAGACCCCAGAACGAAGGACCCGCAAGCAATCGCCATAATCGCAAGGCTCAAGCAGGTGACGGAATCGAATGAACTTCTCGTCGTTGATGAAGCTTTGGCGCAATACGAAAAGTGCAAACCCACCTTCAAAAGTATTGAAGTCTGGAAAGGATTGCGGAAAGCGATTCAGGCTTACGATCCAAGCGAGAAGCTCACTCTGCTACAAACTGTTCAACGCCAGCGGGACACTCTTCGGCGTCTCGGTCGCAAACTGCCAACCCGAAGCATCGCAACCCCGCTTCTTGTAAAAGGTTTGGAATGTGAGCACGCGCTGGTTTTCGATCTCGACACCATCGAATCCAACGAGAGCCTGTATGTGTCGCTGACAAGAGCATCCGCTACGCTCACCTTGCTTACAGAAAATGACTGCATTGCTCCCTTCGTTTGATAATTTGACTCCTCTTGCGGCTCGGCGGCGACGTTACCCTCCGGCTGCGATTCGCTAAACGCTTCTCTCCGCCTCCGCTCCACTTCCTTCGCTCGCCGACCGCAGACCGAAGCCAGCTAATCCGCATACGCGGGCAAGGTGCTGAATTCGCCAATCAGTGATTGGCCAATTCCAGATTTTTCAATCACTGATTGTAAAATTGCGAGCCATTCGGCTTGTCGCCTGGACAGCGCGATGAAACCTTGCTTGATTGTATGGCGGCGTCGGTCGCGTCAAGGATTCTACGGGTCGCTCACTTAGATGCTCGCGCTTCCGTTCCTCCTGTGACCCGCCCGCCGCCGCCGGGGAGTTTTGCCTCTAGGTTTTCATCGCCGGAATCTGTCTGCTCGAATGAAGATTTAACCGGTTTGCCATAATTCTACGCTGTTATTTCTTCGCGCTTTTGCGTTAAATGGGTTCATTGCTGAATTATGCGATTGTCGGTCTTGTGAATAAAACGATTGAAAAAGCCTATCACCGTAATGGTCAACTGCGTGAAGAAGTGCCGTTGCGCATCGGTCGCAGGCATGGCGTTGTTCGTGTCTGGCACAAAAACGGGGTCCTAGCCAACGAGGAGCGCTATCAAAATGGTCTGCTTCACGGCGTCTGTCGCCAGTGGAATGAAGCCGGACGGTTGCTGGGCGAATATCGCATGGCTCATGGCACGGGCGTTCAACGCACCTGGCACGAGAATGGCCGGTTGCAATTGGAATTTTCCACCGTGCGCGGTGATTTTTCAGGACGCTATCGCTTGTGGTTGCACGATGGCGCATTGCTGTCCGAGGACATTTATTTGCACGGTCGTTCCGTGAACGCCGAGCAATATCACGCGGCCCGCGCAAAAGACAAATCGCTGCCCATTCTGAACGGCGAGTTCGTCAAGCCTTTGCCCGAAACCATCGCCACGGATAAACACGCCCATGAAGTTTTCGTCCGTTTCCTTTTGGCGCACAAGCGTTGTTCCGAGGCGCGGAAGTGGCTTGAAAGCGGCGGCAAGGCCGTGCGCTCGCTTGGACGATTCAAACGCAAGGATGATGCCTTGAAATTTGTTGCCGCGCTTTACGAAGCAGGCGCGACCGAGGTGATCGCGCCCGACATCTACGATGGCAAAGCCGGCGCTCAATTCGCTGATTGTCTTTTGGTGAAGCTGCCGAAATTTGCTGCCAAGCGGAAAGCCATCCGCAAAGTTTGCGGGCAGTTGTCGAAGCGCAAACTTGGGGCTTTTCTGCCGGACAAAGACTTTGGCGAAACGCATCTGTATCTTTCGCTGGCCTGAGTCACAGCACAATCAGGCAGTCGCGCATTTCGTCCAAGGTCAGCGCGCCGCTGGCCGGGCGTTCTTGCAACAGGCATTCCGACACGGCATCGCCGACCAGCTTCTCAACCGCGTCGCGCATCGGACGCGCTCCCAGCTTCGGATGAAAACCTTTGCGCACGAGAAACGGCAAAACCGTTTTGTCCAGTTCGAGTTTGTGTCCGCGTTCCCGGAGGAATTCGATCTCACGCGCAATGAATTTCTCCGCAATCTCCAACTGGTGTTCGTAACCCAGACGACGAAACACCAGTTTTTCATTCACGCGCGCGAATATTTCCGGGCGCAGGGATTGTTGCGCCCGCGTGAGGACGTGACGTTCCAGCGTCGCGTCATTGGAATGTTGGAGGCTCATCAATTCTGCCGAGCCGATGTTTGACGTGAGCCAGATATAATAGTTGCTGAAGTCCAGCGTCTGACCGGTCGCCACCGTGATCCGCGCCGCGTCCAGCAGTTGCAGCAGGATGTCCAGCACACGCGGGTGCGCTTTTTCTGCTTCGTCAAACAGGAGCGAGCCTTCTGCCGCGCGCTCGCGCACTCCGCCCAAATAACCAACTTCGCCAAGCCGTGCGCCGAGCAGCAGGCCGAGCGATTCTTGATTCTGAAACTCCGACATATCGAAGCGGAATAATTGTCCCGGCCCGAAAATTTGATTTGTCGTCACAATCACCGTTTCCGTTTTGCCGACGCCCGTCGGCCCGAGCAGCAGAAAACTTCCGCGCGGACGGCCGGGCTTCGTCAGGCCGAATTCGCCGCGTTGCACCGCTGAGACGATGCGCGGCAGCACTTGGGACTGCCCGCGGATTTCGTGTGGCAGCAGCGCGTTCAGTTTCTGGAGCTTGTTAAGTTTGTTTGTGTCTATGTTTTTATTCATCCCCCACTTCTAGCAGGAATCCTTTTTTAAGATGTGTGCCACGCACGCCATCGCGGTTTTTACTTCAGGCAGAGTAGGCGCGTAATGCAGCGAATGAATCGCTGACCGAAACATAAAAACAAAACAACGCGTATGAAGATCATCAAACACATCCATCCGAAAATCCGTTCGCGGCTGCCGTCGTTCCTCGTGGCCGCCGCCGTCCTAGCCCTTAACACCATCCCGGCTTGGGCGCAGTCCACCACGTTCAGTTCCACCGACCTCAAGACCGGCATCAGCAACAGTCTCGCCGTAATCATGATGTTCGGTTTCGTGCTCGGCATTTCGTGCGTCATCTACGGCGGCTTCGCCATCCGGCGTGGCGACGTTGACCAGGGCAAGATGTCCATCATCGGCGGCGCAATCATCGCGGCTGCTCCGGCGGTCATTTTCGCCTTCTTCAAAATCTTCGGCCTCGACTCCAACAGCGCCGTCGGCGTCGGCACCTTCTAAACCTGCACCGCACCAACCCCCAACCGCCCACGAGCATGAAATCCGAACTGCGATTCACCGAAACCAACGCCGCGACCGATTCCAAAGGCCGCACCTGGGGTCTGGAAGGCGGCTTGTTCTGGTGGCTCGTGGGCGGTGTCGGCGTGGCCATCACGGTGTTCTTCGTCCTGCTCGTGATGATGAACACCTCCTTGTTGACGGCCTTCCTCGCCGCGCTCGTGCCGCTCGGTATTTGCCTCGCCTACATTTTCGGTTTCCGTCAAGGCAAGCCGCCCGGCTACGACCGCGATTGTTTTGAACATTGGTTTTCCGGCGGCGGGTTCGCCCCCGAAATTCAAACCATCCACTCATGCAAACATCCATTGGTGGAGGCCAGACCATGAATGCCGGCGCACTGAATCATCTTGAATTGCTGCGGCGGACGTTGCTTGGCCAGCTTCAAACTGCCGATGTCAATCTGCGCGCCGGGCTGCACCAGCACGGCATGGATGCCATCGTCCGCGCCCATCTGGAACGGGCGCTCGCCCACATCCGCGAAGCCTCCATCGCGGTCAACGAGCAAACCAAAGTCCGCACCGTTCAGGAACTGGCCGACCAGCTTTCGCGCATTGAACAAATGCAGGCCGACCTGCGCGCCCAACAAACGCCCGCTGACGAACCCTCAACCTCAATCCATGTCTGACCTATGTTTGAACGCGCTCCCAACGGTTTTTTTGTCCGCAACCTGATTGTCTTCAATCTGCTCCGGCGCGGTGGTTATGTGGCGAAGGGCTTTGTCTTTGAAGCGCCCGACCTCACCAATAGCCAGGTCGCCGACCTCAACGATTTTCAGGATCAACTCTGTCTCCTGCTCGCCTCGCTTCACGAGAACCAGCGGCTGCAAGTGCAATACTTCTGCGATTCCGATTACAAGGGGGAATTGCTGCGCTACCAACAGGAGACGGAGAAGTTTTCCAATGTCTGGACCATACGCACCCGCAACGAACGGTTCGCGCGCTACTGGCAGGCCATGTCCGAACGCAAACTCCGCCGTCAGCGCGTCATTATCTACATCTCGCGCTCGCTGGAAAACGTTCCGAAATCCTTCCAGTCCGCCGCCGCCCGGCGCGACTACTACCACACGCTGCTCGACCAGCTTGAAACCGAGTTCGACCACGTCCACCGGCTCTTGCTCGAAATCTTCGGCTCCGGCGGCGCGCGCATCCTGCCGATGAATGACCTCGACCATTTCCGGCATTACAAACGGTTTCTCAATCCGTCGCTCAACGACCGTTTCGATTACGACCCGGCGGACGGTTTTGAACCCGAACTTTCGATTCAGGAAAATTGCTGGCACAGCGAAGGCAACGGCCAGTCCGACTTCGGCTTCTTCCTCGACGGCCATTATCACAGCGTCATCGTGCTCACTCGCTGGCCGCGCACGACGTATCCCGGCATCATCCAGCGCCTCACCAATCTGCGGTTGCTCGATTATACCGTCACCGTGAATGTTGATCCGCTCCCGATTTCACAGGAAATCCACAAGGAGGAAAAGGAGCACGACCGCGTGGCCGGCGACTACGCCAGCGAAAAGAAAATCTCCCTGCTCACGGTCATGGAAAAGAAGCAGAAGAAAATCCACGCGTTGATGCAGGGACAAACAATTCCATTCCGCGCCATGTTCGCCATCCGCGTCTGGGACAAGTCCCGCGACGGTCTCAACGCCAAGTCCGGGGCCATCAAGAACGCCATCAACTCGATGAACTCGGCGCAATACTTCGAGAGCAACCTGCCCAGCACCTCAAGAAGCCTTTTCTTCCAGACCTGGCCGGGCTGGACATGGGGACGTTACGAGCATCGCAAACTTTATTCCGAGCACCGTTTCCTGGCGGACATGCTGCCGGTGTCCAGCACCTTCACCGGGCACTTGGCAACGGCGGAGGCAATTTACGACGGGCCGCAGGATAATCTCATCGGCATTGAGACGTTCTCCGGTTCGCAGGACAATAAATCTCCACAACACGCGGTTCTGCTGGGCATGTCGGGGGCGGGGAAATCGGTCACGGTTTGCGACCTGCTTTCGCAAACCGAAGGTTATTTCGGTTACACCGTCATCATCGAAGAAGGTCTGTCCTACGGCATCTACACCGCGACCGTCGAGGAAGGCGCGCGGCCCATCATCATTCATCCCGACGGCGACCTGACCATCAATTATCTCGACACGAAGGGACTACCCCTCACGCCCGACCATTTGTCGGCGGCAACCGCGCTTGTGGCACGGATGATTGGCACCAGCTCGCAGGAAGATAAACAGATGCTACGGCAGGCGCAAATCGCCAAGTATCTGAACCTGCTTTACGAGGATTCGTTCCAGGACTGGCAGAAGAAGCGCCACGACCAGTTGCTCGATATCGCCCGGCACGCGATGGCGTTGCAGAATTTTCGCGCCGAAAAAATGCCGCCCGGCGCGACCACCCTCGAAACTTTTGCGGACTTCCGCGACTGGAAAGCGGCCCACCCGGACGAAGCGGAAGAATATCAGCGCCAATTCGAGGAACCGGCGGTGTTGAAATTCCTGAAAGACCCCCGGACCAGCAAGGAAGTCCGCAATCTCGCCTTTGCCCATTTTACGCCGGATGAATTCCCGACGCACCGGATGCTTCAGGAGTTGATGATGCTCGACCCGATGGGCGGCGAACGCGACCAGATCATGGAAATCGCCACGCTGATTCTGCCGTGGTGTCGCGACGGCAACTACGGCTGCCTGTTCGACGGCACGAGCAATCTTTCGCTCACCGGCAAAATCGCCCACTTCGAGTTGGGCTACATCCCGGAGTCCGCGAAGGAGCTGAAGGCTGCCGCCGGTTTTCTCATCACCAACCACGCGCGCAAGCACATCATGACGCTGCCGCGCGCGATTCGGAAACGGAACATCTACGAGGAGGTCGCCCGCTTCCTCGACATTCCCGGCGGTCAGGAAATCGTCCAGGAATCTTACGCGCAGCTTCGCAAATTCAATTGCTGGAACATTTCCATCGTGCAGCAGTATGCGCGCTTCAAACAGTCGCGCATCCGCTCCGCCGTGTTTGGAAACAGCCGTCAGTTTTTCATCATGCGCCAGAACGACCGCGCTGATCTGGATGACATGGGCAAGGACATCGCGCTGCCCGAAGTGACGCAGCACGCCATCATGAACTATCCGCTGCCCGACCACCAAACCGGCCAGAAGTATTCGCCGTTCACTTACCTGCACACCGACGCGACGCGCAACCTCTGCGGCACGGTCCACAACGTCGCGTCGCCGGAGATGCTCTATTGCAGTTCGTCCAGTGGCGAACATTTCGACAAACGCGCCCGCGAACTTCGCAAAAGTCCCAACATCGTCGAGGGCATCATCGCCCACGCCAATCCACCCAAATAAACCAAAATCAAAACGCTCATGAAAAAATTATACATTCAATTCATCCTTCTTGCCTGTGTCGTGTGCCTGTTCACGGGCTGCGCCGCTGTCACCCGACCCGTCACTGATGTGGCATTAGGGGCAGGCGGCGCGGCTCTCGGCGGCGAACTTTCCCACAACAATCCGATGGCCATCGCGGGCGGTGCGGCGGGCGGGGTCCTGCTTGGCGAAGGACTTCACTACGCCAACAGCAAGCAGAACGACAAGTCCTACCAGACCGGCTACGACAAGGGCCGTAGCGATGCCGTGAAACAGCAATACTGGCTTTACGTCTCCATGCAGCAGGCCAGGGCCGGTAATGAAGGCCGGGTCCGGCTTTATGAAGTGCATCTGCCGGAGCAGACCATTGACGGCGTGATTTTCAAACCCACAACCCAATTTCTCCGCATCGAACAATAAACAAACAACAACAGTGAAAGGAAAAATATGAAAAAACTAATCGTAGCAGCCCTCATCGCCCTGCCGCTGGCATTCTCCGCCCGCGCGCAGTGGATTGTCTATGACCCGACGGTCAACATCGAACAGATAGTGTCTCAAGCCGAGGACATAGCCAAATACGTCCAAATGATTGACAACCAGGTGCAGCAGATCCAAACGCTCGGCGACCAGTTGAGCGAGTTCAAAAACTATGAATCCCTGTTTGGCAATCCGTCCCAAGTGGTGCTGTCAATGGTTGCGCCATTGAAGGCCGACTTGCAGAGCCTTGAGCCGGGCAAGAACCTCGAAAATCTGGTTGCCAGCGCCGATGGCAATTACGCGCTGACATACAATGATTCGGGCATCTACGCCACCGTTGGCGTCAGCTTCCAGACGCCCGGAGGCCAGACCATCCAACGGCCCGCCGACCAATACAAACCGTTTGCGGCAATCAATGGCACGGCGAACAACTATGTCACGGTAGCCGACAACGCGGCGCAACGGCGCGCGACCATCAAAGACCAGATCGCGCAGACGACCGAGCAGCTCCAGAATGCGACGACCGATGCCGAGGTGCAGAAGTTGCATGGCGTGCTCACCAGTCTCAACGGCGATCTGGCCAGCACGGATGACGAAGTAAATCAAGCGGCGTCATCCGCAATGGTGCAGGACATCCAGAACCGGAACGACCAGCAGAAACAAATTCAGGCGTTGACCGAGCAGCAGAACGCCGAGTTCACGGAGGCGATCAGCAATTACACGGCGAAGTTCCAGTTGCTGAACGCGCCGACCGTATTCCCGACGCCGTAACCACCATCCATAACCGTCAACCCTGCGTTCATCATGGCCACGTTCGACAGCATTTTTCCCACATTCCTCGCCAAATGTGGTGAACTCCACACGCTGCTGTTGAGCGTGGCCTTCGCGCTTTTCATTGTCGGCGTCATTGTCACCGTGAAGCAACATTCTTCACACAAATCCATCCTGAATTTGCTCCTGCGCCTGTTGTTGCTCACGTCCTTGCTCGTGTTCCTGCCCGCTTGGGGCAACACACTCCAAAATTTGCTGCAAACTTCCATCCTCTCCGGCCTGGGTGTTGACCCGGCCAACGTCTATCAGCAGTTCAATCATCTGCTCATCATCAAACGCGACCCGGCCACACAAACGTCCTGGTGGAATGTCATGGCGCAGCTCCACAATTTTACCACCGACCTGATCATCTCGGCCGTCCTTTGGCTCGTCGGCCAGTTTGCTTCGCTGATGATGTTCTGGGCTTACATATTCCAGACGATCATCCTGAATCTCGGCTACGCGCTTTCGCCCCTACTCATCGGTTTCATGGCGATTCCGGCGTTGAAGCACACCGGCAACCGCTACCTCATGAATCTTGTCGGCGTTTTGTTGTGGCCGCTGGGCTGGGCGCTCGCCGCGCTCGTCACCCAGGGCATTCTCGATTTCATGACCGACCCCAGCTTTGAATATATTGATCCGACTTCCACCTTGCCCGATTTGCAGAAAACCATCGGCGTCGCCGTGGTTGGCTTCTGGATAATTTTCAGCACCGTTGCCGCGCCCGTCATCATTCAAAATGTCATTGCGCACGGCATTCAGCCCGGAGGCGCGTTGCTCGCGGGCGGCGTCAGCAGTTTTCTCCAGACCGCCGCCACGACTGCGGGCGCTGCCGCGACCGCTTCCAGCACCGGCATTCCTGCCGTCACCGCTGGCGCGGCGGGCATAGCCGCGTTGTTAAGCACCATGTCGTCTGCCGCCAACATGGGCAGCGCGGGCGCAATCATCATCGCCGGGTCCGGCCTGCCGCCGCGCTCCGCGCGCGGTCGGCCCGGCGACGACATCACCGGCAACAAGGCCGTTCGTGAACTCATCGCCAAATCCAAACCCAATTATTACTGACCTATGGACACTCCCGCATTACGAACCACCGAAACGAAAAGCTCCGATGCCGCCAAGACGCCGCCGCGCCGCTTTGATTTGACCCGGCTTTTGACCCAGCGCGACCGGCTGCCGTGGTTCTGGTTTTTCTTCACCGTCGCCGTGTTGCTGCTCTCGGCGATGGACCGCTACCACATCGTCTCACTATTCAAACAGCGCGAGCGCGTCGTCATCATTGACCCTGCCGGAACGTATTACTTGAGTCCGTTGCTCCAGTTTTCGGAGGCCAGGGATTTGCACATCCAACAGGCCGAACTCGCAACGATGGCGTTCCTCGAACGCAATCCAAAGGACTTCGATAATTCCGATTTGCTCAAATTGTTGTTCCTCAAACCCGCGCTGGCGAAGGCGCAGGATGAGCGCGTCAAGGAGATGGTCGAATTTCGCGCCAAACAGTTGCACCAGAAAGCCGAGATTGCCCGCATTGACATTCTGGCGACGCGCGACAACGAGGTGCTGGCCGCTGTCACCGGCCAGATCATTCGCAGCGGCATTTTTCAAGACAAGGCGTTCAACGAGGCGTTTCCGTTCACGCTCCGGCTTCGCCTCATCCGCAACCCCAACATGTCCCTAAACGGACGCTTCCCAACCGCAGTAGGAGACTTCAAATATGAAATCAACCGTTAATATATTATTGCTCACCGTCACGGTGCTCACTGCCAATGTTGCCTGGGCGCAACCTTCCAAAGAAATTTTGAAAGATTTCCTGGATGAGAACGTATTGATAGTAGTGCCGGTTGCCACCAACCGCGTCACCACCATCAGTTTCCCCGGTGCCATCACCGCCATAGACGGTGCGGGCGTCACGGTGGATGGAAAAACGCCGGGCCTGTTTCAACTGGCACACACCAAAGGCTCGGCGTTTCTTTCCGTGCGCGCCCTGTTCCCAAAGGCATCGGCCAATCTCAACATCCGCTGGAATGACCACACCTACGTTTTTGAACTGACTGAATGCGGCCAGCCGGTCTTATCGCTCAACCTGGCAGCGCCGCCAACTCCAGAGGAGGAAGGCGTCAGCCATGCGCCCGAAGTCAGTCCGATTAAACTTCTGGCCTTACTCGACAAGGCCAAGGCGTTTCCGTTGCTCAAAGCCCAACAGCCCGAAAGTGTCGCCAACGTGGACTTCACGACCTACGACGGCAAACCGCTCGTCAGTGATTTCAACGATTACGAAATCCAGATCGAAGAAACCTTCCGATTCAACGCCGAGGACACACTGGTTTTTCGCCTCGTCATCACCAACAAGATTGACGCGCCCCTGATTTATCAGCCGGACAGTTTCACGCTGCGCGCGGGCAACCGGCGTTATCCGCAGTCCATCAGTGACGCTGACGGCACCGTGCCGCCCAAAGGCCGGAGCATCGTTTATTTCGCCGTCAGCGGCACGCCGGACGGCGGCCGCAACGAATTGTCTTTGCGAAATGCCTTCACGGTTTTGTTGACGCGTCTTTCACAGCCACCGCCGCCACCCGTTGTCACTGTTACCAATGCTCCAATTGTGCATCCCATCCGTTCACCTAGAGGCAACCTATGAAACCGCGCGATTTTCTCAATTTTTTCAAAACCAAGACCGGCAGGCTCGTTGCCTTTATCGCGCTGTTCGCCGCCGCACTGATCATTTTCAGTGTTGTTCGCAAACACAATCCGTCTGCCGAAGATGTGGTCAGCGTCACGGCTCTGGCCACCAATGCCACGGACAAGCCCCAGGTGGTGCAGTCCGTCACGCGGCCAATGCAGGTTTATTATCCGCCGCCGCCCAAGTCAGAGCCGACGAATTTCCCGTCATCGTCGCAGTCTGCTTTTCCGAAACCCTCTCCGTTGCCAGTGGTTCCCGCGAACCAAGCACCAACGCTCTCGCCCATCAGTTTGTTTGCCGACAGTTCGGCGGGAATTCCGCCGGCCAAAAAGTTGAGCGCGGTGTTTGCGCCGTTCGGACGGCTGATTCCCTGTGAGACGGTCATCACGGTGGACTCGGCTTCCATCCAAACACCCATCGTCGGCCTCATCACCGAGAACATATATTATGGTGGCAAATTGGTTATCCCGGCAGGCACGGAGATTCATGGGACGGCCCAAACCGACCATCAACGTGAACGCATCGCCAGCGGCAATAGTTGGACGCTGATCTGGCAGAACGGGATGGAAATGCAAATCAAGGCCATCGCCCTTGACCGCGAGTTTGAAAATGACACCAACCAGACCGGCTGGGCCATCACCGACGGCAGCGCCGGTCTGCGCGGCGAGGTAATCAAGTCTGACAACCTGGCCGACATTAAACTTTTTGCCGCGACGTTCCTGTCCGGCGCGGCGGGCGCGTTGACGGAGAAACAACAAACCGTTTTCGGTCCCGTCAACAGTCCCACGCTCAACAACGCGCCCTTTGCGGGCGCGCAGGCGGTGCTGCAAACCTACGCCCAGCAAATCTTCGATTCGATTCAAAAGAACGGATTTTACGTCCGCGTGCCGAGCGGAAAACAATTTTATCTCTACGTTCTGCAAACCATTGACGCCGCCGATGCCTCTCTCGGCGGCACCGCCATTCCCGTCACCCAGGAAAACGACGAACAAACCAAATCAAAACCATGAAAGCGTATTATCTCATTCCATTGTTGTTTCTCTCCGCGTGTTCCACCACGCCGAAGTTGACAATGCGTCCACAGCAACCGCCAGGGACGAACGCCGACGGCATTCGTTATCCCGAAGTCCTCCACGCCTATCACGTCGGACGCTACGCCGACCCGAACGACGATTTGATTATGCACGAGCAGCACGTCGTCTATCGCGTCGAAGAAAACACGCGCTGGAATCTTCATCCCGGCCCGGTTGACGGCAATCTTCCCGCGTTGCCGTCGCGCGACGCGGCGTTCGCCCCGGCTCCGGTCAACGATTCCATTCTGGCCGAGGTGAATTCCCAAAAGGCCGCCACCACCCAAATCATGATGCAGGCCCGAACCCTGTCAGCAGCTCTGGCGCAATTTCAAACCGCGTTGCAGCAGACCAAAACCAACATTCAAGAAACGCTGATTCTGCGGGCGTCAGTGAACGATATGAAGCAGCGGCTCGACGCGCTCGAATCCGCGCCAGGGCAACTGCCGCCACCGCCAATTTCTACGACCAATGAACCGCCTGATTCGTTGAGTCCATGAAACATTTTGTCGCAGCGGGGCGGTTTGCCTGCCTCGTTCCGGCGAACACGGCAAATGCCGCGCAACCAAAACAAACAACGAAATCGTTATGACAAAACCAAAAACACCCGCGCCTACCAGCGCCAGCGGCAATGCCGCCCCAGCAGACGAACCCAACTTTCGGACCAACCCGGAAGTGGATGCGAAAATTGATGCCCACATCAAAGAGAACCCGAAGTATTGGAACTACATTCAAGCCATGCCCCGCGACCGGCTCGAACGCACGGTCGTTCTCAACGAAGTGCGTGAACTGGATCGCCAGCACAGGATGCGTGAGGGGATGATGAAACGCATCAATGCCAACCCTGCGCTCAAGAACGCCTACGAAACGCTGGTGAAAGACCTGCCCGAAGACCAAAAAGAAGGCGTCATCGCCCAGATCGCCCGCACGGCGCGGCGGGCTGTTGCCCGCACCCAAGGACAACATCAACAAAGGCCGGAAGGTGTCGGGGTCTGAAACCGGCCACGCCACCGGCCCTTGTCACCGCCAGTCACGGAAGCTTGTCCTCGCGACAGGCTTCCGTGCGTTTTTTTCCAATGAATACGCTTCGCTTGGCAGTTTTACAGAATGTATTCACTTGTTGCTATCTGCATACATTATGTAATAATAACTCCGTGGCCAAAAACCATCAGGAAAAGGTGCTGAAGCTCACGCGCAAGCTGGGAGTGCTGCGCCCGCGTGACCTGAAAGCCAGCGGCGTTCAGCGAACTTATCTCAAACAACTGGTTGAGCGCGGCGATTTGCTGAAGACCGGACGGGGGCTTTACGTCCAAACCGGTGCCCCGATGACAGAAAACCACTCACTGGCGGAGGCGGCAAAACGGTCGCCGAAAGGAGTGATCTGTCTCATATCCGCCCTGCGTTTTCATGGTCTTACCACGGAGAATCCGGCCGAGGTCTGGATGGCCATTCCACGCGGAACGCGGCCACCGAAATCCGCCACCCCGACGCTGCGCGTCGTGACGCTTTCAGGGGAAATGATGACCGAGGGAGTCAAACGGCATGTCATTCAAGGCGTGTCCGTGCCCGTCTATTGCGTCTCAAAAACAGTGGCCGATTGTTTCCGTTTTCGCAACCGCATCGGCGTCAACATCGCGGTCGAGGCGCTCCGCGATGCGTGGCAGGGAAAGAAAGCCACCTCCGAGGAACTCTGGCATTACGCCAAGGTCTGCCGGGTGCTTAATGTCATGCGCCCCTATTTCGACAGCCTCGCATGAAAAATCTTGCCGCTTCCGTCCATGCCCGCCTGGCAAAACGCCGGATCAGCACAGGTGAAGATTACAACGTGCTCCTGGTGCGGTTTACCTTGGAGCGTTTGCTCTACCGGTTGTCCCGTTCCAGTCATTGTGAACAATTTGTCTTGAAAGGGGCAATGCTCTTCGCGCTCTGGGAACCGGCGCTGCACCGCGTCACGCGGGATTTGGATCTTCTGGGCTTCGGACATCCGTCACCAGAGCGGTTGGCGGACATCTTCAGGGAGTTGTGTAGCGTGGAGGTCGAAGCCGATGGCGTTGATTTCGATCCACGCTCGGTCGTGTGCGAGGACATTCGCGCCCAGGATGAATATGCTGGAATCCGGGTGAAGCTGCGGGCCAACCTTGGCAAGGCCGTGGTGCCGTTGCAGGTGGATGTCGGTTTCGGCGACGCGCTGCCCGTTGCGCCGGAAGAAATTACTTTTCCCGTTATGCTGGGCATGGCCGCGCCCAAGTTGCGGGCCTATTCGCGCGAAACCGTCGTGGCCGAGAAACTGGAGGCCATTGTGAAATTAGGGATGTTGAACACTCGTTTCAAAGATTATTTCGACCTGCATTATCTCGCGCAAAAATTTCCCTTCGATGGTGAATCACTTGCCAAGGCCATCGCGGGGACGTTTGCCCGCCGTGGCACCGCGTTTCCCAAAAGTTTGCCGGTCGGCTTGACGCCCATGTTTGGGGCCGATCCGGCGAAGATTCGCGGTTGGGAGGCGTTTTGGCGAAAGGCCGGGCCGAAGGCCGTAGCCCCGACACTCGAAGCCGTCATTCAATTGTTGGTCGAATTTTTGGAACCTCCGCTGGACGCGGCTGCAAATGGAAAAACACTGGCAGCGACTTGGAAATCAAAACGCTGGCAGAAGTGAAGCACACGAAACCGGTGCGCTGATGGCTTGTGCCGGTATTCACCCGCCGCTCTTTTCAACCGGCGTTTGCACCGGCCACAGGCGTGGTTCGCCGTCAAATTCCGCGCTCACCACTTCGCGGACATCACCCATCAAAGAGGCGGAGTCGCCAGCCTTGATTTTTACCTTCACCGGCATCCATAGAACTTTTGAGGCGTGTCCTTTTGTCCCCGGCAGTTCGGCGGCAATTTCCTTGACCATTTTCGCCGTCGCATAAGTGGCCGGCCCGGCATAACCGGACACAACCAGCCACACATTACCAGCCGCGCGCCGTTGTGCGGCAATGACGCCATACATGGTCCAGACTTTGCCCTTGTCCAGAACCCCGTGTGGAACGCCATCAAGGATAAATGCTCCCGCCTGTTTGCGTTTCACGAGTTTTGCAATTGCGGGCAAATCGGATTGCAGTTCACGCCACGTCAGTCCAAAAGCACTGCGAAAATTTCCAGCTTTTTGTGGAAGCCAGCTAAAGAAGAACGGCAGTTGCCGGCCCGCCTTGAACTGCGGTCTGTCAAATGGCTGAACCCCGAACATTCGGGCGAGCATGACCTCGCTGCTCAACGCGGCCAGCGGCGAACCGATGGAGACCACCGACGCCCGGTCTTCATCCAGAATGTGATGCCAGCGCTCGGATTGGAGCGCCGCCGGTTCAACCGGACTCCGCCAAAGCACATCTTCAATGTCAAATTCGCGATGCAGGTCGAATTTGGAAGTCTGGGTCAGCAGCTTGGCCAATGAACGCGTATCCCACCGGCTCATGTCAGTCCGCTCTTTAGGCCGGGCTTTTGCACCAAGCATGAAAACCACACGCGGGGAATCCACCAAAACTTCCAAAACACCACGGGTTTCAAGAATCGGCAACTGTTGCAATCCCACCCCGCGCTTTTTGAAATAGGTGTTCAGCGCAACCAATATGTTATAGGTCAGCCCGACTTTATGCGGCATATTTTTGATTTTAGCCAAAGTCCTGCGATTCAAAAAACAACCGGTTCCAGCTTCCCGGTTGGCTTCGTTGATCAGTTCTGCCAGGCGGTTTAATGTGATCGCGCCGGAGGTTTCATTGGCGATCAGTGTGCTCAAACGCAATGCGGGTTTGGTGCTCATACCGATGATTTTTAATCCACGCACGTTAAATTGAAAGATCATTCAAGGGACAACTTTTGACCGTTTCAGCCAACCGGACAGACGAAGAACCGGCCCTCCACGCTTGACGCCGCAAACCGGATCGTGGCCGCAAACATCCGTTGGCAGCGTCAGCCGGAACTTTATTATTGGACGCGAACCAACAGCCATCCCAAATATGAAAACCGAAACCCTGTTAAGCGTTTTCAGTTGTGACCGTCAATCAGACCTTCTTCGAGCGGCTTGCCGCTTGTTTTGCATGGGCATTCGCACCGTCGCTGCCGCACAGGTTTCAGAGTCGCCTCCGTTTTTTCGATCCTCCCGCACCGCATTTGATTTTGTGTGCCAGGCACGCCTGACGAAGGACAGCTAAACCTATAAATGACACAAAAACATTATGCGACGCGACGCGAATCTCATTGGCCGCAATGTTGCCCGGCTTCGTGATCAACAACGGCTGACCCAAAACATGCTGGTTGCGAAAGTGGAGGTGCTGAATTTCTTCGGCATCACCCGCGATGTGCTCAGCAATATCGAATTGCAGAAGTATGTGGCCACGGACAAACACGTTTACTTTCTGGCAAAGGCATTGAAAGTGGAAATCGCCGAACTCTTTCGACCGTAAGCCGACGCGCGGCAGGAACACACAAAAAATCATGGCAAGCAGTCGAAACCATGTAGAATTAAACCAGCAGCTAGACCTTTTCTCAACGCGAAGGCCGACCAATGACAACATTGACACAATACGGACGAATGGCGGAGAAACACTGGCGCGAACACCGTCCGAAAATGGTGCGCGACTTGGAACGGAAGGGGCTTCTGCACCAGATGCTTCTCGAAGCGGAGGAAAAGACGAAGGACGAAATGGCCACGCTGCGCATGGAATTGATGAAGCTGGGAAAAACGGCTCAACAGGCGCAGACGCAGGCGTGGGAAATGGTGCGGGAGAAATACATCCTCCTGCCACCCGAAGAATAATTCACCGTCATCAGGAAGAATCGCCAAAAAATCTCAACGCCTACCGCATCACCGAGGCTGACCGCCTGGGCGACGGCGGGCCGAAGCTAAAGTTTCAAAAGAACATCGCGGCAATCGAAATGCTGCGGAAACTCGATGCCGAGGAACGGCCAGCGACGCCGGAGGAAAAAGCCACGCTCGTAAAATATGTCGGCTGGGGCGCGATGCCCCAGGTGTTCGACGTGGACAACGCCGACTGGCGTAAAGAGCAATTCCGGCTTTCAGAAATTCTTTCGGATGAAGAACACCGTTCGGCCCGTGCCACCACCCTCAACGCCCATTACACCGCGCCGACCGTCATCGGCGCGATGTATCGTGCCGCCGGGCGGTTCGGATTCAAGGGCGGGCGCGTGCTTGAACCCGCCTGCGGCATCGGCCACTTCGTCGGGCTCATGCCTGAAGAGATGCTTCGTCGCTCGACCGTCACCGGCATTGAAATTGATCCGTTGACCGCACGAATTGCAAAGGCTCTTTATCCCGACGCGGACATCCGTGCCCAGCCTTTTGAACAAACCAAACTCGCCGATGGATTTTACGACCTCGCTGTTTCCAATGTGCCGTTCGGTGATTACACGGTTCACGACCCGCGTTTCAACAATTACAAATTTTCCATCCATGATTATTTTTTCGCGGCGGCTTTGGAAAAAGTTCGCCCCGGTGGTTTGCTGATGTTCATCACGTCGCGCGGCACGATGGATAAACTCGATTCCACGTTGCGTGAGTTGTTGTCCACGCACACGGAGTTGCTTGGAGCAATTCGTCTTCCGAATGACGCTTTCAAAAAGAACGCCGGCACGGAAGTCACGACCGACATCGTGATGCTTCGCAGACTACACCCAGGTGAAACGCCCGCTGGCCCGGCTTGGAAAGAAACCGCCGAACATACCAACGATGGCGGCGAGGCATTTACCATCAACGAATACTTCGCCTCCCGACCGGAAATGATGCTCGGTCAAATGCGCCTCTCCGGTGGAATGTATGGCGGCAACGAACCGACACTCGAACCGGATGGTCGCGCACTCGCGGATTCGCTCACACAAGCCATCGAGAAATTGCCGCAGGGAATTTACGAGGCACAATCACACAAGATCGCCGAGCCGACGCTCGAAGAATCCATTCCCGCGCCCGATTTCGTCAAGCCAAATGCCTATTGTCTCCACGACGGTATGGTCTGTATCCGCGAGGAAAATGTTTTGCGCCCGCTCACCGACATGCCCAGCGAGATGCGCTCGCGCATCCGTCATTTGATTCCGGTGCGGGATGCGGTGCGTGATTGTCTGCGTTCGCAGATGGACGGCAGCACCGAGGAACACGTCGTCGAAACGCGGCAACAACTCAACCTGGCTTACGACCGTTTTGTCGGACGCTTTGGTCCGGTGAATGTTCGCGCCAACCAGCGCGCCTTCGACGGCGACCCCGATTTGCCGTTGCTGCTTTCGCTGGAGAACTACAACGACGAGACGAAGCGCGCGACCAAGGCCACCATTTTCACCGAACGCACGATTCATCATCGCCAGCCGGTTGAATCGGTCGCCACGCCGAAGGAGGCGTTGCTCGTCACCTTGAATGAGCACGGTTGCGTTGACCTCGACCACATGGCCGACCTGCTCAACAAACCGGTGCAGGAATTTTTACCTTATTTGAAAGGCATCATCTTTCTCAATCCGCAAACAAACCAGTGGGAGACCGACGACCAATACCTTTCCGGCAACGTGCGCGAAAAGTTGTCGGTTGCGGATGCAGCGTCAGTCACCGACCCGCGCTTTGCCGAGAATGTCGAGGCATTGAAATCCGTCCAACCGGCAGACCTCGCGGCCACGGAAATTGACGTGCGGCTCGGCGCTGCCTGGCTGCCACCGGAAGACGTGCAGCAGTTCACGAATACGCTGCTAAACATTCCGTCCGGTGTTGAGATTGGCCACATCCACGCGCTGGGCGCGTGGCATATCAGCGCGAATTGGGAGGCACGCGGCGCAACCGCGAACACGACAGATTGGGGAACCGACCGTTACACGGCGCTCGAATTGATTGAAGACGCGCTGAATCTCAAAACCCCTACGGTCTATGACACGGTGGATAAAAAACCCGTCGTCAACGCGCAGTCCACCGAGGCGGCGCGCGAAAAACAGGAACGCATCAAGGAGCGTTTCAAAGAGTGGGTCTGGTCGGATGATTCACGGCGGGAACGGCTTTGCCGTCTCTACAACGACACGTTCAATCACACGCGCGTCCGCACGTTCAACGGCGACCATTTAACACTGCCCGGTGCGAGCGGGGCGATTGAACTTCACGCGCACCAAAAGGCCGGTGTCTGGCGCATTTTGCAGACACCGAACACGCTGCTCGCCCATGTTGTTGGTGCGGGCAAAACTTACACGATGGTCGCCGCCGCGATGGAGTCGAGGCGGCTCGGCTTGTCCGGCAAACCGATGTTTGTTGTCCCCAATCACATGCTTGGCCAGTTTTCCACCGAGTTGCTGACGTTGTATCCGGGCGCGAACATCTTGGCCGCCGGCAAGGAGGATTTCGAGTCGCAGAACCGCAAGAAGCTTTTCAGCCGAATCGCCACCGGAAATTGGGATGCCGTCATCGTCACGCATTCCGGTTTTGAGCGCATCCCGCTTTCACGCGAAACCCAGGAACGGTTTTTTAAGGAGCAGCTTCACGAATTGGAAATGATCAAACGCCAGCACGCGGACAGTTCCAACCGGCGCTTGGTGAAAGAACTCGAAAAGGCGAAGAAGCGGCTGGAAGCCAAACTTCAAACGCTCGCCGCCGAACACAAAAAGGACAACACGTTGACCTTTGAAGAACTTGGCGTGGACCGGCTGTTCGTGGACGAGGCGCACTATTTCAAAAATCTGTTTTACGTCACCAAAATGACGCGGGTTGCGGGATTGCCACAGACGGCCAGCGAGCGGGCGTTCGATATGTTTTTGAAGGTGCGCCATGTCCAGTCGTTGAACGGCGGGGGCGGCGTGGTGTTCGCCACCGGCACGCCCATCGCCAACAGCATGGCCGAAATGTTCACGATGCAGCGGTATCTCCAGCATGACGAGCTGAAGAAACACAACCTGCATCACTTTGATTCGTGGGCGGCGACGTTCGGTGAACCGGTGACGGCCATGGAACTTTCACCGGACGGGGCAGGCTACCGGCTGAACACGCGCTTCGCGCGTTTCATCAATGTGCCGGAATTGATGCAGATGTTCCGCCAGTCCGCCGACGTGCAGACCGCCGCGATGCTGAATCTGCCGCGCCCGAAACTCGACGGCGAAAAGCCCACCATCCGCAATGCGCCGGCCACCGAGGAACTAAAGGCATTCGTGCAATCGCTCGCCGCGCGGGCCGAGCGATTGAAAAACGGCCGCGTTGATCCCAGCGAAGACAACATGCTGAAAATCACGTCGGAGGGACGAAAGGCGGCTTTGGATCTTCGATTGATGAAACCGGCTGCACCGGACGAACCGCAGGGTAAGGTGAATCTGGCGGTCGAAAAGATTTTCAACATCTGGCAGGAATCCAAGCCGGAGCGTTCCGCCCAACTTGTGTTCTGCGACCTCTCCACGCCGAAAGACCGGGGCTTTTCCGTCTATAATGACATGGCGCAGAAGTTGGAAAAGCTCGGCATCCCCGGCCCTGAAATCGCCTTCATTCAAGACTACGATTCCGATGTTTCCAAGTTGACGCTGTTCCGTGATGTGCGCGCGGGCAAGGTTCGTGTTCTTTTCGGCAGCACGCAGAAGATGGGGTCGGGGACGAACGTGCAGGAACGGTTGATTGCCCTGCATCACCTCGACGCGCCATGGCGACCGGCAGACGTGGAGCAACGCGAAGGGCGCATTCTCCGGCAGGGCAACAAGAATGCCGTCGTGCAGGTATTCCGTTACGTCACCGAGGGCAGCTTTGACGCCTACATGTGGCAGACGTTGGAGACGAAGGCGAAGTTCATCGCGCAGGTGATGAGTGGCGACATGACGATCCGGCGGCTTGAAGATTTGGATTCAGCGGCTCTGACCTACGCCGAGGTGAAAGCCATCGCATCGGGCAACCCGCTGGTGATTGAAAAAGCCCAGGTGGACGCTGAATTGATCCGCCTCACCCGGTTGCGTTCCGCCCACGCCGAGGAACAATACCGCATCCGTTCCAATCTCCGCCGCTCGCACGAGGACGCCGAAATCTTCACCAGTCGCCTTGCCAATTTGCGGCAGGACTTGGGGGTCCGGCAAGACACATCGGGGGACAAATTTCGGATTGAACTCGACGGGCAGGAATCCAACAACCGGGGCATTGCGGGCGAATTGATTTTGCGTCGCGCCGAGAAATTGAAGGCCCGTTTCGGGGAGGATGTCCGTCTGGGAAAATTCGCCGGCTTTGACTTGTTCATGCGTCCGAGCTTCAACAACACCACTGAAATGGTCTTGCGCGGCCAAAACAGTTACGGCGCGCGGGTCACGGACACGGCGCTTGGCACGATCCGTTCGCTGGAGGCAACGGTGCAAGGATTTGAAGAACGCGCGGAGAGGTTGGAATTGGACATCACCGACGCCAACAAGCGCGTTAAAGAGCTTGGCGAAAAGGTCGGCGCGAAGTTTGAGCGCGAGGAACGCTTTCAGGAACTGACCCGGCGCCAGAGTGAGATTGAGGAAAAACTCGACCTCACCAAGAACCAGGCACCCAGCCAGGCGGAAGCCGCCGACGGCGGTAATGAGGAAAAAATTGCTGAAACCCAAAATTCCAAACGGGTCAAGCACCCCAGACACCATGTGTCCGTCACCGTATGAATCCACCCGTTCATAACCTGAGCCAGCGTCTTCGTGCGCTCCGCAAGCAATGGTTCAAATCCCAACAAGCCTACGCAAATCGCTGCCATGAGTTGGGCGTGCCCATCACCCCAACCGTGATTGCCGACTGGGAAAACTCCCGGAGTGAAATTCCGGCGCGATTGGTCCCTTTTCTGGCCCATACCCTCAATGCCCAAGTAAACGACTTGCTGCCCGGTTTCACGGCGGCGGAAATTTTCTCCCTCCCGGCGCTTTTGCCGCCGCCAAAGCCGGACAAACCCATAAAACCGGCAAGTGCGGTCCGAACGGACTTCGCCACGCGCCAGTTGGCGCTGGACACCGTGCTTCGGAATTTCGACCGCAAGCCCTGCCGTTTCGCCCATGTGAGCAGTGAAAGGGACCGCAATAATCCGTTTGAGAACCTCGTGTGGCATGACAACCGCACCCTGTTGTTGGCCCTGCTTCGCGCCCTGAATCGGAATTATCGCCAAGTCATCCTATGGTATTATTTCGGCGGACTCACCCGGCGGCAAATTGCCGCCAAGCTCAATCGCTCGGTTGATCTTGTCTCGCTCCGCTTGCGTGAGGGCCGCGCAACATTGCGCCGGCTCCTGAATACCGATGCCGGAAGTCATTGGCTGCGGCGTGAATTCCGTGAACAGTTCGCACCTTTGGACAGGGAGGCAGGAAAAGACCGGCTAGGACAGGCCGAGGCAAATTGGCCCGGTGAAAACACGTTATGACACGGCGAAAAATAAACTCAAACCCAATTGTCCCGCCACGCTCACGGGACGGCTATTCAGGTATGAAATCAAAAATCCAGCAACTCATTGGAAGACGCATTTGCAGATTTCGGCATCAGCACAGCGTCAGTCAGGCGGAACTCGCAGCCATGCTGAATACCTTTCACCCACCGATAACGCGGGATGTGGTCGCAAATTGGGAAACCGGCCGCACTGAAGCACCGGCCTATTGCATCCAGCTTATCGCCTTTTCGCTGGAGGCAAAAGTTGCGGACATTTTGCCCGATCTGACCTTCAAGGAAATCATTGTCGGCCAAATAATGGACCCGTCCGGCAGCCGTCGGCGAAATCGGCAACCGACCTAACCATCAACCACCACAATCGTATGAATGTGACCGCGCAACAAACGGAATTTCTCAGTTGGAAGGTCGTTCCTGCCCGGCTCGACGCAAATCAGGCGGCGTGGTTTCTCGGCTTTGAGCCGCACGAGATTCCGAGGCTGGTTACGGCAGGGCTGCTCAAACCGCTCGGCCATCCCGCCCGCAACAGCACGAAGTTCTTTGCCACGGAAACGCTGGAACAATTCCGGCGCGACGAGAAATGGCTCGCCCGCGCCAGCGATGCCATCGCCAGCTACTGGCGGGAACGTAACGCCCGCAAGCAACAGGCTCGCGGGCGCGCGTGAGGCAAAAGATTCAACGCATCGGTATTGAAAACTCGATTGTGATCGGTTTCATCCCACTTTTCCAAGTGTTCGTCCCAAAATACTTTGCACCGCGCATGAATTGAAGTAACATGAAGACATGATTGGACACTTGGCCTGAAAAATCCGAGTCCTGTCACGATGAGCAAAACAAGTAAAAACACAAAGGAAAGATGTAATTCAATGAAAACGAACAAACTTCTCGCCCGCTGCCTGTTGCTGCTGGCGCTCGCACTGATTAACCTTCAACCCTCAACTTTGCTTGCCGCCGTCACGTTCACCAACACGCCGTCCGCCGTCAGCAACACTTACAGCGGCGTCATCACGCTGCAAATCGGCGGGGTGACGAACACAGAGACGGTGGTCGTTCAAAAATTTCTCGATCTCAACACCAACGGCATCATTGACGGCGGCGACTGGCTGGTGCAGCAGTTCACGTTGCAGGAGGGGACCAACTTTGTGATTGGCGGGGTGACCAATTTCAATGTGCCCGGCGATTTGAATCCCAGTCCGACGAACATCACCGCGACGTTGAATTTTCAAGGCGGCGATTTCGTGCAGAATTTCGTCGGGAAATATCTGTTCAAGCTCTCCAGCCCGGTGGGACATTTCACGCCGATCACCAATGCCTTTGCCGTCACTAATTTTCCGTTCGGCCAAAAGTTCACCGGCAACGTGGTGAGCAACGCCACCAGCACGGTGGTGTCCAATGCGGTTGTCCTGCTGTTCCCGGGAACAGCAGGGAATTCAACTCCAATTGCAGGCGTAGTGGCGAACAATGCGGGCAGCTACACCGTCCAGGCTCCGCCGGGAACCTACTCGTTGCTTTCGTTCAGGAGTAATTTTCTCGCCAATGCGAATACGGCCCCTGTGATTACATTGGGTGCCGGCCAGACCATCACCACGAATCTGACGATGACCAACGCCACGGCCAGCATCTCCGGCACGAATGTTGATGCCAACAGTGCCAGCATCCGATTGCCCGGGGTGATGGTTTCGGCGAAGTCCACCAACGGCCTGATGGCTGTGGCTTTTACCGATACCAATGGCCTCTTCAACGTGCGGGTCGCCGCCGGCAATTGGATGATCAAGGCGAACGACACGGCACTGATTGTTCATGGTTATCTGGGATTGCAGAACCGGACCAATGTCACTGCCGGCACCACGGGTGTCACCATCGCCGTGCCCAAGGCCACGGCGCTGATCTATGGCAGCGTGAAGGATAATTTGGGGAATCCTTTCGCAGCCTTGGACGTTTATGCCAACGACCAGAACACCAATTTGTATGAGACGGACGGCTACACGGATGCGAACGGGAACTACGTCCTTGGCGTGCTGGGCTTGGGCAGCAGCGACCCCTGGTGGATAGATGCCAATAACGGTGGGACAATCACCAATTATGTTTTTACCCAGGAAACCATAAATGGAAACATCACCAACAGCACGGCTGTGCTTCAGAATTTCACCGCCATCCTGGCGACCAATTACATCACTGGCAACGTCAAGGCCAACGGCACAAATATCGTGGATGTGAACGTCTATGCCTACGCGACCATTGGCGGTGTGAATTACAACCCGCAAATGAATACCGATGCCAACGGCAATTACTTGTTGCCCGTGGCCAATGGCAGTTGGACTGTCGCCGTCAATTGCAACGGCGGCGACTCCAGTTTGGACGGCATCCTTGGCAGCGGCAATTATGCCTGCCCGGACAACCAGTCCGCCACAATCTCCGGCAACAACGCCACCAACAATTTCACCGTCCAGTTGTGCGGCGGCATTTCCATCCTCACCGCTTCGCCGATGCCCGTCGGCGAGGTGAATGTCTATTACGATCAGTTCCTGCAAGCCTCCAGTTGCAATGGCAATTTCACCTGGGCATTGCTTTCCGGCACCCCGCCGCCGGGTTTGAACGCAAACTTTTCAACCGGCGAAATCTACGGCACGCCCACCACTGCCGGCACCTATACCGTGACTTTTCAGGTCACGGACGGAAACAGCCTGATCACCAACAAACAGCTTTCCGTCTCCATCAGCAATGCGCTCCAGATTGCCACGACCACGCTGCCGAATGGCACGAACAGTTCCACTTACAGCCAGGTGTTGCAGGCGACTGCCGGCGTGCCCTTTGGCGGCGCGTCACCTTACAGTTGGAGCGTGGCGTCCGGCAGCCTGCCAGCCAATTTGACGCTCGCCACCAACGGTCTGCTCTCCGGCACGCTCGCCACCAATGGCACTTTCAATTTCACGGCACAAGTGACGGATGCCTTGGGCGGCAGCTATGGCCAGGGATTGTCGCTGCTTATCGTCAGCACGAATGTTTATCCGCCGCTGACGGTGGGAACCGGCGGCGGACAAATCCTGATCTATTGGCCCTTGTCGGCGGGCACGAACTATACCGTGCAGATGACGACGAATCTGGCGACCGGCCCGTGGGTGACCGCGACCAATGGCGTGCCGGTGGCCGCCTTCACCTTCACCAACCAGGGTTCAGCCGCCTTTTTCCGTTTGCATTAACGAACCATTCTCTTAACCAGCCGCCGAAAACGAGTGGCCATTGGCTTCGGGCTTTGGCAGGGGCGGGAGCAGCGGCACAATGCGGCCTTCCATGTTTTGCTTTTCGTAGCTTTCCAGCGAAGGCAGTCTGACTTGCGCCTTGCGGGCGTAGGCGCGGTGAATGGCCTTGCTGTTGTGTCCGAGGGCTTCTTGTGCAAACCGCTCCGGGTAGCCGCATATCTTCGCCCGCTCCGCCCAAGCGTAGCGGTAAGAGTGCAGCGACACGCCCTTGATGCCCAATCCATCGCATCGTTGCTTGAACTCCGTGGCGCGGTCGCCACAGCGAACGGATTGCAGATAGGGAAACAACGGGCCGGTTGTCGGCATTTTCCGCAAGAGGGTTTCAATGTCCGGGCCAAAATGAATCATGGCCAGACTGCCGGTTTTCTGCCGGGTGTAAGCGATGGTCTGGTTGGGCCAGTCAATGTCCTCCGCCTTGAGATTGGCGATGTCCGTTTGCGAACCGCCGAGATGCCAGCACAGTTCGTAGAAGCTGCGCCGCTCCGGGTTCTTTTCCCGCCCAATGATGAGCTGATGTTCTTCGCTGGTGATGGCGCGTCTTTCCTTGAAGCGCACTTCCGGCCAGAGACGCTTGGGAATAATCGGCCACGGCAGCCAGTTCATGGAAAGGCAGAAGTTATGAAGTTTCCGCAGGTGGACATTCGTGCTGACCGTGCCCGCCTTGAGGCAGGCGAGCAGATGCTCGCCTTGCGTTTCAAGAATGACGCGATGGCGAATCAGGTCCAACGCGGCTTGTTTGGCTGCCTGCCGCCACCGATCCTGGGTTGCACCGCTTTTGGTCTCGATGATGGACTCAAGGGCTTGCTGCCATGTCCTGGTTGCGACGCCTGAATCCGTTCCGGCCAAATATGCCTTCGCGATCTGGAGATTCAAATGCGGTTGGCGGATGGATTCATTGCGTGCGTTAAGCAGCGATGTGGCCTCGGCGCGATTCCGCGTGCCAGTGCTTTCCTGCTTTCGGGTTTCGGTGTCTTCGATGTAGAACATCCCGCCGCGCTTGCGACGGTAGAGGATGTAACGACGTTTCATAACTCAGACTTTCTTTATCCGATGTTATGAAACCGCACGCGGTCTTTGGTGTGTCAGACACACCAGACGGGCGGCGAATCCCGTCGTCGCGAGTGATTGCCGAGTTTTACCGGAGTAGTAGTTGAGTAGTAGCCCGGTAATGATTTCACTGGCACTTTCACTGGCACTGACCTCCTCTGGCATCTGCAACCCGTTGCAAAAGTGCAACTTGGAGTTGGAGGCGAGGGTCGGAATCGAACAGGACCTAGTCTCCGTTATCTGCCACGTAACTCGTTGAACGTTACGAGGAATCCAGTAACACCAAGCATAGCAAAGGCTTTTTGCGTTTCAAGAAAAATTTGTCAGTATCCGTTCACTAGCCGTCCACTATCATTCCACAATTTTCCAGTATCATTTTGCTGGAGCTTTTGCTGGAGGTCGTTGAGGCCAGTTATTATATGTTTCACAGAGCCGGATGCGGTCGCGCTTCTTACCGGGTTAGCAGGGGGAAACCATGAACTGCTGGTTCGATGGACTTCCCGATGTTCACGGGTATCGACTTGCCGCTGTTTTTCTCGTTGTTCGTGTTGATTTTCCAATTCTTCCTCCGTAAGCACGGAGTGACTGCTCCTGCCAGACCTGCCACCGCCACCGCCATTACTAGTGTGGTGTAACAGTTGCAGCTTTACAATGGCCGACCTTTTCTAAGATTTGGTCAACTCGTTTGGTCCAGACAAACGGTTTAGGATCCTGGTTATTGTGACGGATGTAATCTTGGATGGCTTCGATGAGATCTTTGACACTCTTGAAGCTGCCGCGGCGAATGCGCTTGCGAGTGATTTCTCCGAACCATCGTTCCACCAGATTCAGCCAGGACGAACTGGTCGGAGTGAAGTGAAGATGAAAGCGGGGGTGGCGCTTGAGCCAGGTTTGCACCTTTGGGTGTTTGTGAGTGGCGTAGTTATCCACCACCAGATGGAGTTGTCGTTCGGGTGGTGTTTCACGGTCAATCTGGCGCAGAAACTTCAGGAACTCTTCATGCCGATGCCGCTCAAAACAACCGCCAATGACCGTACCTTCCAGCACATCCAGAGCAGCAAACAGCGTAGTCGTTCCGTGTCGCACATAGTCGTGCGTCATCGTTCCACATCGTCCAGGCTTGAGGGGTAATCCTGGTTGGGTGCGATCCAAAGCTTGGATTTGGGATTTTTCGTCCACACACAGCACCAAAGCCTTGTCTGGCGGGTTTAAATACAGCCCCACGATGTCAGTGAGTTTCTCCACGAACTGATGGTCACGAGACAACTTGAAGGTACGCACACGATGGGGTTGCAGCCCGTGACGGTCCCAAACTCGTGCGACCGTCATATGACTTACGCCCAAGTGCCGGGCTAAAGTGCGCGTACTCCAATGCGTCGCGGCGGGGGGCGTGGTTTGCAGGGTGGTGTCCACGATTTTCTTGATGAGCCCATCTTCCAATCGTTGGCTGCTGGCCTTTCGCGGTGGTTCATGTTCCAGTCCGGCAACTCCGGACGCGGCAAACCGATCACGCCACAGCAGGACTGTGGGTCTGGAGGTGCTCAACTGGCGAGCAATCTGGCAATTGCCATGACCTTCATGAGCCAGCAGGCAAATTCGAGAGCGCAAAACAATCTTCTGTGGCGTGGCCCGTGCGCGCACCCACGATTCCAATTGGGCCTTTTGTTCCGGATCCATTGCAAGAGGTTCAGCCGAGTCCCACATGCGGCTGAGTGTAGCAGACTCAGCCGTATTGTAAAGAGTTAAGTGTTACAGTACACTAGGAGGAGGAGTCCCATGGTACATCACACAAACGCCTGAACCAACGTCCGGAGCCTGCGCCATCAAGCTGCCGGAAATCATCCCAACTGCAAAAATCTGATACGCAGCACTGACCAGTAGGAGCTTACCAGATGATCTGACGACTCCTGTTGGCAGGTGCCCCTTTACAAAGGGAATCGCTTTGGTTTCTCTCTTTTTTTGTTTTTCATGGTGGTCTCGTGCTTTCATTTTTCTACACACATTTGGAGATTTGAGCCGGATCCTCATTACAGGTTGATGCCGTCTCATCTGCCTTTTCCCACAAAAGCAACTCCAATACGCTCTTGGTAAAATCACACCGGATTTTTCTGCAATACGTCTTAACTTGGGCAGTAGCCAAGGGGTTATTGCTGACTGTCAACCGCCCCAAAGGACAACTACCGCTACAGAGGTAACGCCAAGCACATTGTCTGCAATCCTCCAAGTGGTCCACTTGCAATTCGTCATACAACTGTGCAAGCAGGTCTCTTTTCGGATAACTGGCATCCATAATGTTGCCCAGGTAAAATCTCTTGATCCCAACAAGATAAATACACGGATATACATCCCCATTTGCATTAACCGCAGGAACATTGCCGTGAGCAGCACCGCAACCTACAACGGTCGCTGATCCCGCTCTCAATTTTGATGCGTATTGATTAAATGGAAATAATTCCCCAGCTTTCCACAGCTTGCTTCGATACACATCTGTCATTCCTTTAATTATCTTCTCGGGAGAAGGCAACATCCTCTCCGGCAGAATACTCTCATCAGAATTAACGGGTGTAACCGGGACGAATGCGCTGGAATTTCCTCCAATTGCCTTGTGTTGTGCGGTGGTTTCTGGCAGATAGTCCTGATTCAATGAAGTGATAGTTGCCCGCAAGTCGATCTTCAATCCCGCCGCACGCATCTGTTGAATGCTTTGAGCTGTAGCTTCATATGTGCCCACGCCATTCCTAAATGGTCTGCACTGATCGTGGATTGCCGGAGGGCCGTCTATATCGCACAAGAACGAAATGTTATACTTCTTGGCCCATTCGATGAGGTCGTTGGGCAGGAAAGATAAATTGCTGGTAAAATGATATTGTCTCTTCTTGCCTTTATGCTTTTCTCTCAGACAATTCTCACAATGGGTTATTACCTCTTTCGCCAATGGCCAGTTCAAAAGAGGCTCTCCTCCAAAAAATATGACTTCCAAACGCCCCCCATCGTTAAGATCGTCGAGACAGCGTTCAATGCTCCTGAACGCGATTCCCTTGCTCATCTTGAGGCGCTTTTCCGTCTGATAAGTTCTTGCGCCATCCAGGCAATAAACACAACTCATATTGCAGGATTGAGACAGGAGAAGGTAAAGTGACATATTCATTTTCTTGCCAGAAGCCGATTCGCCCGATGCCTTCTCAAATGGCTTACTCTGTTTTTCAGTTCCAAGGGGAACGACGATTCCGTAATTCAATAGGACATTTAATAGACTCGCTTCCTGTGGATATGCTTTAACGATCCCATCATAAGATCCCAATTCGCGGACAGCTTTTAAGAACGCCTTTATGTATTCTCTTCCCGTTTTAATGTATAGAGGGCGATGGTCAATGGTGTTAGTCAACAGGAGTTCATCCTGCCCCCTCTCAAGCAAAAGGAGATTCTCGGCAATCGTCAGTCTTGACCTATTTTTCATCAAAGCGTCCTCTTATTGCACCTTTCTGTTATTTAAGGTTTCCCGTTTGTCGTTTTGGAATTCGTTTCTTTTACCTTGCCGACCTCCGCATCAAGCTGTTTGTTGTATTGATCTGTGATGTCTTGGAGCTTCTTTTGGAAGTCCTCGGCGTTTTGTCCAGGTTTGGCATCTGAATTCGTCTTTTCTCCCGAGTCTAACTCGTCCTTATAGGCTTTTAGATATTCCTCCTGCCGTTTGGAAACAAGTTCCATGCCATGGTCGAATTTGCCCGTCAGTTCCGGAGGCAGCGCCTTACGGATTGCGGCATCCCGTTCATGAATGGCATCCGCCCATTTCTTGTTGGCATCTTGTTCGTCCTGTTTGGCTTGGCGCACGTCCGCGTCGGTTCCCGTGAGAAGCGCCCGCGCACGCTTGTCGAGAGCTGCTTTGGCTGCCCTGTTGCACTCAGCAATCCTGTCGGCGTAAGTGTTAAAAATTGAATCAATGTTATCCTGCGTTTCTTTCGTCAGCGACAACCGCTGCAACACTTCCCGCGAGTTTGAACCATCCATTGAATCGAATCCCCGGGTCACGTTCGTCGTGGCAAAGAAAGCCAGCATACCCAAGACTATTAGGGATATCGCTTTAATTGTGTTTGGTGTTTTCATAAATGTTGGGTGTGGTTCTGTGCTAGGTAATCAGCATATACTTCGGTGGTGGAGTTGGCGCACTGGATTTGTCCTTGTACATCACCGCCCAGATAGCAATGAGCTTGCCCTCCGGACTTGTTTTATACTGCACGACTAGATACTTTCCTACCTCGATTTGATCCAGCGTCGTCTTCTCTGGCACGAGGTGTTCCCCCTTTTTGCGAAGATCGGTGGTTTCCACCACCGACACGACCAGTGTTTTACCCGCGTCGGTTTGAAACTGAATAGTTTGATCGGAAGAGTTCACCGCAGTGATTGTTCCCCGCGATTGGACCTGTCCCTTTGGCGGCCCGATCGGAATGAGACATCCTGACAAGCCGATGCATAGAGCCATCAGCAGCGCGCCGTGGCAGAGTTGGTTTGTAATGATCGGTTTCATTTTGTTTTGCCTTTTCGTTTTGTTTTTAGGTGCAAATTAAAATTGCCTCAATAAACGGCAGGAGTAATCACTCGGCCCATAAACAGGAGGCTGCCCGTGTTCTTGTCCATAATCAGAAAAATAAATGGATGATCGGCTTGGAATACTGGAACTTCGCGCGGGGCCTCGGCTCCGGCTTCCATCTCAACAGCCGTCGCTGCGGCCGCTTCCGTGCCCCCCTCGTTTACGTCCACATACGCCTTGTGAGCAACAGCACTGATGAACAACCAGTGGGTGTGCCCGTCCATTCCAGAAAAATCCGCCTTGTCTTCGAACGCCAGAGTCATTCCCAAGTTCTTGAGGGTTTCCGCCAGGCTGAACGTGCTAGTCTGCGTGAATTTCGGCAACTGCACCTCGACTTCTTGATCCTTCAGGCTGCCAATCCATTCCGTCAGTTTCTCTGCTGAAAGATTGTTCTCCAGCGCGCCGATGCCATCTGTTTTCTTCGGCAACAAAATCAGCATGAACAGATCGTTGCTCACATACGGCAGCTTTAACATTTGCAAATCGGTTGTTTCAGCATACTCAAATGTCTTTTGCTGAAACATCATCTGGCATTTCGCATCCTGACGCGGCGTCACATGAAACACCTCCTCACTCGTCGCGCCGGGCTGGAATTGGCTGGACCATCTGCCTTTGAAATAGATCGCATTGACCAGCATCAGGCGTGTTTGCGAATTCAGCGCCTCTGGGCGAATCAGGTCCGTGATTTTACGCTGGGTCTGTTCTTCCACCCATTGGTTGATGGTCTGGCAGGCAGCCTCCTTATTTCCCTTGTAATCCACCGGCGTGATCGTCACCCCGTAGTATTTCTTACACAGGTCGAGGTAAGAATCAAGGAAGGTTGAGGGGACGCTGTAACGGCCGATTTGATGGAAGGGGTAATTCTTCTGAGGCCACAGTGAATTGGCGATGTTGAGTTGAACCGTCCCGCCTTTTTGAATGGTGTCCAATTCGGCTTTGAGCGTGTGGAATGCCATCGGGAGCCGATTGGTTGGAATTGCGGCGAATCCCAATGTGTCGGCCATCTGCTGGGCTGTTTGGCCCCGTGCGCCGCCATAGGTCATCGCCAATGCCGTGGAAATGCTGTAAGGTGAAAAGAACAGGTTGCCGTCCGCCGTTTTCAGTTTGGCATAAAGATTCAGCGCGAACGAGGTGTTCGCAGCAATGACCGCCCTCGTGTCAGATGATAGTTGTGCGTCTGCTGGCAATATCCCAGGCGGGGTCAAAGTCGCCAAAATAAGCGCGAACGCCAGGGTGAATTTCGGTTTCATATTATTTGCTTTACGATTGCCATAGTCCGTTCTTGAAAAATTCGCATCGTTGCCTGCTAGTCATCTTTCCGAAATAAGGTAAAAGGGTTGATGCTCCCCGGTAATTCCCTGCCATTATTATAACAGTGGATTTCTATGCTAGTCAGTTGATTATTGTCTTCTGAAAGTCTGCAAATGTAGGTAATAACATTGTCACCTGTAGAACGTGTGCCATTGTTATATACAGTGTCACATATGTAACGAAAGTTTAGAATCCTTCCATCCACACGGATATTATCATAACGCACATTCCTATCGTCATCATTCAGAAAGCCAGGAGGCGGCGCTGGTTCATTCGGGCGGGTAATAGTGAGTTGTCCAGAGGAATCGCGGCGGATTATGAACTTCGGCAAGATAAGACCGTAATCCCGCGAGCCAATCCAAAATGTAGACCAATGGCCATTAGCATCTTTTGCATACCAAGCGCCTTCGAAACGCGGTTCACTTGCCTTTTGGCGTTCTGCTTCCTTCTGTGCTTCTTCAGCCTTCTTTTGCACCTCAACCTTCGCTTCCTGCTCCGCCGCCTGCTTCAGCGCCTTGAGCTTGTATATCTCATCCTGGGCGTCACGGGCGTCGGCGGGTTGGGTCAGCAGGTACAGATTCAGGCTGGCGATGGCATCGTCATAATGAGCCGCCGCCTTTTGGGCGATTGCCAGCCTCTTGTACGCGTCCGCCCACCAGGGAGCCGCCAGTAAGGCCGCTTTGTACTGCTCGATGGCGCGCGCGAAGCCGCTGATTGCCTGCTTTAAGTCGCTATCGTCCTTCGCCTTCTCCGTGTCGTCCTTCGCCTTCTCCGCGAAGGTCGTCGCCATCACAAAGTGCTCCCGCGCCTCTTCCGGGATGGCAGGGGGCGGATTCATTGCGTGCGCCAGCTTGATGACTTTCTCAGCCGTGGCCTCGGATGGCGATTGTTGATACGCCGTCACCGCCTGCTGGAAATCAGCGCCGGAGGGCTGCGAATTGGTGGATTGGTTGAGTATTTCTACTGCGTTTGTGGACTGGGATTGCGCGACGCAAGCCGAGGCAAGTATCACCGCAAAGAAAAACATTGTGGCTATGGCAATTCTTGGTTTCTTTTTCATAACATCATTTCTACTTCCCCGGAAGACCCACTATTTAATTAGTGCTTGGACAATTATTTTACACGCTTCCAGATAACATTACCTTGTGTCGATAAACCTTTACTAACATGGTATGCACTTGAACCGTTAATATTGTAGCTAGACGTAGATCCGCGCAATTCGTTTTCATCGTCAGACAAGGTCAGGGAAAAAGTGATGTTTACGCCACCAAGCATTGCCCGGTAAAACTTGAAATCGATGTTTCGTCCCCCAACTGTGGCACCTATGTTGTTAACGTCGGCATCAGGATAGGTCCCGCCGTTCGCCGGTTCTAAATGTGTGACAGTATAGGTCCCAGAGGAGATGCGTCGCACCTGCCACGAATCCAAGTCTGGGCGATCAGGCCACACACTCCACGTTCCTTCAAACCTCGGTTCTTCCGCCTTCTTCGTCGCTTCTTCCTGCTTGGCTTCGAGGAAATAGAGTTGCTCCTGAACATAGTTTTTGTCCGCCTCGGTTTCCGGAAGTTTGAATGACAGGTAGAGCTTGAACTGCTTGATGGCGTCTGCATAATTGCCAGCGGCTTTGTAAGTCGAAGCTTGGTTGAAACATGCCTTAGCCTCCTTCTCCGCCTTCTCCTTTTCAGCTTCCACTGCGTAGATTTTGTCTTGAGCGACTCGCGCCTCGTCCTCGGTGAGCTTGAATAGTTGATAGAGCTTCAAATTATTGAGAGCAATGATATAATCACCCGCCGCTTCTTGAGCGACCGCCAGATTGTAACGTGCATTCGGCCACCACGGAGCAAGGTGGGTTGCCTGCGTGAATTCATCAATGACCTCCTTGAAGTCGTCCGGGAACTTGGCGGCCTTTAACAAAGTTCCGCCCCGCACGAAATGTTTCCGCGCCTCTTCGGGAATCGGCGGCAACTGATCCATGGCCGTCGCCATCTTGACGACCTTTTCAGCCGTGGCCTCGGATGGTGATTGTTGATACGCCAACACCGCCTGCTGGAAATCAGCAGCGCTGGGCTGCGAATTGGTGGATTGGTTGAGTGTTTCCGCTGCGTTGGTGGATTGAGCCTGCGACGGACAAGCCGAGACAAGCATCAACGCAAAGGAAAATACTAAGGCAATGACGACTCTCTCTGTTTTCATAGTGTGTCGTGAAGAAAATTATTCCTTTGTTAATGTGACATACTCAGTCTCGGTCCCTCCCATTGATGACGGACATGCGTTGCAACTTCATCGGGCACCGCAGGCTTGGGGTTCATCGTCAGCACCATTTTGATAATTTTCTCGCGCAATGCCGTGTCTGCCGGATTTCCTTGCAGGTTAGCAATAGATTGCGTGAGTATATCCTGCGAATTGGTGGGTTGGCTGAGTGTTTCCCCTGCATTGGTGGATTGCGCCGGGGCTGACGGTGTTAGCGCAAACATCATCAGACAAGATGTTAGCAACACTATTTTATAATTTTTGTTTTTCATATTGGTTCCTCCGTTATTGTTTGTTGGCAGGGAACAGATATTTCTCCACGTCGGACTGATTGGCTTCCTGTAACTTTGGGATATCCAGTTTCAGCTTGTCCAAGGCCGTATCGTGCTGGATCAACGTTACCTGGACGTCTTTTTGAAACTGCTCATAGACACGGTGACGGGCGTGCATGAGGGCCTGTTGATAAGCCGCATCGTTCTTTTCTTTCGCTGCTAAGTCGTCGCCGGGATGGATGATTCCCTGTTGCTCCATGCTTGCGTATTCGGCATTCATCTGTTTGACGGCATTTTGACACGCGGCTTGAAGGCCGCTCGTTTCGTGCTCCTGGATACCTTTAAGCGTCTCGTCCACAGTCTTGTCCACCGCCGGGTATTTTCCACGCGGATATGCAGTACCGTTGTCCCATGGATGCAACGAGTTGTCCTCTTGATCAAGCTTGGTGAAGAGGTCGCTTTTTTGAAACCGTGCGTAAAAGGCGTCTGCGGTTTCACCTGGAACAGGCAGGTTCTTGGCCTTGGCCTGCTCAATCAGTGGATTCAGCAGCGGCTTGTCAGGGTTCTCTGGAAAAACGGATGACTTGCCGGGGAAGAGGAATTCTTTGACCAGATCTTCCGGCAGGCCGGCCTGCGGGGTGGGCGTTTTTGGTTCGGTATTGCCCCGCATGGGTTCAACAATTGGCAACGTCACATGAGAAGTGCCCACGTCCAACTTCGAGGGGCCCGTGGCCCGGGTGTCCACAGGCGCAGAGTCACGCGTCCCTTTCTCGAAAAGCGTCTTGGTGTTACCAATTTCCTTCAGTCCAAGGTTGCTCGTCTTCGTTTCTCCAACGCTTTTGAATCCAAAATCATCGCTCGTGCTGATGCCTTTGAGTCCTCCGAATTCGCTGTCCGCGATGCCTTTCATGCTGCTCAAGGCTTCATTTTTGCTTCTCTCGAATTCGGCCTGCTGTTCGCGTTTTCTTTGCGCCTCCTCGTCCGCCACCTTATCCGAAGCTGCTTTCAGGTTTTGTCGGATCATCTCGTTGTCCGGCCATTTATCCAAAGCCGCTTTGAAGGCATCCATTGCGAGTTTCCACCGCCCGTTCTTCCAATATTGAAGGCCCTGTTCGTTGAGATTTTGGGCATCCTGCCGCTGTTGTTGCACGGCGATTTCGGCCGGTGACGGTCCGGAGGGAGGTCTGTAGCCTCCACCACCCCTAGTGCTAGGAGGTGGAGTTCCATGGTACATCACACAAACGCCTGAACCAACGTCCGGAGCCTGGGCCATCAAACTGCCGGAAATAACCCCAACCGCAAATATCTGGTACGCGGCGCTGATCAATACGAGTTTGCCAGACGACCTATCGACTCCTGTTGACCGTTGCCCCTTTATAGCCGGAATCATTGTGCTTTTTCTCTTGTTTTTCATGGAGACCTCCTGGTTTCGCTTTCCTATACACAATTTAGAGATTTACACCTGCCTGCCCAGACTCGGCGCCACTACCGTGTTTTGAGTTAAGCAACCCTTCGCGCGATTTCATAGTCTTCCTCTGAAGTTGGGAATTCCCGTTCGGTTTTCTCGCGCTCCAAACGTCAAGCTCAAGAAGCCGTGACCGCCACCCGTTTGCGAAAATGGGTCGCATGGAATCAGTTTCCGGGTTCGCATAAGCCTCAAACGGCTTAACCACGAACCCGGTGCAGCATAGCAAGCCTGGAAGTAAATTCAATTAAATAAGGGGAAAGTAATATAAGTCTATATGAATATAATCATTAGCGACTCCAAGCTTGAATTTGCTTCGGGCCAGTTCCCGCAGCAACAGTGAATAGGGGAGCACCCGATGAAGTACTGGTCTTCATTGCTCCACTCGACAAATTTCGTATAACGCGCGCCCTGTTCTTTGATTTGTTTGCGCGTCTTAAATATTCACTTCAAAAATATTAACGCCAGTTGACCGTTTCAGCTCCGCTTTCGCGGTTGACATCGCGATTCCGGCGTCGCTTAGATCGCTAGGCGGTATTCTCGATATGTCGAAGAAGGCAATATTTGCACTTGGAACTGTGGTGATTGCGGTCGTCATTCTTGCTGTAACCGGACGCGAAGCTCCTCGGCCTGCTGCGCGAATTTTTTCGGATTGGATTTTTCCAGTCGGGCGAGATTGTGAATTTTCCATTGGATTGCCGACAATTTTTGAAGGTGCGGGCATTTCATCAGATGCCAGTCGGGTGCGCCGGACACTAGGCCGATTAAAAATTGCCGCTGATTGGCGGTCAATTTGGCCGGCAGTTCCTTTTTGAGCTTGGCCCGCACTTTCTGCAACTCGGCCAGTGAAATTGGCTTTTGCGTCATGC
>Ga0224557_1000097_pt1 | contig 97652 bp, 84 predicted proteins | sample 714S31014metaG_FD_180677 | JGI IMG/M metagenome (GOLD analysis project Ga0224557, IMG submission 180677) | Peat soil microbial communities from Stordalen Mire, Sweden - 717 S3 10-14 | ecosystem: Environmental > Terrestrial > Soil > Wetlands > Peat | place: Sweden: Norrbotten County, Stordalen...
GTCCATGCAAGTGAGATCGAATAAGTGAGATTGGTAATCCGTTAGCGGAGAGGAAAACTGTGAGACAAACAACGCGAGTTACATTGGCAATCGCCCTAGCACTGATATTCATTTCAACCTTCACCCTCTTTTCTTATGCCCAAACCGCGCAGACACCGTTAACGCGTCACGTGCGCCAAGAGGTTGCCAACGGCCAGGCAAAGCTCGTCGGTCATCTGCCGGCAACCGAGACCCTGCGCTTCGACATCGTTCTCCCGCTGCGCGATCGCGCTGGGCTACAGAGTTTCATTCGTGAGCAATACAATCCTTCAAGTCCCTTCTATCACCTGTTCCTTACACCGGAGGAAGTCACCGAACGGTATGGCCCCAGCCAGGAAGATTGGGACGCCACCGTTGCTTTCGCGAAAGCCAGCGGCTTTGAAAACATCGGCGGAACCCGCGACGCCAGGGATCTATGGCTCACCGGCACAGTCGCGAACATCGAGAAGGCTTTCCATGTAACCATGGGCGTCTACCAGGACCCCACCGAAGAAGGCCGCACATTCTTTGCAACGGACCGCGAGCCCACCACGAACCTGCCCTTCCCGCTTTGGCACATCACTGGATTGGATAACAATGCCAAGCCGCATCCTCTCTATATCAAGAAGAGCGACTACGCTAAGGCCCATGGGATGAATCCCGAGGACGTCGTGTCTAATACCGACGGCCCTGGATCCGGCCCTTCGAGTAACTTTCTGGGCAGCGACATGCGCGCGGCCTACTACGGCGGAACGGCGCTCACCGGCGCCGGCCAGAACATCGGCCTGTTCGAGCTGGCAGGCAGCGATTTGGCCGACTTGGCCACGTATTACAGCAACATTGGGCAAACCGAACCTTACACTCCCACTCTCGTCTCCACGGGCGGGTACGCCACGACTTGCCTTGATTCCGGCGGCAGGAGCAAGGCATGTGATGATATTGAGCAGACCATCGACATGCAGCAGGCGATGGGCATGGCCCCAGGCTCCACAATGACCTATATGTACGTATGCGGCGCCGTCTTAGCCAGCGGAACAGGAGGCTTCAGTGATAGTGCCTGTATCAGCGCGATGGTTACGACTACTCTCGCTCCGTTGAGCAAGCAAATTGGTTGTTCGTGGGGCTGGAGCCCGGCGGACACCAGCACTCTCGACCCGTACTTTGAGCAGATGGCGTCGCAAGGCCAAAACTTCTTTGTCGCGTCCGGCGACAGTGCCAAGTGGTCTAGCTCGAATACGGCCTGGCCGGCGGACGATGCGAACGTGGTTGCCGTCGGGGGCACGGACTTGACAACCAAGAGCGCGGGCGGCGCCTGGAGTTCGGAAACCGCCTGGGCCGATAGCGGCGGCGGTAACTCGACGTCTTCCATCCCGATCCCCTCTTGGCAAACGCCCGTGGATGGCTGTTCCGGTTGTTCAACAACGTTGCGGAACGGCCCGGACGTCTCGGCGATGGCGGACTTTTACTTTTACTACTGTGGCGACCAAACAAGTTGTGGCACGGGACTGGGCGGAACCAGCTTTGCGGCGCCCATGTGGGCCGGCTACCTGGCTCTGGCCAATCAACAGGCGGCGGCCAACAGCGAGTCGATCGGCTACATTAATCCGATTATTTACCCGCAAGCAGAACTGGGCGGCACGACCTACAGCAACCTGTTCCACGACATCACCAGCACCAGCGTCAGCTGCGGCGATTCAGTAACAACCGGCTACGATCTGTGCACCGGCTGGGGCAGTCCGAACGGGAGCGGCCTGATCAATCTTCTGGCGCCCACCGGCGGCCTGCAAAGGCAGACGATCACGTTCACTACCAGCGCGCCGTCCAGCGCCGCCTACAACAGCACCTTCAGCGTGGCCGCCACGGCCAGCTCTGGCCTGACGGTAGCGTTCACCGCGTCGGGAAGCTGCAGTGTCGTCGATCACGGCACGGGGAGCGCGACCTACACCATGACCAGCGGCACCGGAACGTGCTCTGTGATTGCGAACCAGGCGGGCAACGCCACCTACGCGGCCGCGCCAACGGTCACGCAAACCACGAACGCGACTACGGCCTCTCAGACCATCACGTTCACTACGAACGCACCGGCCAGCGAAGTCTACCTCGGCCAGTTCACTGTAGCGGCGACAGCCAGCTCTGGCCTGACTGTAACGTTCACCTCTTCGGGATCGTGCAATAACTCAGGCGCGACCTACACCATGACCAGCGGCACGGGCACCTGTTCGGTGATCGCGAATCAGGCAGGCAACACGAATTACGCGGCTGCGCCAACAAACACGCAGACCACAAACGCGACTCCTGCTTCTCAGACCATAACGTTCACCACGAACGCGCCGTCCAGCGCGGCCTACGGACAAAGCTTTACCGTGGCGGCTACAGGTGGACCGAGCGGCAATCCGGTCCTATTCACCAGCGCCGGACCCTGCAATAACTCGGGCGCAATCTACACCATGACTAGCGGCACGGGCACCTGCTCGGTGATCGCTAACCAGGCAGGCAACTCCAACTACGCCGCTGCGACTCAGGTTACTCAAAGCACGAACGCGACTCTGGCCACCTCAAGTGTAAGCGTAGGTTCCAGTCAGAATCCTGCATTCTTGGGCCAGTCAGTGACCTTCACAGCGACAATCAACGGTCAGTTCGGGCAAGTCAAAGGGAACAACGGCTCGTCCCGCAAGTCAAAAGCGAAACCGGAGGTTGTAACCGGTTCGGTAACCTGGAGCTCCAACACGGGCTGCGGCTCAACGACGGTCACGTCGGGAGTCGCGACCTGCACGACGTCGACTCTCCCCATGGGCACCGACACTATCACGGGCACCTACTCAGGTGACAGCAATCACAGCGGCGGCACAGGTACACTGACCGGCGGCGAAGTAATCAACCAGTACGGCACGAGCACGGCGGTCGCCTCTACACTGGATCCTGCAACGTACGGCCAATCCGTAAGCTTCACGGCGAATGTAACGTCGTCGGGCGGCACGCCCACGGGAACCGTGCAGTTCAACGTCGACGGCCTCGCCTTCGGTTCGCCGGTAACCTTGTCTTCGGGTTCGGCAGCGTCGGGCAGCACCTCGACTCTGGCGGTTGGAGCGCACACGGTTACGGCGGTCTACTCGGGCGCGTCGAACTACGCTGCCAGCACGGGCATGCTGGCCGGCGGAGAAGTCGTCAACTCGGCAACCGCAGCCACGACCGTTGCTTCCAGCCAGAATCCTACGAACTATGGCCAGTCGGTGACGTTCACAGCGACGATCAACGGCGAGTACGGCCTGGTTAAAGGACGCAAGGGAGCATCGAAGAAACCGCTCGATGTAACAGGCAATGTGACCTGGAGCGCGAACACGGGCTGCGGCACAACCGCGGTCACGTCAGGCAATCCAGGAACGGCAAGCTGTACGACATCCACTCTCCCAGTAGGCTCCGACACAATCACGGCGACCTACTCGGGTGACGGCAACCACAGCGGCAGCACGGGCACGCTGACCGGCGGCCAGGTAGTGAATCAGTGGAGCACGAGCACGGCGGTCGGCTCCAGCCTGAATCCTTCGGTCTATGGCCAGGCTGTCAGCTTCACCGCGAACGTGACGTCCTCGGGAGGCACCCCGACCGGGACCGTGCAGTTCAACGTCGACGGCATCGCTTTTGGTACGCCGGTGACGCTGAGTTCCGGTTCTGCCACGTCGACCAGCACTTCGACGCTGGCCGTAGGAACGCACACGGTCACGGCCGCTTACTCGGGCGCGACCAACTACACCGCCAGCACAGGCACGCTGAGCGGCGGAGAAGTTGTCAACTCGGCGACCGCTGCCATGGTCGTTGCTTCCAGCCTGAACCCGTCGGCGTTTAATCAGTCGGTGACGTTCACGGCGACGATCAACGGCGAGTACGGCCTGGTTAAGGGACGCAAGGGCCACGCGAAACCGGAGGATGTAACCGGGTCGGTGAACTGGAGCTCAAACACAGGCTGCAGCACAACCACAGTCGCGTCGGGCAATCCGGGAACCGCAACCTGTACCACATCCTCCTTGCCGGTAGGCACTAGCACGATCACGGCAACTTACTCCGGAGATAGCAACCACAGCGCAAGCACTGCCACGCTGAGCGGCGGCCAGGTAGTCGACCAGGCGCCCGCGACGACGGCTGTTACTTCCAGCCTGAATCCTGCGACCTACGGCCAATCCGTCAGCTTCACGGCGAACGTGACGTCGGCGGCAGGCACCCCAACCGGAACCGTGCAGTTCAACGTCGACGGCAACCTGTTCGATACCGAGACGCTCGCATCGGGTTCGGCAACGTCGACCAGCACTTCGACGCTGGCGGTAGGAACGCACACGGTCACCGCAGTCTACTCGGGCGACACGAACTTCCCGCCCAGCACCGGCACACTGAGCGGCGGAGAAGTTGTCAAATCGGCAGCGGCCGCCACGGTCGTTACTTCCAGCTTGAATCCATCGACGTTCAACCAGTCGGTAACGTTCACCGCGACCATCAACGGCCAGTACGGACTCGTCAAGGGCCGCAAGGGAGCGAAGCCCGAAGCCGTAACTGGAACGGTGGCCTGGAGCTCGAATACGGGCTGCGGCACAACCACAGTCACCTCGGGCAATCCGGGACTCGCCACCTGCACCACTTCAACTCTTGTATCGGGAACCGACACAATCACTGCCGCCTACTCGGGTGACAGCAACCACAGCGGCAGCACCGGCACGTTGAGCCAGACAGTGAGCCAAGCCACCACCACAACCGCCGTTGCTTCCAGCCTGAATCCTTCGACCACAGGTCAGGCTGTCAGCTTCACCGCAAACGTGACCTCGACAGCAGGTACGCCGGCAGGAACCGTGCAGTTCTCGATCGACGGCACTGCCTTCGGTTCGCCGGTAACGTTAGCTTCGGGTTCCGCCACGTCGGGTACCACCTCTGCCTTGTCGGCAGGAACGCACACCATCACCGCGGTCTACTCGGGTGCGGCCAACTACGCAGCCAGCACGGGCACGTTGAGCGGCGGCCAGGTAGTCAACCCAGTGCAGAGCCAGACCATCACGTTCAACCCCAACCCGCCATCGAGCGCGGCCTATAACACCAGCTTTACGGTGGCGGCCACGGCTAGCTCCGGATTGCCGGTTGCCTTCACCAGTACGGGCTCCTGCACCAACGTGGGCGCCACGTACACCGTGAATAGCGGATCGGGAACGTGCTTTGTGATCGCCAACCAGGCGGGCAACGCGCAGTATTCACCGGCGCCGCAGGTAACGGCGCAGGTGACGGCGGTTCCGGCCAGCCAGACGATCGCGGTCACGGTGGCTGCTCCTCCAACCGCAACCTACAAGAGCAGCTTCACTGTAGCGGCTAGCGCCAGCTCTGGGTTAGCGGTTACGTACTCGAGCGCCGGGTCATGCACCAATTCCGGCGCGACCTACACGATCACTAAATCGAGCGGAACTTGCACAGGAACGATCACGCAGGCGGGCAACAGCAATTACGCCGCTGCGACGCCGGTCGTCCAACACACAACGGTCGCGGCCGCGATTGCTCCGACGGTGAGCCTAACCGCTCCCGCCACTGCGGTCTACGGTTCCACCTACACCGTAGTAGCAACCACGAACGCCAGCACTACCCCAACCATCACGGCGGCGCCCGTCACAGTCTGCACCATCAGCGGGACCACCGTCACCATGGTGAACGGTACGGGGACCTGTACGGTAACCGCGAAATGGGCTGCGGACGATGTCTATAAGGCGGCCACTGCCACGGCAAAAACAATCGCGCAAAAGGCGGCTACGGTCCTCACCTGGCCGACGCCCGCGCCGATTACTTACGGCACGCCGTTGAGCAGTACGCAGCTGGATGCATCTGCCAGCTACAACAGTTCGCCGCTACCAGGTACGTACGTATACTCACCGGCAGCCGGCACAGTGCCGAAGGTCGGCACGTGTGACACTCTGAACGTGACCTTTACTCCCACGCAGAGCACGGACTTCACCAGGGTGACTGCGTCGGTTTGCCTGCAGGTGAATGCAGCAAAGTGAAGTAGTGTGATTGTCGGCGAAATTCCGCCACCAGCGCACTCGCTAACGTTAACCAATGCGGCCCAGGGCAACTTGGGCCGCATATTTTTTTCATCGATTGTCGCCTCCCGCAATTTTGTGGCACAAGGAGTAGCGCTGCGACAGGCCGTTCGTGACGCGATTGGAATGAACGATGTTGAGGTTTGAAGGGTCGCGGTTTCAGCCGCGTCGAAGCCGTCTGATTGAAGATTGAGGGCTTTTAGCCCCTGAGGTAAAACCCCACCAGGAAAGGCAGTCGCGACCTAAGCTCCACTCTGCAGGATAACCACCAACCGGCGCGGTCCGTGCGCGCCCTGCACCAGAATTTTCTCGATGTCGGCAGTCCGGCTCGACCCGCTGATGACGCACGCGAACGAATTGCGATCAAACGTTCCCTGCTGTGAAATTCCGCTCATGGCGGTCGCGAGATCGGGGACCAGTTGAGCTGTCGTCGCGTAAACGATGTGACACGGAGCGATGACGGAAGCGCCCCGCCCTCCGCACGCGGCGCTTACCAGAATCGAGCCGGTTTGCGCGATCAGACTCTCGGCCAGCGTCACCGTGGCCTGGGAAGCCTCGCCCGGCGCTCCTTGGTTGGACCAGCGGATCGCCCGCGCGGGCGCGAACGGTTCGAGAAGGCGGCGCAAGGCGGGATCATCCTGGACGAAAATTTCCCCTGCGGGCAGCGATTCCAGAACCTCCGCAAGATGTTGCGCGCTGGCGGCAAAATCCGAGGTCAGCACACATTCCATCAGATTGGCAACGCATTCCTGCTGGAAGCGATCGAGCGGATTTGTGATGGGCTCGAAGATTACGCGCTCGGAATTGGCCTGTGTCCGGGGCTGCTCAGGAACCACAACCCGCAATCCAGTGCGAATGCGCTCTAGAATCCGCTCGCGGCTTGGGTTGCCGGTTTGCATTTGCTTCGTTTGCGCGTTGTCAGTTTCCGGCACGGTCTTTCCTCCAGCGCGCACGGAATGATTGCAATGGCAACGGCACGGGCGCGCGATACCGGTTCCAGACGCGCATCGGATCGACGACCGTTCCCGCCAATCCCAAGGCATAAAGCATGCGCAGCGCTTTGCGCATGGACCATCCTCCGAATGCATAAACCCGCGGACGAACCATCGCTGCCCGCCACATGCGGAAGATCATCCGCTCGCTCGATTTTGTGACTCCCGCCTCGGCAGCATTGCGTCGATTCTCCAGCAGATGGTGATGCAGGTCGATTTTCACCGGGCACACACTGCTGCAAGCGCCGCACAGCGACGACGCATAGGACAGGTGTTTGAACTCCTTGATCCCATTCAGATGCGGCGTGAGTACGCTGCCGATTGGTCCGGGATAAGTCGTGCCGTAAGTATGTCCGCCAACATGGCGAAACACGGGACAGATATTCAGGCAGGCGCCACACCGAATGCAATGCAGCACTTCGCGTTGTTCGGCATCGGCCAGCAACCGGCTGCGTCCGTTATCCACCAGCACCACGTGGAACTCTTTCGCCCCATCTACTTCTCCCGGCTGGCGCGGACCAGCAATCATTGTGCTGTAGGTCGTGATACCTTGCCCCGTGCCGGAAGTCGCAAGCACTGGCCACAACACGGCCAGATCCTCGAGCCGTGGAATGACTTTTTCGATTCCGGTGATTACTACATGAATGGGCGGAACGCTGGTGCACAAGCGGCCGTTTCCTTCGTTGGTGGAAATGGCCACGACCCCTGCATCGGCTACCAGAAAATTCGCGCCCGAGATCCCCATCTCGGCGGCAAAAAAAGCCTCGCGCAGTTTGCGGCGTGCCACGGCCATCAGGTCCGCGGGGTCGTCGCTGGCGATTGCAGGATCCAATTTCTCGCGAAACAATGTGGCAATCTGTCCGCGGTTCAGGTGCATCGCAGGCGTCACGATGTGGTAAGGACCTTCGTTGCGCAGTTGCACAATGAACTCGCCCAAGTCGGTTTCCCAGACCTTGATGCCCTCCTTCTCCAGCGCCGGACTGAGGTGAATTTCCTCCGTCACCATGGATTTCGACTTCACGACAGTGCGTACGCCGAACCGCAGGGCCAGGTCCTTCACATACGTGCACGCCTCCTCCGCATTAGCCGCCCAGTAAACATGCCCGCCCCGCGCCACAACCTTTTCTTCGAACTGAACAAGGTAGCGATCCAGGTGGTTGATGGCTTCCCTTTTAATCTCCTGACATTTCTCGCGGGCGGCTTCCCAGTCTTTAATTCGCGCCCGGCCCTTGAGGTGGGCCGCGTCATAACTGTCCATGCCACGCCGGATAATCTCGCGATGCACTAGGTCCGCCGACTTGACCGCAGCGTCCTCAAGAAAACGTTGTGCCGCAGTCTGGGTCATGGCTTCTCCTCCGCCAGACCCTGGGGCGAACTGCCGGCCCCACGCTGCTGTGCGAGGATGCTCGCCAGATGAATGGTGCGGGCTGCAGCATTGCGTTTGCCCAAAATGCCTTGCAGGTGCATAAGACAACTGGGATCGATGGCGGTGACAAACTCAGCCCCGATCGCGTCCACGCTGTCAGCCTTCGAATTTCCCATTGCCCCGGAGATATCGGCGAACTTGGCCGCAAAGGTTCCGCCAAAACCGCAGCATTCTTCCGAGCGAACCATGGGAATCAGCTTCAGCCCTTCGACCTCGCGCAACAACTGCATCGGCTCGCTGCGCAGGTTCAGCTCGCGCAGCCCGTGGCAGGAAGCGTGATAGGTAACCGTGTGCGGAAAGCTTGCGCCCACCTGCGTGACCTCCGCGACCTTGACCAGAAACTCCGAAAACTCAAACGTGCGGCCGGCGAGCGAGATGGCGTCCTCGCGCAACGAGCTGTGGGCCAGCAACTCCGGGTAGAAAAGACGAATCACACTCACGCACGAACCGGAAGGGGATACGACAACCTCGGCGTTCTTGAACACGCGCACAAAATGCTCGGCGCACGGGCGCGCTTCGCCCCAGTATCCCGTGTTGAGGGCAGGCTGGCCGCAACAGGTTTGATCTTCGGGGAAGTCAACTTCGCACCCAACCCGGCGCAGCACCTTGACGGTATCAACGGCGACCTCAGGCAGCAGTTGGTCCACGAAGCAAGGAACGAACAGAGACACTTTGCGGGACACGATGACACCTCTTGTCTTTTCTACGTCGCCACTTTCTACCGCAACACCAAGTGAGTAAACGGAAACACATAGGCCTGGAGCGTCACAAAGATTCCCACCAAAGCCGCCAGCGCCAAACTGTGCCAAAAAACGTAGCGCAGGATGTCACCCTCATGTCCGTACCACTGCGTCGCCGTACTGGCCACGACAATGCTCTGCGCATCGATCATCTTGCCCATGACACCGCCGCACGAATTGGCCGCCGCCATCAGGCTGGGCGCGACTCCGATCTGCTGCGCCGTAATTTTCTGCAGGCTGCCAAACAACACGTTCGACGACGTGTCCGACCCGGTCAGCGCCACGCCCAGCCAGCCTAGCAAAGTTCCGAAGAACGGATAGAGCGTGCCGGTGCGGGCAAACGCCAGACCCATGGTGGCGTCCACGCCCGAGTAACGAGTCAGGACGCCGATCGCCAGCATGGCCGCGATGGTCAGTAGCGAGAAGCGCACCTTCACAATGGTGCGCCCATAGATCTTGAAAATGTTCCCGACGCTTACACCCATCACCAGCCCCGAGATCAGTGCCGCGAACAAAATTCCGCTTCCCGTCGCGCTCAGCCAGTTCAGCGCAAACACCGCCGGTTCCTTGGCCGGCTTTGGAACCACGGGCGGCACGCGCTGCACCAGATTGTTCAGGCCCGTCACCGGAAACGCCGGATTCGTAATCTTGCTTGGCACTGTTTGCCATGTCGACATCGACCTGAACACTTTCTCGGGAGTGTTCATCAGGTTCTTCCCGGTCTGCGTGCCCCAAACGAAAACGGCGACGCTGAGGATGACCCACGGAATCCACGCGCGCACAACTTCCGAACGGCTGTACCCGTGAACGGCGCGCGCGCCCTTCGTCTCTTCGCCTTCAAACGTCCAGATCTTTTTCGGATGCCAAACGAAGAGAAAGCCGATCAGGCAAATCATCGAAACCACAGCGGCGATGATGTTCACCAGCCACGGACCGTGCAGGTTCGAAACCAGCAGTTGGGGGATCGCGAACGAGACGCCCGCCACCAGGATGGCAGGCCAAATTTCCATCATTCCCGAGAACCCGGCAAACGCCCAAATCAACCAGAACGGAACCAGAATGCAGAAAGGCGTCAGAATGCGACCCGCCATCGCCCCCAGCATGATTTCACTCATGCCAGTCACTTTGCCCAATGCGATGAGCGGAGTGCCCAAAGCGCCAAACGCCACCGGCGCCGTATTCGCGATCAACGACAAGCCCGAAGCTTGCAACGGCTTAAAACCCAGACCAATCAGCAAGGCGGCGGTCACCGCCACGGGCGTTCCGAATCCAGCCGCGCCCTCGAAAAACGCGCCGAAACAAAACGCGATCAGCAACAATTGCAGCCGCCGATCCTGAGTGATTCCCGTCATGCTATGTTGCAGTACCTTGAAGCGTCCTGACTCGACCGTGAGCTGATACATAAAGATGACGTTCAAAATGATCCAGCCAATGGGAAACAGCCCGTATCCCGCGCCATACACCGCCGTCGTAGCGGCCAGGCGCGCCGGCATGTGGAAGATAAAAATTGCCGCCGCCAACGCTGTGCCCAGTCCGAGGAGCGCCGCATAATGAGCTTTGACGTGGAACAAAGCCAGCGCACCCAGCAGTACGACGACCGGCAATGCCGCCACCAACGTGGAAAGCCACCAGTGGCCGGTGGGATCATAGTTCTGCGACCAGGGCGATGTGAGCGCGGGAATCTTGAGAATAGCGACCGCGGCAACAACCGATACCAGGATCACGACTGCCCACGTGATTGGGCTAACAGAGGGTGGGGCGGAGGATTTCGCTGGAGGAGTCCCTTCAGCAGGCGGAGTTTGCGTTCTGACGGCCATGCGGCTCTCCCTCATTGGAGGAGAATATCTTCTCACACTGGCAGGACTCGTGAATGGAATGAAAGCCGCCATTGGCAAAGGCGGCGAGGGGTCCAAAGAACTGGATGTAATCTTTCACTTCGCGATTGCAGCCGCCGGCAGAACTTCTGATTCTCGCCCGCGCGTCCGGATTGCACGGCAAAATCTGAATAATTGGCGGAAGCGAGTGCGAGTCGAACGCACCGGCGACAGGATCCCTGCCGCCCGCCGGTTTTGAAGACCGGGAACCCCACCGGGGACCCTTCGCTTCCAAGCCCTGTGTCACTTCGTCCTCGGTCCGCCCGTTTCGGCGGCTACGCTCAAGCTGGATGCAAAATAAAATCCGGTTCGCGACGAGGCGAAGGCCGCAGAGAGCGCTCACGCTCTGCTCCGGCCAGCGGTGCGTTCCGCTACCCCGACGGCCCAGACCGTGATGACGTCGCACCGCTTGGCTGCCAAGTCCGAAGTCTATCGGATAACAACAGTTGCTGCCTTGTCAGCCGCAGTGGCAGTTGCTACATAGCCCGGCTGAGCCAATGCAGAATATTGAGCAGGAATTGCCGGTCATTGTTGTCGGCGCGATGGCAACCGCTCCGAGCCAGGAGCTTAAATCAGAACCAAAGGGAGAAGGCCACTCACTTCGGCTGCGCGACTATGCGCAGATACGGCTTCAGCGTCTTCCATCCGCCCGGAAATTTCTGCTTGGCCTGTTCGTCGGAAACCGCCGGCGGAATGATCACATCATTCCCCGGCCTCCAGTTCACCGGCGTCGCCACGTTGTGTTTCGCCGTCAGCTGAATCGAGTCGAGCGCCCGCAGCACTTCATCGAAATTCCGGCCCGTGCTCATGGGATAAATCAGCATCAGCTTGATTTTCTTGTCCGGCCCGATCACAAACACCGTGCGCACCGTCGCATTGTCAGCGGCTGTCCGCCCTTCGCTCGTCGTACCCGCGCCTTCCGGCAGCATGTCGTACAACTTCGCCACCTTCAAGTCCGTGTCACCGATCATGGGGTAGGTCACCTTGTGCCCCTGCGTCTCTTCAATGTCGGCGGCCCACTTGCCGTGATTCGTCACCGGATCCACGCTCAACCCGATGATCTTCGTGTTGCGCTTGGCGAATTCGCCCTGCAGCCCCGCCATGTATCCAAGTTCGGTCGTGCACACGGGCGTGAAATCCTTGGGGTGCGAAAACAGGATGGCCCAGCCGTCGCCGATCCATTGGTGAAAATCGATCTTTCCTTGTGTGGTTTCGGCTGTGAAATTGGGAGCTTCCGAGTTGATGCGCAATGACATATTTGTAACCTCGTTTCAGAAATTGTGCCGATAAACAGCCTATACCCCACTAGTTAAGTAGAGATAGGATATTCCGCGCCCCGAACACCCGTCAACCGCGCGGGCGTGTCGGGCAGGCGTATCCCACACATCGCACACTTTGAATGGGTTCGTCCATTCGGTCCTCGCGGTTCCTCCAAGAATCGTCCCGGTCAAAAATTCATCTAACTTTCCATCCATGGCCACCTCTCGAAAACTCTCTTCCGTCCAAGTCGATGTTTTTACCGACCGCGCCCTCACCGGCAATGCCCTGGCCGTCGTCCTCGACGGACGCGGCCTCACGACCGGACAGTTGCAAGCGATCGCGCGCGAAACCAACCTCTCGGAAACAACTTTCGTCCTCCCCGGAGATCCCGCCGCGGAAAAGTCGCGCGGCATCCGCGTCCGCATCTTCACCGTGCAGGAAGAACTGCCCTTCGCCGGTCACCCTACACTCGGCACGGCCTTCGTTCTGCGCGGCCAATCCGGCTCCAGCGAAGTCCTTCTTGAACTCAACGTCGGTACCGTTCCCGTGCGTTTCGAGGACAGACCCGGCCTTCCAACTTTTGGCGAAATGACGCAGAAGAATCCCGAATTCGGAGCCATCCACGACCGCGAAGCCGTGGCGCGTGTCGCCGGCCTCACCGCCGCTGACTTCGACCAGACCGCTCCCATCCAGACCGTCTCCACCGGAGTTCCATTCACCATCGCCCCGTTGCGCTCGCTGAACACACTCCAGTCTCTTCATCTCGATCAGAATCGTGCCGCTGAATACCTGGACCGCAGCGCTGGAAGGTTCTTTTACTTCGTTTCCCGCGAGACCGTCGACCCCAAAGCCCGGCTGCATGCGCGCATGCTTTTCTACAACGGAGAAGATCCCGCCACCGGATCCGCCGCCGGTTGCTGTTCGGCCTGGATGGCCGCGCACGCAATTGCCGCCAGCGATGAGCAGGTCCTGATCGAGCAAGGCCTCGAAATGCAACGTCCCAGCCGCATTTTCGTCCGCGCCTCCAAACGTGATAACCAAGTCGCCAATGTGCGTGTCGGTGGAAATTGTGTGGAAGTCTTTCGCGCCGAACTCACGCTCAATCTCTGACACGCGAGACGCTGCTCGCATCGCGGTTCGGCGCGTGATGCACTACCCTGCCATCCACCTCGGTGCCATTGGCGAGCGCGCCACTTTTCCGGCATCGTGATTCTGTTTACTATTCGTCTCGCTCCGATTCTTGAAAAGAAGTGGCAACGACAGCCCCCGAGTCAACCAATGAAGCCGAAAAAAACAATCCTCTGCGTCGACGATAACGAACAGGCTCTTTCCATCCGCAAAGTCCTCCTCGAAACCCGCGGCTACCGCGTCATCGCCTGCAATAACGGCGCGGCCGCGCTCGAGGCCTTCCGCCGTAGCAACGTCGACCTCGTTCTCACAGATCTCATCATGCCCGGCCTCGACGGCTCGCAGCTCATCGAAGAAATAAAGATGCTTTCCCCGCAAACGCCCGCCGTTCTCATCTCCGGCCGCGTGAAGATCTACGAGCGCGACACGCTCGCCGATCTTTTTCTTCCCAAAGGAATGTACGAGCCGGTGGATTTGCTCGAAAAAATCCGCCTCTTGCTCGTGCGCAAACGCGGCCCCAAGCGCTCTGTCCAACTCCCCGTTCGTCCAGCCGCCCGCGCCACTGTTGCCTGACGTGTAGCACCGGCGTCTAGCCGGCAACCACGGACCGCCGATTCAGCCACGGCATACCCTTCAGTATTCAAGCTGGTTTGCGGTGCGCTGGTTTGCGGTGCGCTGGTTTGCGGTGCGCTGGTTTGCGGTGGCGCAGCGCTTCAAGCGCTGCGGTAGCGGCAGCTATTTATCGGCGTCTTCAGCCGCTGAGAGCAGATGCCATCCGGCCTGAGACTCGCCCTCTCCATGTGATATCGTTTTTATTGGATGTCCGCCTTCATCGAGGCTAGAGAACTCCGCAAAACTTACCGCGTTGGCAAGGTTGACGTGCCCGCGCTGCGCGGCATCTCTTTCGGCGTGCAAAAGGGTGAGTTCGTCACCGTAGTCGGCCCTTCCGGCAGCGGCAAGTCCACGCTCTTTTACCTGCTCGGAGGCCTTACCCGCGCCGACTCCGGCAGCGTCACCATCGACGGCATCGATTTCGCCTCGCTTTCCGACGCCGAGCGCACCCGCCTCCGCAAAAGCAAAATAGGATTCGTCTTCCAGAAATTCAACCTTCTCCCCACGCTTTCCGCTCAAGGCAACATCGACATCGCTGCCGACATCGCCGGCCTCGGCGCTCCCGATCCCGCATACCTGAAGAAGATTACCGAACTGCTCGGCATCGCCGGACGTCTCAACCATCGCCCCAACGAGCTCTCCGGAGGCGAGCAGCAGCGCGTCGCCCTGGCGCGTGCGCTCATCAATCGTCCCGCCATCGTTCTCGCCGACGAGCCTACCGGCAACCTCGATTCCAAGAATTCCGCGATTGTCCTCAACATGCTGCGCCAGTCCAACAAAGAACTCGGCCAGACCGTCATGATGATCACGCACAATCCCGAAGCCGCCGAGTACGGAGACCGCATCGTTCACATGCGCGACGGCGAGATCGTCCCGCCCGAAGAAGATCCCCAGTGGACGCCCCATCATCCCGCCGGACAGGTGCGTCCATAATCAACGCAGATTCCGTTGCGCTGATGGCGCATCGGGTCAGCCTTGGGGCGGGTCAACGCGCAAGCTTTTGGTGGCGCAGCCCGCGCTGCGATAAGCGACTTCGTTTACGTGCCGGCTTTTTAGCCGCTGCGGACGCCAGGGAGGCTGCAGCATTCACTTCTGCTTCCGCGCCGCCTCATCGCGCGTCAGAATGATCTGCACCGCCATGGCGCAGGCGGTTGCGAGGAGCGTCGTTGCAAACAGTGGATGTGCCGGCCAGATTTTGGAGGCGAGCCCGAAGTTCCAAAACCCAATACTCGCGCCCAGTGAAACCGCCAGCGTAATGAGGAAAATTCGCATGATTCCTACCCAGTCTAGATTACGAAAGCAGAATCCGCAAAGTTCCAGCCATTTTCCCCCTTCCGTTTGCCCCGCTCCAGCCGCTCGTTTATACTCATAAAGTCCGAGCGGGAGTAACTCAGTGGTAGAGTGCGACCTTGCCAAGGTCGAAGTCGCGGGTTCAAATCCCGTCTCCCGCTCCAGTTCTTGAAGCCCTGCTTCGGCAAGGGCTTTTCGCTTTCAGCAGGTTAGGCGCGGTAGCCAAGTGGTAAGGCAGAGGTCTGCAAAACCTCTATTCGTCGGTTCGATTCCGACCCGCGCCTCCAATTTCCTCCCTCACGGCCTCGCCCCCGACTCCTCCAGCAACTCCTTCAAATACTGCTGCCAAATCGCGGCCCACGTGTGCGTCCCATGCCCATGCGTGTTCTCCGACGCCGGAATCAACACAAACTTCCCCTTCTTCACCTGCTGAATCTCCCGCTCCGCAATGCCCAGCTCTGGAGGATTAATAAAATCATCCGCCGAATTCACAAACATCACCGGAGCCTGAATCGTCCCCAGCTTCGCCGACGGATCATAATCCCGCGACGCGCCGACCGCATAAAGAAGGTCGTTCGCGTCCAAGCCATCCATCATCCGCTTCCGAGTCACCTCAAGATATTCGTCCGCCGCCTCGCGCGTAGCCAGCTCTTTCTGCATCGCCAGCGGAGCGCTCCCTGCAATCATTAGGAAATCCACGCCAATTTCGATCCCCGACCGCGGCTCGGCCGCATACTCGCCGTTCTTCCACTCCGGGTCCGAACGAATTCCATCCATCACCATCTTCCGCCAGATGCGGTTCCTCCCCGCAATCTGCACCGGCAAACACGCCAAAGGCATCAGCGCATCCATTTCCGCCGGATAGTTCTCTCCCCAAATCCACGAATGCATGCACCCCATCGATGTCCCCACCACCAGCCGCAAATGATCGACGCCCAGCCCCTTCGTCACCAGTTCATGCTGCAGCGCCACCATGTCGGCATAGTCATATTGCGGAAAATGAGCATGCATCCCATCGCTGGGCTTTGACGACTGCCCGTGGCCAACATTGTCCGGAATAATAAGGTAGTACTTCGATGCGTCCAGCAATTGGCCTGGGCCAAACAGGACGCCTGCGAAGATGGGACGCAGGAAAGTCTTCCCCGATCCGCTTGTTCCATGCAGGATCAGTACCGCGTTGGTCGTATGCCCGCGCGCATCCTTCATGGCAGAGCCCAAAGTGGTGTAATGCATCCGCACCTCAGGCAGGGTTTCTCCTGACTGGAAGCGGAAGTCGCGAACCAAGTAATCGCCTTCATGCGGAGTTGGTTGGTCAGCCTTAAGTTGTTGAGGCGCTGAGCCTTGCGCATGAGAGAGCGTGATCGCCAGTGCAACAAGCAGCATCATCCTCAATGCAGCGAAAAGCCGCAGGCGCGACACGATAGTTGTCATAGTCCTCGCTTCAGTCTTGGGAGGGTCGTTTTAGGACTCGGTCTTCGTCTTCAAACGAATTGGGCCCGGCGGAATGGCTAACTTTACGTCTGGAGATTCACTTAGCTCCAGACATATCTCAATCCATCGCTCTTTGCGCTCGTTCATATCAGTGGGAGCCGGCCATCCCACCACAGAAGTGTGTCGTTCGAACGGTTGATCGTCCCGAATAGCTCGAAGTTTTTGCTGGAGGAACTGCTCCACCGGGACATCAGCGCGAGCATAGATGGTATCTCGGCCTGGTTCGCTGCGCATCGTATTCTTCTCAGCGATTTCCCAGATTGTCGAGTCAAGTAGGTCCGTCACGTGGATCCCTGAAAGCTTCATGCTCGGAGGAGGCATGAAGGCGCTCCGCTTCGGACGCATTCGCTGGCTGCTGAACTGAGTTTTCGAATACAGGATTCGCGTGACTACCTCGAAAGGTGCCAACTCACGCGGAACCTGGGACACAGTCTCAACGCGCCACATTCGTCGCAGCAGTTTCGCGAGCCAACTGGGACAGCGCATTCGCAATTGATCCAGGAATTCCATCATCAAACCATTCTGTACCCCTTAAGGTGCTATATCCACGCATACAAGCAAAGACGCATCGGCCTTTTTCATTGATGCTTACGCTTAGAGCCTTACGCGGACCGAACGACCAGTCCAATGCCACATCTCCGTCAGGGTCAGCGCTAATCTCAGGATGTGGCGCGGTGGTAGGCAAGGATTCTAGGAAACGTCTCGCCAGAAGGTAAGCCTCCGGATTCATCGGCTTCGCCCCGTAACCGTCCCATCCTTCAACAGAGGCCACACCTCGCGTCGCCTCCAATTCGTCCAGTGCGCGTTCGACTCCGCGACGAACGGCATAGCTGGCGAGAAGGTGCATCCGTATCTGCTCTATAATCGCTGACAACCGCTCAGCAGATTCACTTCGAGCAGTTGATCGGTTTGGCGTAATCAGTCCGGTGGGCCGTCCCAATGCTAGACCTGTTGTCATTCGTACATCTCCACAGTCCGCTCAGTGACGCTCGCAAAAAAGATCTCATTCTTTAGCGCCCTAAGCTGCTCGAAAATTTCTGACAACGACGGATCATCTGCAGGTCTCGCTGGTTCTCGGAACGCGTCGATGTCCAAAAGAACTTGCATGGCAGAGGGATCCAAAGGTGCGTCCAACGCTTGAACTAGTATCGCTGAAAGCCTCCGCTCGGGAGCATCCACGACTACGCGAGTCAGAAACTCCCGTATCGTTTGGGGTATCGGCTCAGGCAGTACCGGCGGCGCTGACAGGTATTGGCCCAACTCCGCTGGCGCAGGTAACCGCAAGCGGTTGATATACCGGACTGCCAGTCTAGACACCTCTAGTGGCCGTGCCACCTGCACATAGATGCTCCAAAGGCGGCGGGCCTCTCCAAATACTTCTTCCCATGTCGTATAGGGTTCGAGTTTGCTGAAAGTGAATCCGTCAACTCTAAACTGGGCGACCGCTTTCTGCGTCTGGGAGTAATATAGCCACCCAACAGGGGCCTCCACCTGGACCGGCGCAACCGGTTTGCCACGCTCCACGCCGAACCGCGCTTGGATAGAGTGCATTAGTGAAGGAGGGTTATATTGCTGACCAACTCTTGAACTGAGATCAGCAAAGTGGTCCGACGCGATGCCCTCCCCGGCCAATACACGAAAGTCAATGATCGCCTCGACGATAGGAGCACGGGCTAGGTGTGGGCGAGGTCTAGCCATTCGAGGCACGTCGCTTTCTGTGCGGAGAAGGGTTTAAAGGAAATCTCGGCGGCTCGACAAAACGCTGCACCGCCTCCTCGATGAACCTGCCACCAACTTCAGCCGGGGTTCGACCATAAATTCCTCTGGCGGCAAGCTCTTTTAATATCTTAATCGATTGAACAGACAGCGTCACCTCGAAACGATCACCCTGGGACGAGTTCGGCGGCCTCGACATGATATTACCCGATTATTATCGGGTATAAATGTGAACCTGCCAAGTGCTGATCTTTCATTCCATGAAGTACCATCCCAATTCGGCACCCCGATTCATCACAAATTCAATGTGTCCCGCGTCATAGACAACGCCACTCAATAAGCGAAAAAATTAACCAACATAATTGCCGGAATCCAGCGGGCCCAGCCCAAACGCTGGCCCGCGAATGACGGCATCCAGGAAAATGCTGTGGGGATCAATTCTAAGCAATGAAGAATCAAGACTTTACCAATAACTCCCAACGCGTCAAGACTTTGCCGGGAAAATCGCCCTAACTCGATGATTCTATTAGAAGCCACATAGGGGGGAGGGGGGGTAACTCGTAAACGCATTCATGAAACGCATTCATAAACGAAGTAAGCGAAGCGATCAGCCAGGACCCGCGGTTGGCTCAGACCTGAGACCTAAGACCTAAGACCTTAGACCTTAGACCAAGTTCTTGGTTCAAAGCAGAAAAGGACTCATACCATGCCATCATCCAAGCAAGTTTCCCGTTGTCATCACATCAACACCGCCGGCGTTCAATGTGGATCTCCCGCCGTCAGTCGCACGAAGTTCTGCTACTACCATCATCAGGGCCGTTCCACTTCAATTAGGTACTACTCCGAAGCTCCCTACTGCGCCCTCGAAGAGGATCTTCCTCTCTTCGAAGACGCGCACTCCATCCAGATCGCCATCCGCCAGGTCGCTTCGCTTCTCATGAACCAGAAAATCGAGCACAAGACCGCCAGCCTGCTTCTCTATTCCATGCAGCTTGCGCTCATGAATCTGAGAATGCTGCAAACCGAAAAGCCGCACCCCGCGCAGCTCACCGTCGAACCCGACAGATGCGAGGAGACGATGCCCGAACCCGAAGCCGACCCTGCGCCTGTGGCCACCCCTGTTGCAGCTGAGGAGAAGCCCAAACGCCTCACCGCTGCCGAGCGTAAGGCCGAAAAAGATGCGGTCCACGAAGCCGAAATCGAGAAGCAACTCGAGTATCTCCTCTTCATCGGTCGCCACCTCGACGATCCCGCGGACACCGTCACCGATGAAAAGGAGTATCACCGCCTCAAGGAGGTCATTCGTCAACTCCCATGCAACTCCGCCGATGCACATCGGCTCGACAAAGAAGTCGAAGATATAAAGGAAGCCATAAACAAAGCACGGAACCAGGACAATCCAGACGCCCACCTTCCGCCCGGCACAATCCAGGCCCGCGCGGCCAGACCGGAAAGACAGTCGCTCAGGCGCCATGTGGTTTGAAAAAAAATCGGCGAGCGAAATCGCCCGCCGACAAGCTTTTTTGGGAAAATCAGTTACAGCCGCGTGCAGACCGCCTTCGTTTGCGTGTAGAGTTCTAACACGTCTTTGCCCATTTCTCGGCCCCAGCCGGATTGCTTGTAGCCTCCGAAGGGGAGGGCGGCGTCGAAGATGTTGTAGCAGTTGATCCAGACTGTGCCCGCTCTGAGCGATGCGGCCAGACGATGGGCTTTGGAAATGTCCTTCGTCCAGATGCCGGCGGCCAGGCCATAGACCGAGTCGTTGGCGCGCGAAACCAGATCGTCCACGTTGTCGAAAGGAATGGCAGCGACCACGGGGCCGAAAATTTCTTCCTGCACTACCTTCATATCTTCTTTGGTGTTGGTGAGCACGGTCGGCTCGACGAAGTAGCCCTTGTCGCCGATCTGCTTTCCGCCGGCGACGGCTTTCGCTCCTTCTTTTGCGCCGATGTCGAGATAGTTGCAAACGCGATGCAACTGCTCCTCGGAAACCAGCGGTCCCATTTGCGTGCTGGCATCCATGCCGGAACCGACTTTGATCTTCCTGGCTTTGTTGGCTACGCCTTCGACGACCTGATCGTAGACCGCGCGCTCGACGTAGAGGCGCGAACCGGCGCAGCAGCACTGTCCGTGATTGAAGAAGATGGCGCTGGCCGAGCCGGAGATTGCGCCGTCGAGATCGGAATCCTTGAAGACCACGTTCGGCGATTTGCCGCCGAGTTCGAGCGAGACCTTCTTAAGGTTGCCCGTGGCAGCGTGGACGATGAGCTTGCCGACTTCGGTCGATCCGGTGAAAGCGATCTTGTCGGCCAGGTCGTGCGCGGCTAGCGCGGCTCCGGCGGTTTCTCCGTAGCCGGGAACGATGTTGACTACGCCGTCGGGAAATCCGGCTTCGTTGATCAGATCTCCCAGACGCAGCGCGGAGAGCGGCGTTTGCTCGGCAGGCTTGAGGATGACGCAGCATCCGGCGGCGAGCGCGGGAGCCAGTTTCCAGGCAGCCATGAGAAGTGGGAAATTCCACGGGATGATCTGGCCGACGACTCCAACCGGCTCGCGCAGCGTGTAGGCGTGATAGAAGGCGCCGGGCGTGTAGGGAACGGAAATCGGGATGGTGGTGCCTTCGAGCTTGGTCGCCCATCCTGCCATGTAACGGAACATGTCGACGGCGAGAGGAACGTCGGCGGCGCGGGCAACGGTTAACGGCTTGCCGTTGTCTAAGGTTTCGATGGTGGCGAATTCCTCGGTGTGCTCTTCGAGCAGGTCAGCGAGCTTCCAGATCAGGCGGCCGCGCTCGGAAGCGGTCATGCGCGACCATGGACCGCTGTCGAAGGCCTTGCGGGCGGCTTTTACGGCGGCGTCGATATCCTGCTTGTCGCCTTCGGCGACTTTGGCCAGGACTTCTCCGGTCGCGGGATTGTAGGTGGGGAAGGTCTTGCCGGATGCGGCGTTCACCCACTTGCCGTCGATGAGCATTTTGCGCGGTTTGTCCAGGAATTCGGCGACCTGAGGATGAATTCCGGGAGCGAGTGTCGTGGCCATATGTCCTCCTAAGCGTGCGGTGTAAAGATGTGGTGATGAAATCCCACTGCGAGCGTTGGGTAATGGTAATCCCGCGGGATTGAGTATGGCAATAGACGGGATCTGGGAGGCGGTTGGCGCGTTTTGCTCGCGAGACGGGCAAGAGAAAGCGAATCGCAGCCGACCGGTTTGCCTCGCTCACGAAGGGCATGATAGTGTCGGAAATCTGGGATCGAGTTGCCTGCTGTCGTGGGATCGTTTTTATCTTTAATCTTGCCGATTCGCGGAATCGGCTGGGCGCAACAGGCTCTAGTCATTCGAAAATCCACAAACAGGAGAGGTTATGAAGAAGAACATTTTGCTGCTCGTTTTGATGGCTGCGTGCGCGTTGCCCGTTCTTGCGGACGAGAAGAAAGAAGAGATGAAGGACACCGAGAGAATTGAGGCGGCGGCCAACGTGATGAAGGAGATTCTGGCGACACCGGACAAGGGCATTCCGAAAGATCTGCTGAATAAGGCGGACTGCGTGGTGATTTATCCGTCGGTGAAGAAGGCGGCGTTCATCGTAGGAGGAAGCTACGGGCGGGGCCTGGTGACCTGCCGGAGAGGCGCGGCGTTTACAGGATCGTGGAGCGCGCCGGCGATGTTCGCGCTGGAAGGCGGCAGCTTCGGCTTTCAGATTGGAGCGCAAGAGACGGACTTTGTGCTGCTGGTGATGAACGAATCGGGCGCGAACTCGATCATGTCGAGCAAGGTCAAGTTGGGCGCGGACGCGTCGGCGGCGGCGGGGCCGGTGGGACGCGACACATCGGCGGAGACCGACGTCGTGATGAAGGCGGAAATTCTTTCCTACTCTCGCGCGCAGGGGCTGTTTGCCGGCGTATCGCTGGAGGGATCGACGATGCGGTCGGACGATGGGGCGAACAAGGCGCTCTATGGCAAGGAACTGAGCGCGAAGGAAATTGTGCGGGAAGGGAAAGTGAAGGCTCCGGCGTCGGCGGCGCGGCTGCTGGCGGTGTTAACCAGAGCCTCCCCGAAGCATGTGAAGTAGCAAACATAGAATGCTTTTCTAAAGCACTCGTTTGACTCGTGTCATGCGGACCGAAGCGAGAGGCCTCTGTAATTGCTGCCGCGCCTGTGGCGCCGCCCGATCAGTAGGTCCTTCGCTCCTCACCGCAACGCGTCAAGAGCGCGCGCGGGGAGAGCCCAGCTTCGCCCAGGATGACGCGGTGCGCGTAAGGGTTGGGTTGGCGGCCGGCGGAAGGGAAAATGCCCGCTGGTTACCGCGCGAGTTACGGTTGTAAAACCAGGGGGCAAGACGTAGGCTAAAAGCTGCCCCTATGGGCAGTTGCAAGGTTAACCGTGTTCAAAGCACAAGCGGTGCGCCCAATCATCACCAGATCGGGTGACACGAATCACGGCAGAGCATCCCCACCCGGCATCCAATAGCTACAGCCGCATTTTCAGCGGCGTCCTATTTAGCAAAATTCGGACAAATCGTTCCTTAAATACAAACTCGGAGGCAAGCCTATGAGTGCAGTAATGGAACCGCCCAAGAAGAACGTCGGAGCGGACTATATCAGTCAGATTCTCAACCTCGTAAAAGCCAAAAACCCGGCAGAGCCGGAATTTCACCAGGCCGTGCTGGAAGTGCTGGAGTCCTTGCGGCTCGTGTTGGAGCGCCACCCGGAGTACCAGGAAGCAAAGATTCTGGAACGCATTACGGAGCCCGAAAGAGTGTTGATGTTCCGTGTGCCCTGGTTTGACGACAAGGGCAAGGTGCAGGTAAATCGCGGCTTCAGAATTGAAATGAACAGCGCGATCGGGCCATACAAGGGCGGGTTGCGTTTCCACCCGTCGGTGAACCTGGGCATTCTGAAGTTCCTGGCGTTCGAACAGGTGTTCAAGAATTCGCTCACCACGCTGCCCATGGGCGGCGGCAAGGGCGGGAGCGATTTCGATCCCAAGGGCAAGAGCGACAACGAAGTCATGCGGTTCTGCCAGAGCTTTATGACCGAGCTGTGCCGGCACATCGGGCCGGACACGGACGTACCGGCCGGCGACATCGGTGTGGGCGGACGCGAAATCGGCTTCATGTTTGGGCAGTACAAGCGGCTGCGGAATGAATTCACCGGCGTGCTCACGGGCAAAGGTCTGGCCTGGGGCGGCTCTCTGATTCGTCCGGAGGCCACCGGCTATGGCTGCGTATACTTCGCGCAGGAAATGTTGAAGACGAAGAAAGACAAGCTGGAAGGCAAGGTGTGTCTGGTTTCGGGCAGCGGCAACGTGTCGCAATACACGGTTGAGAAGCTGCTGGATCTGGGCGCGAAGCCGGTTACGTTGTCCGATTCCGACGGCGCGATTTATGACGCCGACGGCATTGACCGCGAGAAGCTGGCCTACGTCATGGATCTGAAGAACAACCGGCGCGGCCGCATCAAGGAGTACACGGAGAAATTCAAGAAGGCCGTGTTCAACAAGGTGGACCCGAAGCTCGACCACAACTGGCTCTGGAACATCAAGGCCGATTGCGCGTTCCCGAGCGCCACGCAGAATGAGATCAACGCGAAAGACGCGGCGAACCTCATTAAGAATGGCGTGAAGGTAGTGAGCGAAGGCGCCAACATGCCGAGCACGCTGGAAGCGACCAAGCTGTTCCTGGAGCACAAGGTGCTTTATGGACCGGCCAAGGCTGCGAATGCGGGCGGCGTGGCTACGTCTGGACTGGAAATGTCGCAGAACAGCATGCGCATTGCCTGGACACGCGAGGAAGTGGATGATCGTTTGCACAAGATCATGATCTCCATTCACAAGGAAAGCCTCGAAGCTGCCGAGAAGTACGGCACGCCAGGCAACTACGTGAACGGCGCGAACATCGCGGGCTTCCTGAAGGTCGCGAATGCCATGCTCGATCAGGGCCTGGTGTAAACAGCTTCATCAAAAGAGAGACACGGCGCGGGAGGGAGCGATCCTTCCCGCGTTTTGTTATGTCAGGACTTTTCTTCCCATCTCCTTGACGGTGGTCTCCAGCCGGGTTGATGATGTCACTGGTAAACGCGCTGGCAGAAGGCGCGTCTGGCGCTGTCGCGCCGCGATACCGCCGATGGCGGGTCTTAATCTACCAATCCAAAAGGAATGCAATGATGACAAGCAATCTATCTAAGCGCGCGGCTACGCTCGCGGCATTACTGGCAGTCTGTCTGATGTTTACACTCGTTGCCCAAGCTGACGAAGGCATGTGGACTTTTGACAATTTTCCCTCGAAGACGGTGGGGACAAAGTACGGCTTCACGCCTTCGCAGGACTGGCTTGACCACGTGCGCCTGTCGTCGCTGCGAATCGCTGGCGGTTGCTCGGCTTCGTTTATTTCTCCCCAGGGACTGGTGATGACGAATCACCATTGCGTGGTCGACTGCGTGGAGCAACTTTCTACCCCGCAGCAGAATTTTCAGGAAAACGGCTATTCCGCGAAGACGCCTGCCGAGGAAAAGAAGTGCCCGGATTTCGAGCTCGATCAACTGGTTGAGATTCGCGACGTGACTAAGGATGTGCTTGACGCGATGGCCGGAAAGACCGGCGACGAGGCCAACAAAGCGCTCCATGCCAAAGAAGCGGAACTGCAGCAAAGCTGCGGACCGGATAAAAGCGTGCGCTGCGACGTGGTCTCCCTGTACCACGGCGGGATCTACGATCTCTACCGCTATAAACGCTACAACGACGTGCGCCTGGTGTTTGCGCCGGAGTTTTCGGTGGCGCAATTCGGCGGCGACCCCGACAATTTCAACTTTCCGCGCTTCGATTACGACATCGGCGTGCTGCGCGCGTACGAGGGAGACAAGCCCGCCGTCACCAAGGATTATCTGCACTGGAGTGCGAACGGGACCAAAGACGGCGATCTGGTTTTCGTGTCCGGAAACCCCGGCGGCACGTTCCGTGAATTGACAGAAGCACAACTGGCTTTCGAGCGCGACGTCCTTTATCCCAACCGGATTCCGGAAGTCGCGGAGCGGCGCGGAGAGTTGGAGGTGTTCGCGGCGCGCGGACCGGAGCAGGCGCGCGAGGCGAATGACGACCTTTTCTTTCTGGAAAACAGTTACAAGGTTTACTTTGGGCGGCAGCAGGCGCTGCTCGATCCTCGGTTTTTTGCCAACAAGGTGCAGGAAGAAAAGAAGCTGCGCGCGGCCACAGCAGCCGACCCGAAGCTGGCTCCGTATCTTTCAGCCTGGGACGACATCGCGCAGGTTCAGCAAGTGCGTTCGCAGCTCCTTGTACGAAACAGCTTGTTGAACGGCCGTACCTTCCGCGCGGGTCTGCTCGGAGATGCGGTCACACTGGTGCGAGCTGCAGCCGAGCGCACTAAGCCCAACCGCGACCGCCTGCCCGGCTATACGGATCAGGCGCTGGTCAACGTGCAGCAGCAGTTGTCCGCGGCAGTCCCGATTTATAAGGATCTGGAAGAGCTGGAGCTGACTTTTGCCTTCACGGTGATCCGGCGGGACCTGGGAACCGACGACGCCTTCGCGCGAAAGATGCTGGGCAAGGATTCGCCGGAACAATTGGCGCACAAGCTGGTGAGCGGAACGCACCTGGAAGATGCGAAGGTGCGGGAAGAGTTGTACAAGGGCGGCCAAAGCGCAATCGACGCCTCGACCGATCCCATGATCCGCTTCGCGGCTTCCATCAACGATGAACTGCTGGCCGTGCGCAAAGACTACGAAGCGCGGGTGGACGCGCCCACGCGGGCAGCCGCCGAGAAGATTGCAAAAGCGCGCTTCGCCGTCTATGGAACCAGCGTCGACCCCGACGCGACCTTCACGCTGCGCCTGAGCTATGGGACGGTGAAAGGCTTCGAAGGCGCCGAGGGCAAGTTTGTTCCGCCTTACACGAACATCGGAGGCTTGTTCGAGCGGGCTACCGGGGCAGAACCCTACAAGCTGCCGGAGAGTTGGCTGAAAGCGAAATCGTCGCTGAATCTATCTGTGCCTATGAATCTTTCGACGACGAACGATACGACTGGCGGCAATTCCGGCAGTCCGATGATCGATAGGGATGCGAACGTGGTCGGCCTGCTTTTTGACGGCAACATTTTCTCCCTGGGCGGCGACTACGGCTACAACGCGGCCAAGAACCGCTCCATCTGCGTCGACAGCCGCGCCCTGCTCGAGGGAATGCGGAAGGTCTACCACATCGACCGGATCGTCGATGAGATCGAGCGGGCAAGAAAGTAGCAGGAAAACCGGCACGACCTGGGTAGCGCCAAAACCGGGCCCCCGGCGCGCCCGGTTTTGGCGCGCTGGAGTGGTACACTCCTGTCCACGCTGCGGCCGCACCGCCCCGCCATTGAGAGTCTTTCGGCTTGTGCCAAAGCAAGAAAACAGCGAGTCCGTTGCGAATTCTTAATTCAAAAGCGCGCAGGCGGGCCGCACCCTATTCTTTCGGACTGCGCCGCCAGATCGGCAGGGTCGGATTCCAGTTGTGCACTTCTTTTTGAAAGTCAAAATCTTTGCCGTGGGCTCCAACGGGCACCAGATTCGATTTCTCGGCAATCTCTCCGATTCTGGTTTCGAGCCGTTTCCGCAGCTCAGGATTGGATACTTTTTCCATGAGGGCTGAGGCCAACAATTCCCCTTTGCCTTCGCAGAGAGGACACTTCACCTTCGTTTCCTGTTCTGACATGATGGGAGGCTCCCAGTGCATCACTGCACTTAATCGGGTTCAGCACCTCGATTAGAAGCCTGGGACAGAGTTTGGACAGTGACCCTTGCCTCTGTGGATGGTGAGATGGCTCACAGGGGCGAGTAGCAAGCCGCAGGCCTTATTGGGCGGAGAAGGCTATGAGCGCCTGAAGTTTTGACGCCCCTGCTCCAGAGTCGATGGCATGGATGGCCAACGGCAGCGCATCGCGCAGGTGATCGGCTCTTCCCGCCGCTACGAATGCAGCGGCGGCGTTCAGCAGGACGACGTCGCGCCGCGCCGATTTCTTGCCTTGAAGCACTTCCTGAATCAGCTTCGCGTTGAACTGGGCGTCGCCGCCGGAAATGTCATCGAGCGTTGCCCTTTGCAAGCCAAACTCCTCCGGCGTCACTTCGTAGGTGTGCACCTGGCCGTCGCGCACCTCGCCAATTCGTGTTGGCCCGCTGATCGTGATCTCGTCGAGGCCGTCGCTGCCGTGCACCACTAGCGCGCGATGCAGGCCCAACATGCTGAGCGCTTCCGCAAGCTTGTCGACCAGTTCAACGGCATAGACGCCTACGACCTGGCAGTTGGCGCGCGCTGGATTGGTCAGCGGGCCCAGAAGATTGAAGACGGTGCGCAGGCGCAGTTCGCGGCGCGCGGTCTGCACATACTTCATCGCCGAGTGCATTGCCGGCGCAAACAAAAACGCAATCCCAACCTGCTCCAGGCATACAGCCAGGCGCTCGGGGGGCAGATTGATGTTCACGCCCAGCGCTTCCATCACGTCGGCGGACCCGCACTTGGAGGTCACGCCGCGGTTCCCGTGCTTGGCCACGCGCACCTCGGCACCGGCGACAACGAAGGCAGTCGCGGTTGAAATGTTGAACGTGCCGCTGGTGTCGCCGCCGGTGCCGCAGGTATCGACGAGCGCGTCGCGTCCGGTGCCGCTGGCATCGAGAACCGGGCTGGCATGAAGTTCGAGCGGTCTGGCGACACCGCGAATAGCCTCCGCAAAGCCGACAACTTCGTCGACCGTCTCGCCTTTCATGTGCAGCGCCACCAGCAGCGCGGCGATTTGGGAGTCGGTGCACTGGCCGGTAAGAACCTCGGTCATCACCGTGCGCGCCTCGGCGCGGGAGAGCGACTGGCGGTGGTTGGCGATGCGATGGAGCGCGTCGAGGATCATGTCGGCAACTCCAAGCTACCGCACTCGCGAGTTCCTTTCAAATCTGATGTTCTTTCTGAATCGCGTCGAGCTTGATCTGAAAGCGTTTGCGCCAGCTTTCGGGTAACGCGCGCACGCGGGCGCCTCTTTCCAGCAACTCGATGTCATTCGAATCCGGCAGGAAGAGTCGAAACGTCTCCAGAATGGTCAGCGTCGGAGCTTCGCCGCCAAGAAACTGAAACTCGTCTCCCGCGCTAACCTCGCCTTCATCGATGACTGAGAAATAAAAGCCGCTGCGCCCGCTCTTCAGGAATTGCTCGATAATCTCTTCGGATTCGAACTTGGCCGCGAGTTTAAAGCAAGGCAACCGGGGCGTCGTCCCCATCACGACCGCCGATCCCACCCGGAAACGGTCTCCAACCGACACTCCCGTTTCTAGCATGCCCTCGGTCGTGAAATTCTCGCCAAACGCTCCCCAGGGGAGATCATGGCCGGGAAGCTGCTTGCTCCAGTAATGGTAGTGCTCGGAGGGATACCCGTATACAGCCTTGTCGGGCCCTCCGTGTACCGAAAGATCAGCCTGGCGATCGCCGTCGAGGTTCGTCCGGCGCAGCATGACACGGCCGGAAACGGGCGCTTTGAATATGCCCGTGCTGAACGTCCCGCATTTCCAGGAAAGCAAGCGCGGGCGGCCCACGTTGACGGAGACGATTTTCATTGGAGCTTATGGGACGATCTCGAAATGTCAGGCGATGCAGATTTCTTTTTTGGGGCTTTGTGACCCTCCTCACAAAGTCGAGTGACCGAATGTGCTTTGCCGATTCTCTCCGGGTCTTATAAAATCATCGGTTTGCTGGTCTACGGTTGAAGCCGCAAGCGGTTCCTCCCGGTTTGGAATCTGGTCGTAGGGTAATCCAGGAATCATTATGAAAATTCATGAGTATCAGGCAAAAGGCATCCTGAAGAAGTACGGCGTCGCGGTTCCGCGCGGCACCATGGCAACCACGCGCGAAGAGGCTGAGGCCGCGGCCAAAGAACTGTTCGACGCCGGCGCATCGGGCGTAGTCGTGAAGGCCCAGATCCATGCCGGCGGCCGCGGCAAAGGCGGCGGCGTCAAGATCGCGAAGTCGTTGGCCGAAGCCAGCGAACTCGCCGGCAAAATCCTGGGCATGACGCTGATCACGCACCAGACCGGCCCCGAAGGCCGCGTTGTGCGCCGGTTGCTGATTGAAGAGACGCTCCCGATCGAGAAGGAACTCTATCTCGGCATTCTCGTCGACCGCGGCGAAGGCAAACCGGTTTTTATGGCGTCGGCCGCGGGCGGCATGGATATTGAACAGGTCGCAGCCGAGAGGCCGGAAGCGATCCTGAAGCAGTACATCGATCCGGGCCTGGGCCTGGAGCCGTTCCAGGCGCGCAAGATTGCGTTCGCGCTGGGGCTGAAGGGCACGCAGCTGAATGCGGCCGTGCAATTCCTGACCAGCCTTTACCGGGCATTTCTGGACACCGATGCATCGCTGGTGGAAATCAATCCTTTTGTCAGCTGCACGGATGGGCGTTTGTTTGCGCTCGATGCCAAGCTGAACTTCGACGACAACGCCATGTTCCGGCATGCCGACCTGAAGGAACTGCGCGACGTTACGGAAGAAGATCCGCTCGAAGTCGAAGCCTCGAAGTACAACCTCAACTACATCAAGCTCGACGGCAACGTGGGCTGCATGGTCAACGGCGCCGGTCTGGCGATGGCGACCATGGACATTATTAAGTATGCGGGCGGCATGCCGGCCAACTTTCTGGATGTAGGCGGAAGCGCGAGCGCCGACCAGGTCGCGCACGCTTTCGAAATTCTGCTGAGCGACAAGAGTGTGCGCGCGGTGTTGATCAATATTTTTGGCGGCATTCTGCGCGTGGATATGCTGGCTACCGGCGTGGTTGAGGCGGCGAAGAAGACGAATATCCAACTGCCGGTGGTCCTGAGGCTGGAAGGCACCAATGTTGTGGAGGGCAAGAAAATCTTGCAGGAATCTGGCCTGAATTTTGTGGTCGCCGAGACGATGAAAGACGCCGCCGATAAAGTAGTGGCGGCAGCTCGATCTTAAGAGTAGAGACGCGGCTTGCCCTGTCTCCCGTAGATCGCGAACGACGAACGACGGTTTTTTGGGAAAGAGAGCAATTATGGCAATCCTGGCTGATAAAAAAACTCGATTAATCGTGCAAGGTTTGACAGGGCGCGAAGGCACTTTCCACGCGAAAGCCTGCGCTGCCTATGGGACGCAGATTGTTGGCGGCGTCACTCCGGGCAAGGGCGGTACCACGCATGAAGGCTGGCCCATCTTCAACACGGTGCAGGAAGCGGCCGACAAGACTGGCGCCAATGCCACGGTCATTTTTGTTCCGCCTCCGTATGCGGCCGACGCGATCATGGAAGCGGCCGATGCCGAAATTGAACTCATCGTCTGCATCACCGAGGGCATTCCGACCCTCGATATGGTCCGCGCCTGGGAGTTTCTGCAGAACCGGCGCTCGCGGCTGATTGGCCCGAACTGCCCAGGAATTATTTCGCCCGGCAAATGCAAGATCGGCATCATGCCGGCACACATTCACAAAGAAGGCAGCGTCGGCATCGTCTCGCGTTCGGGGACACTGACTTACGAGGCTGTCCATCAACTCACACAGCGCGGCATCGGGCAGTCGACTGCGATTGGCATCGGCGGCGACCCGATTATCGGGACAAATTTCGTGGACGCGCTCGACCTGTTTAACCGCGATCCGCAGACCGAAGCGGTCGTCATGATCGGCGAAATCGGCGGCAACGCCGAGGAGACCGCGGCGGAGTTTATCAGAACGCACATGAAGAAGCCGGTTGTCGGCTTTATCGCGGGGCAAACGGCGCCTCCGGGACGCCGCATGGGACACGCCGGCGCGATCATCTCCGGCGGCAAAGGCACGGCGGCCGAAAAAATCGCTGCAATGGAAAAAGCCGGCCTGAAAGTTGCGAAGTCCCCAGCCGACATTGGGGAAACGCTGGCAGCGGCGCTGGGAGCAAAGGTCGGCGCATAATGTGGGCGCTTTGCTCGGAATGAGTTAAAGATTATTTTTACAAACGCGAACGACCAAGGACCAACGACGAATTCATGAAAACATTGCAACGCACTCTCACCATCGTCAAGCCCGACGCGGTCAAGAAAAACGCCGTCGGAGACATCATTGAGCAGTTCGAAAAGAGCGGCTTCCACATCCTGGCCATGAAGATGCTGGAAATTTCGCAGCATCAGGCGCAGCAGTTTTATGCGGTGCACGCCAGCCGGCCGTTTTACCGCTCGCTGACCGAGTTCATGTCGAGCGGGCCGATCGTCGTACTGGCTCTTGAAAAAGAGAACGCCATTGCCGATCTGCGCACTCTGATGGGCTCGACCAACCCGGCCACTGCCGAAGAAGGCACGATCCGCAAAAAGTGGGCAACGAATATTGAGCACAACGCGATTCACGGCTCCGACGCAGAAGACACAGCGCGCTTCGAGTTGAGCTTCTTTTTCGCGGGCTACGAACTAACGCAATGAACCGTCAGCTCTCAGCTATCAGCTGCCAGCGCGTTCTGCGGCACTTCGTTGTTGCTGATAGCTGACGGCTGAGAGCTGAAAGCTGAGTTTCCCATGCCTCTCGTTCAAGTCACCATGCTGCAGGGCCGCACGACCGATCAAAAACGCAAAATCGCGCAGCGCATCACCGATGCGATGGTTGAAGAAGCCGGCGCCCGCCGCGAAGCCATCGTCGTCACGTTTGTGGAAGTGTCGAAGGAAAGCTACGCCTCGGGCGGCGTGCTGATGGCAGACAAGCAGCAAAAATAGTTGCCAGTAAGATAGATCTCTGGTCAACTCCTAGCCAACGGTCGGCAGACAAATGGGTTTTCTGACAACTGGCCACTGATCACTGGCAACTGCATTCCTAACCCAGCGGCTCGAACAAATGTCCTTCCGTCCGGTCGGCGACCTTGATCAAATCTTTCTTTGCCATCTGCAGGAAGTGCGGCGAGGTGCGGTGCGCCTCGAGCGCTGCATCGTCCTTGTATTGCTCGTAGATGAAGAACCGGCGAGGATCGGTTTTGTGCTTGTGCACCTGATACATCAGGCAGCCCGGCTCCTTGCGCGATTCGGCTGAAAGTTTTTCGAAAATCGCGGCCGTCTCGGATTCGCGGCCCATCTTTGCCATCCAGGTTACCGCCAACACTACCATCCGTCGCTCCGTTCCTTTCTTGTTAAGCCGGGCCTGCCCTTCCATACTTCTCAGGCCGGCTTTTTCAAACCCAGTTCGCTGATAAAGCTCGGGACCAAAATTGTTTGCTCGCGGTCCGGCCCTGTCGAAATCAATCCCACCCGCGCTCCGGTTTCTTTTTCGATAAACCCCAGGTACTCGCGCGCCGCTTTCGGCAACGCATCCACAGTTCGAATGCTTTGTGTCGGCGTCGCCCAGCCCGGCATTTTGCGGTACACACCTTCGATCCTGTCATAGCCGCAAGCCTGCGCCGGCACTTCGTCCGTCGCCTTGCCGTCGACTTTATATCCCACACACACCGGAATCTCGGTCAAGTGATCGAGCACATCCAGCTTGGTGACCACCAGCCAGGAGATTCCGTTAATCATGCCAGCATAGCGAAGAAGAGGCAAATCGAGCCAGCCGGTGCGGCGCGGGCGACCGGTGACGGCGCCGTATTCATTGCCGCGTTTGCGCAAATCTTCACCTTGCGCATCGCTTAGTTCGGACGGGAACGGCCCGCCACCCACGCGCGTGCAATAGGCTTTCGTGATGCCGATCACGGTGTCAATCGAAGTCGGCGGCACGCCGGTTCCGGTTACCGCTCCGCCAGATGTTGCGCTCGATGAAGTCACGAATGGATAAGTTCCGTGATCGATGTCGAGCATCGTGCCCTGCGCGCCTTCAAAGACAATCGACTTGCCTTCTGCGAGAGCGCGGTTCAGGAACAGCGCTGTGTCGCGCACAAACGGAGCGATTTCCCGCGCAGCCGCCGCGTATTCCTTGAACATCTTGTCGGCATCGAGCGGATCGGAATTGAAAAGCGCGTGCGCGACCATGTTCTTTTCGCGGCAGGCGTTTTCGATGTGCGTGCGCAGTAGTGGCTCATCGAGCAGGTCGGCAACGCGCAAGCCGCGCCGCCCCATCTTGTCTTCATAGGCCGGGCCAATGCCGCGGGACGTGGTGCCAATCTTCACGCGCCCGGGTGCGTTCTCCGAGCCCAGTTCCATCATGCGATGGTAGGGAAGAATCACCTGCGCGCGATTCGAGATGAAGAGATTGCCTTCCACCTTAACGCCGGCGGCGCGCAGCGAAGCGACCTCCTTCAGAAACGCCAGCGGATCGAGCACCACGCCATTGCCGATTACGCTGGTGCATTCGGGCCGGAGAATGCCGCCGGGCACAAGTTGCAGAATAAATTTCTTGCCATTGATGATGACAGTGTGTCCGGCGTTGTGGCCGCCGGCATAGCGGGCTACCACTTCAAATGTCTGTGTGAGGACGTCGACAATTTTGCCTTTGCCCTCGTCGCCCCACTGGGCCCCGACGATTACCGCGGTTCTGCCTCGAGTCAATTCGTGCTCCGATTGGAATGTGCGCGGCTGCGAGGCCGCCCTGGGGTCTGCACACAGGTTGCGCCGCGGATCGACAGCTCTAGAAAACTGATGGAATGCCCATCGGCGCTCGCTGTGTACGTTTAAGAATACCGAATCAGGTTGTGCAGGAGCAAACAGGGAAGGGCAGGAATGCAGGGATTTGATTCGTTGCTTGTTGGTAATCGTCTTCGGTTCTCAGTTTTCAGTCCTCAGTAAATGCGATTCGATCCAGCGATCTTGTATCCTAAATCGGTGCCAGAATTACCCGAAGTCGAAACAATCGTGCGCGGCTTGGAGCGTCGCGTAGCTGGAGACACGATCGAGTCGGTGTGGATCGGATCGCGAAAGCAGCCGCTGAGGTCGCCGGCGGCGGCGATTGTGAAAACGCTTGAAGGCACGAGCATTGAGCGCGTGCATCGGGCGGGGAAACATATTGTCTTTGAATTGAAATTTCTTGCACCCCCGCCGAAAGGCAAACGATCCCAAGAACAGGATAATAACGCAGCGCAGTGGGTCGTCCATCTTGGGATGACGGGCCGCATGGTCGTTTCCGATCCCTCCGCCGAAGTCGCCAAGCATACGCACCTGATTGCGACACTCGCTTCAGGGCGCGACCTGCGGTTTGTAGATCCAAGAATGTTCGGCAAACTCAGCGTGCATGCGGGAGGCTTCGATCCCGGCGGAGTCGAACCGCTCGAAGTGAGCGAGGAGAGTTTTGTTCAATTGTTCCGCGGCCGCAAGACGCCCATCAAGAGCGCGCTCCTGAACCAGAAACTGGTGCGCGGCGTGGGCAACATTTATGCCGATGAATCTTTGTTTCGAGCCGGAATTCGCCCGCGGCGGCGGGCAGCGGTTGTTACGCGACAGGAACTGGCCAAGCTCTATCGCTCGGTCCGGGAGGTATTGCACGAAGCCATCGCGCTCGGCGGTTCGTCGGTCTCCGACTACGTAGATGCGGATGGCCGGGAAGGATTCTTTCAGCTTGAACATCGCGTCTACGGGCGCGAAGGCGAGCCCTGCCGCGTATGCAAGACCGCGATCCGGCGGGTAGTGCTGGGCGGGCGCAGCAGTCATTACTGTCCGAGATGCCAGAAGTAGCAAGCGCAAGGAATGTGAACTGCAGCGCGAGGTGACTCCTTATGAAGAATTTCGCAATCGGCGTAGACCTTGGCGGGACGAATCTGCGCATCGCCGCCGTGGATGATCGGGGCACACTGGTCGAAAAGGTCACGCTCGGCACCAAGGTTTCTCTCGGACGCGATCACGTCATTGACGACATGTGCGAAGCCATCGAACACGTGCTCGAGAAATACAGGAATTCCGCCACGCTGCTCGGGATCGGAATCGGCGTGCCCGGGATCATCGATATGCAGAGCGGTCTGCTGCGAGAATCGCCAAACCTGCCAGGGTGGGCGGATTATCCGGTGCGCGCGGAGATCGAAAGGCGGCTGAAGACAGTCGTGATTCTGGAGAACGATGCCAACGTCGCCGCGCTGGGCGAAAAATGGCTGGGCGCGGCCAGGGATGTCGACGACATGGCCATGCTCACGCTCGGCACCGGCGTCGGCGGCGGATTGGTTTTGCGCGGCTCAACCTGGCATGGGATGAATGGAATGGCGGGCGAGTTTGGGCACACAAACGTCGAGCCGGAAGGGCATCCGTGCGGATGCGGCAATCGCGGATGCCTTGAGCAATATGCCTCGGCGACCGCGGTGGTGCGGATGGCGAAGGAAGCAATCGCAGCGAACCCCGCATCTGGGCTGGCGCGCGCGGCGCACGACGATGTGGAGTTCAGCGCGAAATCGATTTACAACCTGGCGATCCAGGGCGATGAAGATGCGAGAAAGGTGTTCCGGCGCGTGGGCCGCGCCCTCGGCATCGTGCTTTCGGGGATGGTGAATTCGCTGAACCTGCCCATTTACGTAATTGGCGGCGGAGTCTCGAGCGCGTGGGAAGCGTTCTCGCCCACGATCTTCGAAGAGCTGCGATGGCGCTCGATGGTGTACGCGGCAACAGCGCCGCCCGATCCTCTCGCGGCCAACCACGGCGCTTCGGCGCTTGTGGAACCCGGGAAGGGACGCAAGACCATCATCGCGCGCTCCCTGCTTGGAAGCGACGCGGGATTGTATGGCGCGGCGCGCCTGCCGATGATTCCCGAATCGATGAGGTAGCGCAAAAAGCTAGCCGCAAACCTGCCAGCAGCGCATACTTCGTCATAGAGGCCGTATGGCAACCGGAAATGCTGGGGACGCGCAGCCAGAAGATCGCGATCTAAGCTTGCTCACGACGATTGCATCGTTGCTCGTGGGTTGCGGATTCTTTGCCTTATGGTTCTGGCTCCTGCCATCGTGGCTTGGTTTTCAAGTTGACATTGCGCGCACCGCGTCGTGGCGATGGATTGCCGCGGTGCCATCGGTGCTCGGGTTTGCGGTCGCAATGCGATGCGTGTGGGACTTCGGCAGAACGGGACACGGGACGCCCGCGCCCATTGCTCCACCGCAAAAGCTGGTCGTGGTGGGATTCTACCGGTACGTGCGAAATCCAATGTACGTCGGCTTCATCGCGGGATGGATTGGGCTATGGATTGTTTTCGGGCGCGCAAATTGGTGGGCGATCGCAATCGCAGTGGCCATTGTGTTCGGAGTCGATCTGTTCGTGCACCTTTATGAGGAGCCGACGCTCACCGGGATGTTTGGTGCGGATTACGAAGAGTATTGTCGCAACGTGCGGCGCTGGATGCCCCGGCTGCACGCCTGGCAGAAGTGAGACGTTGCTGTAGGGCCGATATTTTACTTAGCCTTGCGCGCCCGAGTCCCCAGCGGACCCGCCGGCGCGGTGCCGGCGCTACCGTCGGAGTTCTTAAGTGGCTTGAACGGTTTTGATCCAGGCCGCTTCGACCCCGACGCTGCGGCTTTCAATTTCGCAACTTCTTCCAGCGTCAGGCTGCGGAATTCACCGGGCGGCACATCGAGCGACAACGGTCCGTATTGCACCCGACGGATTTTTTCCACGTGGTGGCCGACTTCTTCAAACATTTTGCGGACCTGGCGGTTGCGGCCTTCGATGATAATCACTTCGAGCCAAGGGTTGTCGCCTTCCTTGATAAGCTTGATCTGCGCCGGAGCGGTGCGCACCCGGCGACCGCCTTTTTCTGCGATCGAGATGCCCTTGCGGAGCTTGTCGAGCTTGCCTTCGTCAGGCTGCCCAGCAACCTTCACCACATAGGTTTTGGCTACGTGCGACGCAGCTTTCATCAAGCCGTTGGCCAGTGCGCCGTCGTTAGTCAGGAGCAGCAAGCCTTCGCTAGCCCAGTCGAGGCGGCCTACCGGATAAACGCGGCCTTTGATTCCCTTCACGAGGTCCATCACCGTGGGACGATGTTCAGGGTCGCTGACAGTAGTGACGTAGCCTTTGGGCTTGTTCAAAACGTAGTACGAAAAGCGCTCGGGCGCGTGGAGCAGTTTGCCATCCACGCGAATGTGGTCAATCTCGGCATCGGCTTTGGTGCCAAGTTCAGTCGCGGGCTGGCCATTGACGAGGACGCGGCCGGCCGTGATCAGTTCTTCGGCCTTGCGGCGGGAGGCGATACCGGCAGCGGCGATGATTTTTTGTAAGCGCTCGGCAGGCATGGCTACTCTCGCTCGGCGCTCGCCGGCGCTTCGGCGTGCTCGGTGGACTCGGATGCTTCTGTGGAGTCCGATGCCTTTTCGTCGCTCGATTCCGCGTCGCCAGTTTCTTCCTCGACTTGTTCAGAGTTGTCGATCAAATGAATTGACGACTGAGGATCGGAAGATGTTTCAGCCGGCGCAGCTTCCCCCGCCAGCACATCGCTCTGGAACGACTCTGCGAGCAGCTTTTCGAATTCCTCCATGCTCGGCAGTTCGTGAATGTCCTTGAGGCCGAAGCGCAGCAGGAACTCCTTGCTGGTTTTGTAGAGGATGGGACGGCCGATAACGGCTTTGCGGCCGGCGGTCGTGATGAGCTTGCGGTCAAGCAGCGTGGCAATGACGCCGCCGGAATCGACGCCGCGGATTTCGCTGATTTCGGGCACGGTGGCGGGCTGCTTGTAGGCGATGACCGCGAGCGTCTCAAGCGCGGGCAGCGAGAGGCGGAAAGGCGGCTTGAGGCTCTTGACGAAAGCGCGCACCACATCGTGCTGCTCGGGCTTGGTGGACATGCGATAGCCGCCGGCAACCTGGCGAACTTCGATGCCGTGCGCGGAAGCCGAGTAGTCGGCGATAAGTTCTTCGATGGCGGCGCGGACGCGCGAGCGGATTTCAACCGCGTCGATCTCCGGTGCTTCGGCGAGAACGGAATCCTTGACGAGCGGAATGATCTGTTCCAGCGAAATGGGAGTTTCCGCCGCGTAAATGATGGCTTCGAGTTGGGGTTTAAGGCTCATGAATCGTCGTTGGTCGTTCGTCGTTAGTCGTTCGCAACTCATCGTAGTTCGCAGGGGCTTTCGCCAACGACGAACGATTAAGGGCGAACGACGTGTTTTTCACTTCCAATCATCTCTTACCGCGGCCTGTTCCGTCATCACTTCGTCGAAGTGCGAATGCTTGCGGACCAGCACTTCGCCGAACACGTGATCTTGCCTCACCTGGATGGCCTGTAGCCGCACCAGTTCAAGCAGCGCCAGGAACATGCACACCAGCGCCGGGCGCGATCCCATGTTTTGCAGCATCTGCTTCAGGCGAATCGGCCGGTCTTCGAGCGACAGGCGGCGGTGCAAATACTGAATCATCTGGCCGACGGTGACGGTCTCCTCGTCCACTTCCAGGATGGGGCGCGTGCGGGCGCGCTCGATAATCTGCTGGAAGGTTTTGACCAGATCAATAACATCGGCGGCGATTTCCGGCTCGGTGCCTTCGGCATCGATAAAATCGCGGATCGCGGGATTCGTCAGGACCGCATCCTCAATCTGCTGCTTCTGCAAAAGCATTTGCGCAGCCGACTTGAACTTTTCGTGCTCCAGCAAGCGATTGACGAGTTCGCTACGCGGATCATCCACGGCGTCGGCGGGCGCGAGCGGGTCCCGCGGCAGGAGCATCTTCGACTTGATGTGGATCAGCACCGCCGCCATGTAGATGAATTCGGAGGCGACGTTCACGTCGAATTCGCGGATACGCTCGACGTAAGCCAGATATTGCGCCGTGATTTTCGCAATCGGGATGTCGTAGATATCGATGTCCTGCTTGCGGATGAGATCGAGCAGCAGGTCAAGCGGGCCTTCGTAGATTTCGCCGAGCGCGATGGAAAAGGGGAAGTCGTTGTCTTTTTGCGCGGACTTCGGCGCAATACCCGCCGCGGGCGCAACCGGCGCAGCTTCGACGGGCACGGGTTGGGACAAATCGGTCACTTCGCGGGACTCTTCACTGTGGAACCCTTGGGCGGCTCGTAGTCGAGCGACATACTCATGGCAGCGCGAACTTCATTCATGGTTGCGCCGGCCACATCGCGGGCGCGAGCGGAGCCTGCTTCCAGAATATCCCAGGCGAGGCGCGGATTGTCCTCGTATTTTTTGCGGCGCTCCTGCATCGGGCTCAGGATTTTGACGAGCGCATCGGCAGCCCAGCCCTTGCACTCAATGCAGCCAATGCCGGCCGAGCGACACCCTTCATTGACCTTGGCCATGGTTTCTGCAGAACTGAATATTTTGTGCATGTCCCCGACCGGGCACAGATCGGGATTGCCGGGATCGGTGCGGCGGATGCGCGCCGGATCGGTAACCATCGGCTTCAGCTTCTGGCGGACCACGGCCTCGGGATCGGTGAGCATGATGGTATTGCCGTAAGACTTCGACATCTTCCGCCCATCTGTCCCCGGAAGCTTGGGCGCAGGCGTCAGCAGCGACTTCGGCTCGGGGAAAACTTCGCCGCGCTTTCCGCCATAGAAGCCGTTAAACCGCCGCGCAATTTCCCTCGTTAGTTCGACGTGCGCGACCTGATCTTCGCCGACCGGAACAACGTCGGCTTTGTAGATCATGATGTCAGCCGATTGCAGCACCGGATAGCCAAGGAAGCCATAGGTGCCAAGATCTTTTTCCTTGATGTTCTCGCGCTGCTCTTTGTAAGTAGGCACGCGCTCGAGCCAACCGAGCGGCGTGATCATAGAAAGCAGGAGGTGCAGTTCGGCGTGCGCGGGCACATGCGACTGGATGAACATCACGCACTTTTCGGGATCGAGGCCGGCGGCGAGCCAGTCGAGCAAAACATCGACCGAATTCTCCTTCACCTTGGACGGGTCGGCATAGTCGGTAGTCAGGGCGTGCCAGTCGGCGATGAAGAAGAAACATTCATACTCGTCCTGCATGCGCACCCAATTTTCGAGCGCGCCGACGTAGTTGCCGAGATGAAGCTTGCCCGTCGAGCGCATACCGCTCAACACGCGTTTCTTGGTGGCAGCAGTTGTCATTCAGAATTTTTCCAGGATCATGAGATAGAAACGGACAAACGGCGCGATCAGCCCGCTGAGCAGCCCTCCGCCAAGATACACGAGCAACAAAAGCGCGAAAAAGCCCATGCGATCGTATGCCACGCGCACAGCGCCCGGCAAAAAATGGCGGAGAACGTGGCTGCCATCGAGCGGCGGTACCGGGATGAGGTTAAAAACCGCAAGAACGATGTTGATCAGCATGACCTCGTACAGCAGCACCACAACCGGCGCGAAGGCTGAGTCGGACGTCCCGCCGACGTAGCCGCCCACCAAACCCTGCACCGCCGAATGCGCCGATTCGGACGAAAGCGAGATGCCACCGAGCAGCAGGAGCGCGACCGTGGCCACGATAAAGTTGCTGACCGGGCCGGCAACCGAAACCAGAATGTCGTCGCGCATGGGATTGCGGAAGTTCCGCGGGTCCACCGGCGTGGGCTTCGCCCAGCCGAGCAGCGGAATATGGCTGATGGCGGCAACCAGCGGCAGCACGATCGTCCCGATCGGATCGATGTGGCGGATCGGATTCAGCGAGACACGCCCCAGCATGCGAGCCGTCGGATCTCCACAGCGCGACGCGGTCCAGGCATGCGCCGACTCGTGCACGCTGATGGCGAACAGGAACGCGATCATCTGGTAAAGGATTTCGACGATTCTCGGCGACATGGAGAAACCTTGATTCTAACAAAGGAGCTGCGAGCCACGAGCTACGCGCCGCGAGCGCTGCGCTCGACGCACTAGATCTCTGCCTTCGACCTCTGGCTTATGAACTTTATTCGAGAAGTTTGTCGGTGGTCTGCGATTGCTCGTGGCTCGAAGCTCGCAGCTGTTTTATTGTCCGGCGCGTATCGGCGAGACGATCAGCTGCCCCGAGGGCCGCTGCTTCCCGTCCGTCTTATCGTGCTGGTAGACCAGTGACAGCGCCCCATCCGACGCCGCAGCAGCGCCCGCCAGTTCAGCGGCGAGTCCCTGATAGGAGCGGCTGACGTCGTGATTCCCCATCATGGCAACGGGGCTTCCCTTGTCGATCGCCGGGCCAATGAGCTGATAATTGTTGGGCACCTTCCACAGCACCTGGCAATTGGTGGCTTTTTCGACATCCTCGTCGGTGAAACCAGGGATCTTTTTGTAGCGGTTGAGCACCATGCGCAGGCGATCCCGGCCGGCTCCCTCTTGCAGAAATTGATGCACGCGCCCCGCGCTCCAGAGCGAAACCACGTCGGTTTGCGCCACCAGCAGCACGGCGTTCGAGAGGTCGCAGATCATTTGCATGGTGCCGTCGAGGCGGCCCGAGCAGTCCACCACCACAAAGTGATACTGGCTTACGAGCAGATCGAACAGCCGAGCCAGCTCTGATGCGGTTGGAATGGTGCCATGCGGCACCTGCGCGCCCGCCAGCAGATGAAGGTTGTTGCGATACGGCGTCATCAGGCCATCGAGCAGCGACAAATCCATGCGATGCAGGTTCTGCAGCGCATCCACGATCGTGAACTGTGGGCGAAGATTGAGCTGCAGAGCCGAATGCCCGATGGGAGCGAAATCCACCAGGACCACGCGCCCGTGCGCTTCCTGCAGCGCGACCGCAACGTTCACAGCAGTCGTGGTCGCGCCAGCTCCACCTTTGGCGTTGATGAAACTGAACACCCGGGCTTTGCTGGAACTGCGCTGGGCGCGGCTCAAGGTCGCGGTGAAGCGGGTGAACGCTTCGATCAGGGCCTCGTGGCCGGCGGCGCGGTCCACAAATTCGCGCGCCCCCGCCCGCATCGCGGAGACGATGATGGTGGGCTGCACCATTTCGCCCACGGCGAAAATCGTTAGGTCGGGAAAAGTGGAATGGATCAGCTCGATGGCGCGTACCGCGCGCTGAGCGTTCCGCGGATCGATATCGACCAGAGCGATTTCGGCGCGCTGGTCTTGTAGTTGACGCAGTACCGCATCGCTCGGCCCGTGAGGAAAGCCGACCTGGTTCAAAACCGCGCGGGCCATGTGCGTGCTTTCCACGCGCGTATTGAGTATGACGGATTGCTCGCGATCCTCGGCAAGGATGGCGACAGCGATTCCCTGCATGATTCGGTTCTCGGTGTTCAAGGTCATGCTACGAGCTTCCTGCGTTGGGGCCAAGTGACCATCGTAATAGAAAAACCCTCGGTGGAGCGGCAGGTTGGCTGCAGGTTTCAGGGGGTTGAAAACCTGTCAAACTGCTGGATAGAATGATTGTAAGGCAGAACGCCGGGATTGGAAAGATTGGCCAAAAGCATTAGATCGCGTTCGCGACACGATTGGAAAAGTTCCGTGGAAACCAGATTCTCAGCGGGACAGGGGCCGTGGACCTTCCGCAGCGGCCGCGGCTGAAATGCGCATGAACTGCGAGAGAGGTTCGCCTGCGTCGGCAGCCAAATATTCGTAGGAGTCGAGGCGCACGGCGATCCCATTCCGCTGGCCACCCCGGGGAGGGGCGACGCGCAAAACATGTCCGCAGCAACGTACGGGCATGCTTTCGCCTAAAGTAATTTCGGACGGCATGGTAAACGTTAATTCAACGGCCGCGCCTTCGGGCAGGTTGGCCTCGGTATAGAAGAAGATTCCGCGGGCGCTCAGATCCTGGGTGAAGCCGGACACAGTGCGTCCCTCGAAACGTACCGCCAGCGGCAGGTGCACTTCGAAGCGCTGGCCGGCGCGCCGTTCCAGGCGATTTGAGTCAGCGTTCATCATCGCTCATTGCCTCAGCATCAGACCCAGGATTCGGCGCCCGAACTTCGATGCGAGCCGCCGGAAAACCGACAAGCCACTTTACCCCGGAACCGAGCCGCCGGGAAGTTGCAAGTCGGTGACATTGCCGGGCTGTGGAAAACTGTCAGAGAAGTAAACATACGGAGTCGGAAGAAACCGCCCGACAGCGCGTTCGCAGCAATCCTTCCCGCAGGTTGCTCGTATTGGAGAGATGTGCCAAGGTTAACTGAGAGTGATGCAAGCGCCAAACCCCGCGGCGGAAGTAATAGAAACAAACCCTGCGCCCTCCCGATGGGCCACGACTTTACGCGCGTTGCGGCACCGGAATTTCCAGCTCTTTTTCGGCGGACAACTGATTTCTCTGATCGGAACCTGGATGCAGACGGTCGCGCAATCGTGGCTGGTATATCGCCTGACCGGATCGGCACTGCTGTTGGGCGCCGTCGGGTTCGCAAGCCAGATTCCTGTTTTTCTAGTTGCGCCGATCGGCGGCATCACGGCCGATCGCGTGAACCGGCAGCGGCTGGTCATTGCAACGCAGACGGCATCCATGATCCTCGCCGGGATTCTGGCGTGGCTCACGCGAAGCGGCCGGGTCCAGGTATGGCACATCTTTGTGCTCGCCGCGCTGCTGGGCGTGGTCAATGCCTTCGACATTCCCGGCCGGCAATCGTTCCTCGTAGACATGGTGGGCAAAGAAGACCTGATGAACGCCATCGCGCTGAATTCCTCCATGTTCAACGGCGCGCGCATCATTGGGCCGGCTATAGCAGGCATCCTGGTGTCGCGAATCGGCGAGGGCTGGTGCTTTGCGGCGAATTCGGTCAGCTACATCGCCGTGATCGTCGGGCTGACGTTAATGCGAGTCCATTGCCCGCCGCGAGCCAGTGGGCACTCGCCGATCGAAGACATCGTCGAAGGATTCCGGTGGGTCAGCCAGACAAAGATCATCCGGGCGCTGCTGCTCCTGCTCGGCCTGATCAGCCTGGTGGGGATGCCCTACACCGTGCTGATGCCGGTTTTCGCCGACAAAATCCTGCACGGCGGCGCGCGCGGGCTGGGCATCCTGATGGGCGCGACCGGCGTCGGCGCGTTGTTCGGCGCGTTGACACTAGCCACGAAAACTGGCGTGAAAGGACTCGGCCGCTGGGTGGCAATGTCCTGTGCGGCCTTCGGAGTCAGCCTGTTTTTGTTTTCCTTTTCGTCGTGGTTCTGGGTATCGGTGGCCATGCTAATACCGGCGGGCTATTCCATGATGTTGCAAATGGCATGCTCGAATACGCTCATCCAAACCATGGTCCCCGATCAACTGCGCGGCCGAGTCATGGCCGTCTATTCCATGATGTTCATGGGAATGGCGCCCATTGGAGCCTTATTTGGAGGAGCGCTCGCGCATCGCGTAGGCGCGCCAATTACAGTGGCCACCGGAGGAATCGCCTGCGTACTGGGAGCAATCTGGTTCGGCCGTGCGCTGCCAGAGCTGCGTATCGAGGCAAGGCGCCTGATCATAGCCCAGGGAATGGCCGGCGGAGAACCAGCACAGGAACTCGACGCGCAACCGGTAGAGGAGTGAGCTAGAGAGTAGCGCCGGCGCCCTCGCCGGGGGTCCCCAGCGCGCCCGGTTTTGGCGCGTTGTGTGGCTGCCGGCTGTCGCGCGGGCGCCCTGCCCGCGCATCCAGACCCGTTACACCACTTCCTGCGACACCGCAGCGTTCTGCTCCAAGTCGGGCTTCTCGGGACCCGCGGCCAGGGCCGCCACTCCATACTCGTAGCCCTTGTCGAACGCCTTCAGGTTCAGCTCGCGGAAACTCGCCGGGACTGAATCGGCCACCGCCTTGCGCACGGCGTCGGCCTCGAGCAACTTGGTTACAGCCGTGAAGAATCCGACCATGACAATGTTAAGCACCATGCGCTTGCCGAGTTCTTCGGCGATGCGCGTGGCGGGCACGCTGTAGATGCGGTCCTGTTCCGATACGTTGGTGACGCGCACCAGATCGCGCTCGATTATGAGCATGCCCCCTTCTTTCAATTCAGGCGCGAATTTGACATACGCTTCCTGCGACATCACCACCATGATGTCCGGCTGCGTGACGTAGGGGTAAAGCACCGGCGTATCCGAGAGGATCAACTGCGCGCTGCAGGCCCCGCCACGCGCTTCCGGCCCGAAGTTCTGGGTCATGGTAGCGAACTGGCCCTGATGAATGGAGCAAGCCTTCCCCAGCACGATAGCCGAGAGAATAACGCCCTGGCCTCCGAATCCCGCAACTCGAATCTCTGTTAGTGGCATGATTCCTCCTCGCAACCGCCATCGGCGCCGCATGCATAACCTTGTTCTTCGTCGTAGTCCACGTACTTGTCGCCCAGGCTCTCGTGCATCTGCGCCTTGAGCAGCGAACCGTAATCCGGACGATCGCGATCCACGAACTTGCCGACGATGATTTCGCCCTGCATGGTGAGCCCAACTTCGCCGGTGGGACAGCCGTGCTTCGTTTTGCTTTTTTCTTTGTAGTACTTCATGGTGTCGAGCCCGTCGCCCAGCTTGTTGCGGCGCTGGTAAAGCGTCGGGCAGGGCGAAATCACCTCGATGAAACTGAATCCCTTTTTGTTGAACGCTTCCTGAATCGACCGCGACAGTTGCCGCACGTGGAACGTTGTCCAACGCGCAACATACACCGCGCCCGCGGCTTCGACCAGATGCGGCAGATTGAACGCCGGCTCAAAGGTTCCGTAGGGCGAAGTCGAAGTCGTCGCCTGCCCCGGAGTCGTCGGAGCCGTCTGGCCTCCCGTCATGGCATAGATCAGGTTGTTGACGCAGATCACCTTGAGATCGACGTTGCGGCGCGCGGCGTGAATCAGGTGATTGCCGCCGATGGCCGAGAGATCGCCGTCACCCGAGTAAACCACGACGTTGAGATGAGGATTGGCGAGCTTCAGTCCAGTGGCAAACGGAATGGCGCGCCCGTGCGTGGTGTGGAACGAGTCGAGCTTCACGTATCCGGCGACGCGGCCCGTGCAGCCGATGCCGGAAACAAGCGCCAAGCTTTTCAGGTCGATCTTGGATTCGATCAACGCCTCGGCAAAGCAGTTCACGGTCGTGCCGATGCCGCATCCCGGACACCAGATGTGCGGCATGCGATCGGAGCGGAGGAACGGTTCGACGGGGTTCCCTGGTATGGGGTTTACAAGCGTAGTCATCGAGCTGCCTCCTGGATCACGGCGAGAATGTCTTCGGGGTTATGCACGCTGCCTCCAGCGTGGGGAACAAGGATGGTCTTGGCTTTTCCTTCCGCCGCGCGCTGCACTTCGCGCGACATCTGCCCAAGGTTCAGCTCGGGCACGACGAAAGCCTTGGTGCGAGCGGCCAGTTCGCGAATCTTGAAATCCGGGAAGGGCCACGCGGTGATGAGGCGGAGCTTGCCAACTTTCAACCCTTTCGCGCGGGCCATGTCGATGGCGCGTTGCGCGACGCGTGAAGTGATGCCGTAGGAAACGACGATCACATCGGCATTCTCGGTTGAGTCCTCTTCGAACATGCTGATGCGCTCGACGGCAGAAAGAATTTTGTCCTGCAGGCGCGTCACCAGTTTCTTCTGCATCGGCGGCGTCATGTTGGGATAGCCGCGCTCGTCGTGGGTCAAGCCGGTGACGTGGAACTTGTACCCTTCGCCCGCGTGCGCCATTTCCGGAACCATATTTCCATTCGTGCCGTAGGGCAGGTAATCTTCGACGGACTTGTGCGTGTGTTTCCGCGGGACAACCTCGATTTGATCGGCAGGCGGAATCACGACCTTCTCCGTCATGTGGCCGACGACTTCATCCATCATGAACATGACCGGAATGCGGAATTCTTCGGCAAAGTTGAACGCCTTGATGGTCAGGTCAAAGCATTCCTGCGGAGAGTTCGGGCAAAGGGCGATGATTTCGTAGTCGCCGTGCGATCCCCAGCGCGCCTGCATCATGTCGCCTTGCGCCGGAAGCGTGGGCAGCCCGGTCGACGGCCCGCCGCGCTGCACGTCAACAAAGACGCAGGGCGTTTCCGTCATGGCGGCGTACCCGATGTGCTCCATCATGAGCGAGAAGCCGGGGCCGGAAGTGACGGTAAACGCTTTCGCTCCGCCCCAGACCCCGCCTTGCAGCGTGATCGAGGCAGCCAGTTCGTCTTCCATCTGGATGAAGCATCCGCCCACGACCGGTACGCGTTGCGCGAAACGCTCCACGACTTCTGTGGAGGGCGTGATCGGGTAGCCGGAGGCGAAGCGCGCGCCCGCGGCCAGGGCGCCCTCGCAACAAGCGTGGTCGCCGTCCATAAAATGAGTGCCAGTTAAAACGCCGCGCGGATCAGCCTTCATGTTGCACCTCTTGCGCCGGATTTGCTTGCGCCGGCTTTGCCTGCGCTTTGGGCTGTTCGGTTTTGTGCCCATAGATGGCGAAATCCGGACAGTACATGCCGCATAGATCGCAGCCGCTGCACTTTTCCGGCGCCACCACATGCGGCGGATGATAGCCTTTGGAATTAAACGCCGAGGAGAGTGCCAGGACTTTGGTAGGACAAAACTCTACACAAAACCCGCAGGCCTTACATCGCTCGACAACAATAGCAACGCGTCCTTTTGCCACGAATACCCCCAGAAACGGGAGCGGAAGGCTCCCGAAGGTTCCCAAGCATTATGGGTTTCCCCCATCGCAATGCGGTGTGATGTAGGTCACGTTCGCCTGTGAGACAGGCTACAACCCCCGCCAAGGGCTTGTTCCGCTTATTTTTCCACGGCGTGATGGTCAATGAGCGCTAACGGGATGTTGCGGCAGGAACCTCGCTTCTACGACGGCGAGAGCGCCCCCGCCATAGGCTGGCATTCTTTGTCAGCCTGCTTGGGAGTGGTCGTTCCAACTTCGCAATCAATGCGAACCCTTAGCTCCAACTAGGGGTATCGCCTTGCGAAGCGTGGCGTTCACCAGGCGGACTAAGTTTTCACCGCTGTTTGTGAGGTCGAGCTTCGACTTCTCGATGTATGCCGTCGCGCCAGCTTCCTTCAGTTTGTTAGCGTTGCCCTGGGAAAGGCCGCTGAGCACGATCACTGGAATGCGGGCTGTTGCCGGATCTTGCCGGAGAGCTTGTAGCACACATTCGCCTCCTAGCTTAGGCAGCAGCATGTCCAGAATGATGAGGTCCGGTTCACTCTCCCGAGCCTTCTGGAGAGCTTCTTCCCCATCGCTGGCTTCCACGACAATGAAACCGGCATCGCTCAGGATGCGCCGGGCTGCCATTCTTAAGTACCTGCTGTCCTCAACCACAAGAAGCTTTGCCGTCAATGAATTACCTCCAAATCGGACGTCTTTATGCCCTTGCACGCAGCACAGTGAGCTAAACCTGCATGCAAGAACATTGCCAAATCCATCCAGAGCAAGTTTATGGCTAATCCCTGCTTTCGTTTCTTGCAATTTCAGCTGATTCGAAAATTGGGGACAATTGAAGGCAGATGCCTTGCCTGTATGAAATGCGGACTCTCGTCCGTTAAATAGACTGGATAGCTGACGAAACCAGTACACTCACTTAGAACTTTTCTCGATCCGACTCACGCCGACCTATACGCTTCTTTCGGCAGCCCCGTAATTCGCAGTCCGCTGTGCCCTTTGTTCCGGATGTTGAGCCCAATCAGCAGCGCCGTGATCTGCTCCACGATCCGGGCATTTTCCAGTTTGCCGCCGTCAATAGCCCGAATCCGCGGGATTTTCACCGCCAATTCCATGGTGATCTCCGTCGCTTTTGGATCGTCGCTGCAGACAATCACGTCGCAATCCACGTCGCCATCGCCGTTAAGAATGTCGGCGGAAACGTTGTGAAACGCCGCTGCAACCGAGACACCCTTGGGCACGAGTTCGGCAGTTTGCTGCGCGGCCGAGCCTTGCCATACTCCAAGCGTGCGGCTGGCGCGTCCTCCGATGCTGGCCGCCAGCGGAACCGTGGCATCAATCAAAATGCTTCCCGGACGGATCGCCGCCTTCAACTCCTTGAGCAGCGCCGCTTGCGCCCCAAAGGGAACCGTGAGCACGAGCAGATCGGTGGCCGCACAAGCCGCCGAGTTTTCCAGGCCGGAAATGTGTGGCGCGGGCGCCCCCGCCCGCGTGGTGTCGCCGACGCGCTGACGGATCGTTTCTGCCGCTTGTTGCGCGCGAGCCGCGTCCCGCGAGCCGATGATGATCGTCTCGCCGGCGCGCGCCCAGCGCAGCGCCAAACCCATGCCCGCGGGACCGGTCCCGCCAATCACCGCGATCGTGCGGCTCACGCAACCTCCGGCATATGCTCCGACCCGGACGACGCCGCTTCAACCGGCAACTTGATCTGCAGGCGCGAGTATTTCGTATTGCGCTCAGCGGGAATACGGCCGATCTCAAGAATCAGCGATTGAAAGTCTTCGGGACTGGTGTACTGGCCTGCGTCGGCCCCGGCCTCGCGCGAAATGTTTTCTTCCATCAGCGTGCCGCCGTAGTCGTTAGCGCCAGCCTGCAGGCAGAGCTGCGAAAGCCCCCGATTCAACTTGACCCACGACACCTGTACGTTGTGGATAGACCCGGCCAGCAGGATTCGCGCCAGCGCGTGAATCTTCAGATGCTCTTCCAAAGTCGGGCCCGTCCGCGCCAGCCCCTGCTGAAACAGAAGCGTGTTCTGATGCACGAAGCCGAGCGGCACAAACTCCGTGAAGCCGCCGGTCTCAGACTGAATCTGGCGAAACATCGCGAGCTGCCGTACCCAGTGCGCAGGCGTCTCCATGTGCCCATACATGAGCGTGCAGGTGCTGCGAATGCCGCATTCATGTGCCGTGCGGATCACATCCTGCCATTGGGCGACGGAAAGTTTGTTGCGCGAAAGAATGTGGCGTACCTCATCGTCGAGAACCTCGGCCGCCGTACCCGGAAGCGTATCAAGCCCGTTGTCGCGCAGCATCGAGAGATAGTCGCCGAGCGCCATGCCCGTCAGCTCGACGCCATAGACAATCTCCATCGGCGAAAAAGCGTGAATGTGCATCTGCGGCACGGCGTTTTTCACGGCACGCAGAATGTCGCGGTAATAAAAAGGAGGCAGATCGCGCGGCAGCCCGCCCTGAATGCAGACTTCGGTTGCGCCCAGATCCCAGGCTTCTTTGGCTTTGCGAGCCATGTCTTCAAGCGAGTGAAAATATGTGTCCGCCTCGCGCGGCCCACGGCTGAAGGCGCAAAACTTGCACCCGACAAAACAAATGTTCGTGAAATTCATGTTGCGATTGACGACGTAGGTCACGATATTGCCGACAAGGTCGCGGCGCAGCGTGTCGGCCGCAACCAGCAAAGCAAGCAAGTCCTCGCCGGAACAGTTGGCCAGTGCAAAGCGTTCGTCGTCGTTCAAGCAGGCAGCATTTTGCTTTTCCAGTGCGCGTTCCAATGCGCCACGAATCGCCGGGGAGGCTGCGGGCGCGGCATCGTCCCAACTCAGTTGCGGGAAGTGTTCGAGCTTAAATTCTTTTGCCACAAACGTCTCCTGTCATCTAACAAAAAAGCTCTAACGGAACAGCCCTAGCGAAACAGATCGCGCCGCGCAGGTCGAAGCAGTTCGCGCGCCCGCCCGTTTCCTCTCTGGTAAGAATACCCGCGAATGATGCACGCTGGCGTTCTCCGCAGCTTGCCGCACACCAGCCCCGCCGCACAGGCCAGTTCATCGGCGACCGCGTCGATAGTCGCATGCAACGAATACCCGTGCGGATCGCACCGTCCACGGTAATCCACCAGCGGCCGCATGCCCGCGACCCCAATCGCAACTTCGGTCAAGCCCTCGCGCCACGGACGCCCGAAACTATCGCTGACAATAACGGCGATCTCGACTCCCGCCGCCCGCGCTTTCAATTCGCGACGCAACCGCGCCGCCGATTGATCCGGATCGGCGGGTAAAAGCACCGCATGACGGCCCCCATCGACATTCGAAACGTCGACGCCGCTGTTTGCGCAAATGAGGCCGTGTCGCGTCTCCGTGATGAGCACACCGCGCTTCCGCCGCACGATTCGCCGGCTCTCGCGTAACGCGAGTTCGCTCACGCGAGCATCGACTCCGTAACGGCGGCCCCACGCGCGCGAAGCTGCGGCGGGCCGAATCTCAGCGAGCGAAACCGTCGCGCCTTCCGCCTTCGAGACAATTTTGTGTTTCACCACGAGAATGTCTCCGTCTTCAAATCGGAGACCCGCGCCCCGCGCCGCAGCCAACAGTATTTCGCTCAACGATGTTTCGGGGCCGACTTCTCCGGCGATCGCGATCGGCAAGATTCGAATCTCTCCTTGAGAGCCGCCGCGTGCGCGCTTACCCATGAGCAACCTGAATCCGGGCGGCCAAATTCCAACTCCGCAGAAGTTTCTGCGAGCGTCTCTCTCCGGCCGCCGCAGCCACAATGCAGAGATCCTCAGGCCGGTCGATATCCCGCGCAATGCCCGGCAGTTCCAGCACAACGCAAGGCCTGCCGGTTGCCTTGGCGGCCGCAAGGTGCGGCAAGAAACTGTCGTTGCCAAAGCGCAACGGAAAAAGGTCCGCAGGAGCCCGCCAGGCCGCATTGGTCCCGCGCCCAGCCGCATCGGGGACCAGTAGCGCCCCAGCAGGAAGGGCAGCTTCAGCAATCTTGTCCAGTTCCGCGCCTTCGATCAGAGGAATATCCGCAGGAACCACGAGAGTGTGCGCCGCACCGCGCTCGCGGCATATCGCAGTTGCCTTCTCGATGGCGTCGGTCTCGCCGGAATTGTCGTCGTCGGCGATCACATCGAAACCGAATCGTGCCGCGAGCTCGCGCGCGAAGGGATCGCTGGTCACGACACCAACGCCCGGACTGCGCGGCCAATTCGCCAGCGTCTCCAGCACGTCTTCGCACATGGCCCGCGCCAGCGCAAAGCGCTCCTCCGGGCTCAGCGCTGCCGACAGCCGCTGCTTGGCCGTCGACAGATTCTTTACCGGGACCAGAATCATGATGGCTCCGAAGCGGCGTGTGCTGCCGCTTGCTGGCAGGCGGCGATCACGCTCTTTGCCAGCCCGACTCTGTCCTCGTTCTTACGCATGATGGTCGCAGTACAGTGCACCCGCACGCCCGTTTCACGCAACCGTTGCGCGGCCGCCGCGTCCTTGGAATCGGCGACCAGCAAGTCGAGGAAGTCGTGGTAGCAATCGGCAATGCCCGCGATGGAAACCGCGAATCCCTGCGCGGCCAGCAGCGCACCTGCAGGTCCGCTGACCGCAGCTCCGCCCACAATCGGACTGACCGCCGCGATCCGGGCGCGGCTCTCGCGCAATGCCTCGCGTATCCCCGGCACCGCCAGAATAGGCCCAATGCTCGTGATCGGGTTGCTGGGCGCCAGTAAGATAAGATCCGCCGACCGGATCGCGTCCATCACCCCCGGGGCCGCCTCCGCATCGGACGCGCCGGCGAACCGCACCGACTCAACCGGATCCTGATACCAGCGCTGCACAAAATATTCCTCGAAGCTCAACTCGCCAACCGGAGTCTGCACCCGCGTCTCCACCCGCGAATTGCTCATCGGCAGAATGCGCGCCCGCACGCCAAGGCGCGACGCGACTTCCGCAGTCACTTCCGTTAGCGTCTTGCCCTCCGCCATGAGCTGCGAGCGAAAAATGTGCGTGGCCAGGTCGCGATCTCCTGCGTGAAACCATGTTGCCTGCCCCAGCTTTCCCATTGCCTCCAGGCAAAAAAATGTGTCGCCCTTCACGCCCCAACCGCGCTCCTGGCTTAGCTTTCCGGCCAGCATGTAGGTGATTGAATCGATGTCGGGTGAGACGTACAAGCCCCACCACATCATGTCATCGCCCGTGTTGACGACGATGGTCAAATCTTCCGGGCGCACGATCTGCCGCAGTCCGTCCACAAACTTTGCGCCGCCCGTGCCGCCTGTCAAAACGGTGATCATGCCGCTCCTCCCAACGGTGAATACTGAGCGTTCTCCCGAACCCGCTGCCGGAGCAATTCGCCTTTCGCCTCGGCCCATGCAGCGAATTCAGGATAAACCGGCAACCGCTGCTGCAACTGAAAGCCTTTGGCCTCCGTGCGTTCGCGCAACTGGTCGAGATGCGGCCACGGCTTTTCAGGATTGATGAAGTCCGGCGTGAGCGGCGAAATTCCTCCCCAGTCGTTGATGCCGCCGTCGAGCAACTCGGCGTAGTCAGGCTCGGAAAGATTCGGCGGAGCCTGGATATTCATCGCCGGCATCATAAGGCGCGCAACGGCCAGTGTGCGCAACATGTTATGGCTGTCGGGTTCGGGCCAGGCGGCCATCGGCGTGCCAGCTTTGGCGCGGAAATTTTGCACGATTACTTCCTGAATGTGTCCGTATTTTTCGTGCAGTTCACGAATGGCGGCAAGCGTATCGACCCGCTCTTCCATCGTCTCGCCGATCCCGATCAGAATTCCGGTCGTAAAGGGAATTTTCTGGCGCCCCGCCTCTTCGATCACGCGCAAGCGCCTCGCCGGATCTTTGTCGGGCGCGTTATCGTGCGCTGCGCCCTTGGCGAGCAGCCTCGTACTCGTTGTTTCCAGCATGAGGCCCATGCTGGGCGCCACGCGCGCCAGCCGTTCCAGCCATTCCGCGCTCATCAAACCCGGATTGGGATGCGGAAGCAGACTTGATTCGCGCAGCACTCGCTCGCACATCGCTTCCAGATAATGCAGCGTAGATTTATATCCGAGATGCCGCAGCGTCTCGCGCATTTCGGGAAAGAGCAGTTCCGGTTTGTCGCCCAGGCTGAATAGAGCTTCCGTACATCCCCTGCGCTCGCCCGCGCGCACAACTTCCATCACTTCGTCGGGCGTCATGGTATGCGCGCCCGCCTGGTGGTCCGGGGTTCCCGGAACGCCTGCTTTTGGCGTTCTGGGGTGGTGGTCAGGATCGCGGCGAAATGTACAGTAGCCACAATAATCCCGGCAAAGATTCGTCAGCGGAAGAAACACCTTGCGCGAATAAGTAATGACGCCCGGCTTGAACCGGGCACGAGCCGCTTGCGCAGCCACGAGTAACTGCGTCAGCAATTCGTCGCCGGCGTGCAACAACCCGCAAGCCGTCTCGCGCGAGATGGGCTCGGCGCCGAGGCTCTCCAACTCCTTCGCCGCGCTTCGTGCCGTTTCCTGGGAGAGAGCTATCATTCAGTTCTAGGGAGGCTCTGATTAGGCCCCTGATATCCTCTGTGAAACTCTGTGTGCTCTGGTTCAGCTTTCTGCGGATACTTAATCAGAGCATCTCTAAGAGTCGCCCTCTGCACTGGCAAGCCGCCGCAAGGTGCGCGACTGCCCATGATGATAGCGAACCTGGCAAACCTTGTCCCCTTGGATGCTGCGAGTTTCTTAAGGGACTGCAACAATCTTCCGGCCCGGCGTTGGCCGTGATAGCGTGTTTAGTTGGCCGGACCGGCCTGGCGAAGCCTCCGCCGAATCAGACCGGGATTCTCGATACTGTGCCGTAACGTTGCGCACGCTGGCTTCCGCACATGAACCTGACCGCGACCGATTTCCGCAAAGCGATGGGATGTTTCGCAACTGGCGTAACCATCATCACCGTCGATCGGGAGGGCGAAGTCCACGGTATGACGGCGAATGCTTTCACTTCGGTTTCCCTCGATCCGCCGCTGGTGCTGGTTTGCGTGGGTCACCGGGCGCGCACTCACTCTCATCTCCACGCGCGCAAGCGCTTTGGCGTGAACGTGCTAAGCGGCTCCCAGCAGGCGATCTCAGAATACTACGCGCGTTCAGCCGAGGCCCATCAGCACGCGGAAGAGATCGGTGCTCGCTTTGAACGCACCGCACACGGCACCCCTGTGCTCGAAGGCGCGTTGGCTTATTTGGAGTGTCGTCTGCACACCGCGCAACCGGCCGGCGATCACACCATCTTTATTGCAGAGGTGGAACACGTCGAAGTTCGGGAAGGCGAGCCGCTGCTCTACTTCCGCAGCCAGTATCGGGATATCGGGACGGAATAGCCGCGAGCAACGAGCAACGAGCGGCGATCTCGAACCGAACGGTTCCGGGCTTGCTCGAAGCTCGCGGCTCGTGGCTCGAAGCTTCTCACCTCTGCAATCTGACCTCCGACCTTTGCCCTGGCTACTTCATCACCAGCTTCGCAATCGTCGCCAGCTGCATATTCGACGTGCCTTCGTAGATCTTGCCAATCTTGGCGTCGCGCCAGTATTTTTCCACGGGATAGTCTTTCGTGTACCCGTAGCCGCCATAAATTTCGATGGCGAGCGATGTGACCCGCTCGGCGACCTGTGAAGTGAACAGCTTGGTCATCGCCGCTTCTTTGACGAAGTCCACCTTGGCGTCTTTCATGCGGGCCGAGTTATAGACCATCAGGCGCGCCGCTTCGATTTCCGTCGCCATCTGCGCGATCTGAAACTGGATTCCCTGAAACTCGGAGATTGGCTTGCCAAACGCTTTCCGCTCCTGCGCATACTTCGCGGCGTATTCCCACGCTCCCCGCGCCACGCCCAGCATTTGCGCCCCGATGCCGATGCGCCCTTCGTTCAGCGTTTCGATGGCGATCTTGTATCCCTTGCCGACCTCGCCAAGAACATTCTCTTTTGGCACGCGGCAGTCTTCCAGAATCAGCTCGCATGTAGAAGAGGCGCGAATTCCCAGCTTGTCTTCTTTCTTGCCGACGGTGAATCCCGGAAAATTCTTTTCGACAAGGAATGCCGTAATTCCCTTGTAACCTTTCGACGGATCGATGGTCGCAAACAGGATGAACAGGCCCGCTTCTTTGCTGTTCGTAATCCAGAGTTTGCGCCCGTTCAAAACGTAGTCGCTGCCTTTCAACTCGGCTTTGGTCTGCAGCGCAAACGCATCCGATCCCGAGCCCGCCTCGCTGAGCGCGTAAGCTCCCACCGTGTCCGCCGCCATCTTCGGCAAATAGCGTCGCTTCTGGTCTTCATTCGCCCACCGCAGAATCGCGTTGGAAACCAGCGTGTTCTGCACGTCGACGATCACTCCCGCCGAAGCATCCGCGCGCGAGCATTCTTCAACCGCCAGGATGGCTTCAAAAAACTTGCCGCCCGAACCTCCATACTGCTCGGGAATCTCGATGCCCATCAGCCCGAGTTGAAAGAATTGGTCGATCAACCCGTGATCGAACATGCCTTTCTCGTCCATCTCCTTTGCCAGCGGGCGAATCCTGTCTTCGGCAAAGCGGCGTACGTTATCGCGAAACAAAATCTCGTCGTCGGTGAGCGTGGTTATAGGAGCAGGGCTGGCAAGCTGCAAAGTTTCCGGCATAAGGGCACCTCATTCCCGGCGCGGCGCGATCACCGCATTCCGGGCGTATTAGCAAACCCAGAATTGTAGCAGCGAAACAGAAGACCAGGCAGTCGGTCAGGCGACATCCCCAGAACCCTGCTTGGTTGTCATTCCGACCGAAGCCGGCGTCCCCGGCGAGCCCGCTTTTGGCTGGGTGGGGTGGAGGAGAGAAGAATCTGCTTTGGGCAGCTGCTTACGTTCTTACTTGGCCTACTTACTTCGGCATCAACTCCGCCACAGTCAACTGATCCGCCTTGCGCAATTCGGGGAACAGCCAGGCCCACGCCGCAATCACCACCAGCGTTCCGACTCCCCCGAGGATGACCGCCGGCTCGGTGCCGAACCACTGCGCGGTCAGCCCAGACTCGAACTCGCCGAGTTCGTTGGACACGCCGATGAACAGCATGTCCACGGCGTTGACGCGCCCGCGCATCTCATCCCGCGTAGCGACCTGCACCAGCGTGGCGCGAATGATCACGCTCACCATGTCGCTCGCGCCCAGCAGCAGCAGCGCAATCAGCGACACGATCAGGTTGTGTGAAATCCCGAACACGATGGTGAACACTCCAAAGCCTGCGACCGCAGTCAGCATGGCAATTCCCGCGCGCCGCCGAATCGGCCAATGAGCGACCACAATCGCCATCAGCGCCGCTCCAACGCCCGGAGCGCTGCGCAGCAGGCCGAGTCCCCAAGGACCAGTGTGCAGAATCGTCCTCGCATACACGGGCAGCAGCGCAACCGCTCCTCCAAGCAGCACCGCGAACATATCAAGAGAGATGGAGCCAAGGATGAGCTTCTTCTGCCAGATGAAGTGAAAGCCGGCGAGCACGGTGCGCAAGCTGATCGGCTCTCTCGCCGGCGGCTGATTCGCATTGGGATGACTTGCATTGGGCTGGCTTGCGTTGAACTGGCTTGCATTGGGCTGATTGACGATGTCTCGCCCCCCGGCGCGCTCGGCTGAGCCTTCGAGCGGGTGAATGCGAAGCGTCAGCAGCGTAGACAGAACCGCGACCACGACCGAAGTGATATAGACGGCTTCCGGCCCACGAAACGCCGCGTACACGATTCCTCCCAATGCCGGACCGGCGATAGTCGCGACCTGAAACGTGCTCGCGTTCCAGGCGACTGCGTTCGGGAAATGTTCTCCGGGAACCAGTTCCGGCAGAATCGCGCGGCTCACCGGAAAGCTGAAGCTGCGCACGCTGCCAACCAGCACGAGCACCACATAGATCAGGTGCACAGAAACCGGAGCGCGTCGGGTGACTGCGAGCAGAAGCGCCGAGGAGAGCGCATATCCTGCGTAACACCACATGAGCAGCTTGCGCCGGTCGAACAGATCGGCCGCGTGGCCGGCGAAAAGGAACAGGACAAATCCTGGCAGAAATTGCGCGAGTCCGACATATCCCAGATCGATGGGCCGCTTGGTGATCTCGTAGACTTGCCAGCCGACCGCCACCGATTGCATTTCGATCGCGAGCACGATGAAGAAGCGCGCGAACGTGTAGGCGACAAAATTGGGATAGGTGAAAGCGACGCGCCCAGCGAGCCGCGGATCTCTTTCTGTCAGCATCGTTCAGTCAGCATCGCGACGCGAGCATTCCTTTATTACTGTGCCACAAAAGATCGGGAGGGTGCGTGTGGCGCGGGCGCCCCCGCCCGCGAAAGGTGTGCGCCTTCCAAGGTTCGGAGAGCAGCCGAACCATGGCCGGTGGCCCGCGCAATGCGGTTCTCGTTGTGTGGGGAAGTTCACACGCGCAAGCCGGACTGGAGGCGGGGCTGCCCCCTGCGCTCTTTGCAAGAGCCCGCCCTGAGCGCGGTCGAAAAGTGGGAATCCAGCAAGCCGCGATTCATATATCACACCTTGTCAAGCCCGGTTTGACGTCCCAGAAATCCTCGAGCTCCTTTCGTTTGTTGCCTCTACACAGATTGTACGTACACATCTGTCTTCCAAACAATATTTTGTTCGCCGCCTATTCGCTTCTAGCCCATCCTCCGTACGTACAACCCAGCATGCATAAGCCGCGTCCGCGGAAGCTATCGTCCTTCCCGCCCTTTCGCCTCTTCTTCCATCACCCTCCGCAGCGTCCGGTTGATCTCCCACTGATACCCCCGCCCCATCCCCCGGAACCACGCCAGCACATCCGCATCCAGATTCACTGTCACCCGCTTCTTCGCCACCCTCCGCCAGTCCTTCAACTCCCGCGCCCGCTTCCCCCAGATTTTCCCGGTCAATGCCTTCCCGGTCAATGACCGCCCTCCGCCGCCCCTGGAAAGGCCAATGGAACGTCCCTGTTCCACGCCTCCCGAAGCCCTTAGTCTGGCGATCTTCCGGCTTTTCGTAACTCTTTTCTTTAGTTTCATCTGCAATCACCGGGCATGTAACTTTATCCATACACAGTACACTGCATTACGTTCCACGTGGAACACTCCCACCGCGATTCGGGGCCTGCTTAGGAAGTCACGGATGCTTGTGTAGCCGATCACTGACATTCGCCGTTGACTGAGTACACTTACTACGGCCTTATAATCCTGATGTCTAATGTTTGAGGGCCCCCATGACAAAATCCAAGCTCGCGACCATCCTGAGTGTAATTTTGTTCTGGGGCACAACTGTTCTCAGCCTGCATGCGCAGGTTAGTGTCACTACCTATCACAATGACAATGCCCGGACTGGGCAGAACACGAACGAAACAATCCTGACGCCCGCCGCCGTACAAAGTTCGTCTTTCGGGCAGTTATTTCAACTTCCAGTGGACGGCCAGGTTTACGCACAGCCACTCATCCTGGCTAACGTAGCCATCGGCGGCGGCACGCATAACGTGGTATACGTCGCGACCGAGCATGACAGTCTTTATGCATTTGACGCCGATACCGGAACCGCGTATTGGCAAAAGAGCTTCATCAACCCTCCCGCAGTTACACGGGCGTCGAGCGCTCAGATTGGTTGTGGGAATATCTCACACGAGTATGGAATTACGAGCACCCCGGTCATCGACCCGAGTACAAATACGATCTATGTTGTGCCGCAGACGGTGGAATCGGGAGTGTTTATGTACCGCCTGCACGCTCTCGACGTGGGAACGGGGACGGAGAAATTCGGCGGCCCGATTGCGATTGCTGGTTCGTACGGAGGCGTTGTTTTCACCCCCAAGCAACAGATGAATCGTGCTGGATTGCTGCTGGAAAATGGGCACATCATTCTGGCTTGGGGATCGCACTGCGACCACCCGACATATTATGGCTGGGTGATGTCTTACAACGCCACCACCCTGGCGCAAGAGGCTATTTACAATGACGACGTAGCCGGCACGTCGGAAAAAAATGCGGGTAAAAATGCGGGTATCTGGATGGCGGGCGGGGGGGTGGCCGCGGATGCCAATGGCAATCTCTACCTGGCAACCGGGAACGGAGACTACGGCCCAGTCGGTCAGCCAGTCGACTTCGGCGACAGCATCCTTAAATTGAGTCCGCCGGGCAATGGAACATTCGCGGTCGCGGACTGGTTCACTCCGCATGATCAGCAGACTTTTGCCAAGATCGACGGCGATTTAGGATCGGGCGGAGTCGTGCTGCTTCCGGATCAGCCGCCTGGTTATACACACCAGCAACTGCTCGTTCAAATGGGGAAGAAAGGCAAGCTGTATCTTGTAGATCGAAATAACATGGGGCATTACTGCGGTGGGTGCAGCAAGGACACGAACATCGTCCAGGAGATTGTGGGCGCGACCATTGGGGTTTGGGGATCGCCAGCCTATTGGAACGGTAGCGTGTACTACGGCAGCGCCAGTGATGATGGGGGTACCGGCACGGTCAAGGCTTTTTCGCTTTACTCGACGGTGCCGTATTTGAAACTTAGCTCACAGACGCCGGAAATGTTTTCGTACTCGACTCCGACGCCGTCGGTCTCCTCGAATGGCAATTCGGGCGCGATTCTATGGGTTCTTGACAATGGGGGATTTAAGAGCCGCCTCCCCACAGTTTTGCACGCGTACGACGCGACCAACCTCGCCATCGAGTTTTACAACGGCGACACCCATCCCGAGTACCAAGCTGGTCCGGCAGTGAAGTTCTCTGTTCCGACGGTTGCCAATGGGAAGGTCTACATTGGCACACGGAATTCATTAACGGTGTACGGAATCAGCCCCAGTGCCGGAGTTTCCTCGCCGGTCAGAAGAACTCCTGTCAGGCACGCTTCCCGCCGAAATCCCTCAACTCCGCTCCATTGCCATGCTTCTACTTGCGGTTGATCAGCGAGGCTACATACGCGGCGCCGAAGCCGTTGTCTATGTTGACTACGCTTACGTTTGAAGCGCAGGAGTTCAGCATGCCTAGGAGGGCGGCCAGGCCTTCGAAGGCGGCTCCGTAGCCTACGCTGGTGGGGACGGCGATTACGGGGACTCCTACCAGGCCTCCTACTACGCTGGGGAGAGCGCCTTCCATGCCGGCGCAGACGATGATGACTCGCGCCTCGGCGAGGACGCTTTGGTGCGCCAGGAGGCGGTGAATGCCCGCAACTCCTACATCGTAAACGTGTTGGACCGCGTTGCCCATGAGCTCGGCGGTGGCGACGGCTTCTTCGGCTACGGGGATGTCGCTGGTTCCGGCGGAGACTACCGCGATGATGCCTTTGCCGTAGCGGCGGCGGTCGCGCTGGAGGGTGATGCAGCGGGCCAGGGTTCGGTATTCGGCTTTGGGGACTTGGGCTTGGACGGCTTTGTACTGTTCTTCCGTTGCGCGTGTGGCCAGGATGTTGCCTTCGTGCTCGGCTAGTTTTGCGAAGATTTTGGCGACCTGCGCGGGAGTCTTGCCTTCGCTGAAGATCACTTCGGGCATGCCTTGGCGGAGGGCGCGGTGGTGGTCTACCTTGGCGAAGCCGAGGTCTTCGAAGGGCAGATGGCGGAGACGGGAGACCGCTTCGTCGGGAGACAGTTCGCCTTGGCGGACCTGGTCGAAGAGTTTTCGGATGGATTTGGCGTTCATGGTCGACGGTAATTACCGTAATTGTAGATCGAGGCCATTGGAAACGCGTCCCACCGGGCAGAGATTTCTCTGGGAAGAGTCGGCTAGGGAGACTCGGGCGTTTGTTCGTTTTTGGATGTGGGCTGCATCTTCATGCTTGTCAACACGCCTATGACGTAGGCGATCGATGCGTAGAAAGGCGAGGTGTAGCTCGTCTGGTCGAAGCAAGCTGGCGGTCGGCACGCCGATCCGAAGAAATGGTTGATGCGGGACATCCAAGGATTTCCAAAAACGCCTGGATTAAAGGACGCAAAATGGACGGCAAGAAGCAGAAGGGGGACCGTCCAGACCCAAAGGGAAATCGCAGTGCGATGGCGCTTACTTCTTACGTAGCCGACAGTAAATCCCACTATTATCTGCAGCGGAAAATAAGGGAGGGAAATGATTCGGTTGAGCTGATGGAGCGAAAGGCCAGGGTTCGTGACCCGCGCAAACGGAAAGAGCATATATACCAGCATGTTTGCCGCTAGGGTTGATCCGTAGGTGGCGAGAAATAGCTCCCAAACCATCTTCCCAAGCGTGCGCAAAGATCCTTTTATCGGCGGCATTTTTCAGAGTGATCGAGAGACTTTCGACATTAAACGAAACAGCCAAGGCCGCGAAAGGAAAACATTCGAGGCGGGGAATGATTCGCGGCAGCATTCCTGCGATCGGTCTCCGGAAACAATCTTCATCTCGCTCTTCTTCGCCCTCCATCGATGACAGAGAATCAAGTCTTATCAGTGATTTACGAAGATTACTCCAGAGGTTCTACGACCTTCGGAGAGATTGCTGGGGGGTGGGACGCGCCCTATAATCACAGTACTCTGGTGGTGGTTCTCCGACAGGTTTGCGGGTGGGTGACCCGAGGGAGAGAGTGTGTCCCTTGGGGCGGTCGCTTTAGTTTGATCGAAACCCTATGCGCAGAAACCTGCAAATCATTCTGATGGCCGGGCTTGCGGCTTACCTCCTTTCTTCATCTATGGCGATACCACCGGCGCTGGCGCAGTCGGGCGGGATTACTACGTCCACCGACGAGAATGGGCGGACGATCTACGTGAATAACGATCGGGCGGCGGGCACGGGATCGGGAACGGCGGACGGCGCGGCTGGGAGCAGACGGCGGCTGATGTATTGGAGTACGACCGAACACCGGTTTAAGCCGGTGCCCACGAACGGGGCAGTAATGCGGGCGGCACGGTCGGCGGCTTCGGAAGTGAGCACGTACTTGGACGGCAAGGCGGGCGCTAAGCCATTGGATGCCAAGGCACCGGACGGCAACTCGCAGCGGACATTCAATGTTTCGTTTGCGCGGCATGGGTTCACCGAGCAGGAAATTGACGCGGCGATTGAGCAGGCGGCGGCTCGGCATAACGTGGATCCGAACCTGGTGCGGTCGGTGATAAGGGTGGAGTCGAATTTCAACCCGAATGCGGTGTCGCGCAAGGGGGCGATGGGGCTGATGCAACTGATGCCGGCGACGGCGCGATCGCTCAATGTTTCCAATCCTTTTGACCCGCAACAAAACGTGGATGCCGGGGTTCGCCATCTAAAGAAGCTGCTGGAAAGCTACGGTGGGGACGTGCGGCTGAGCCTGGCTGCCTATAACGCAGGCGCGGGAGCGGTGGCGCGGAGCGCGGGGATTCCGAGATTTGGGGAGACGCGGAACTACGTGCGCCGGATTACGGAATTGTATGCGGGCGGAGGCGCGGGCGGGACGCGGGTGATTTTCAATCCCGTGCATGACCCGGTGCGCATGGAACGGGATGAGCGGGGCGTGCTGCATATGAGCAATACGGACTGACGTTCTTGCGCTCGGATTTGCTTCGCCCAGGTTAGCGCCCACAGAACGGGCGCGAGCCTGGGGCACCAAGTGAAGAAGTAAGTACGGATAGTAAGTGAAGACCCAGGCTTCTACGACCCTAACTCGCGGCCAATCGGGCTTATTGCATCGCGCTGGGCGGTGGGGCGCGATCGTGTGTGCGATCGCGCTGATGAGCGTCTTCGTCTCTGGACTGTTGGCGTCGCCGGCGTTTGCTCGCGTGCATCACAACGATGCCTGGGCGCGGCAGCAATTCACGAAAGCGGAGCGGATGCGGGAGGCGCTGAACGGGCGTCCAGCGAACCAGCGGACGCGGCGCGAATATCAGCACGCTATTGATGCGTACCGGCGAGTTTACTTTGGCAGCCCGGCATCGTCGAAGGCGGACCCGAGCGTGGTGGCTACGGCGGAATTGCTGGTCGAGATGGGCCGGCGCTTCAACGACAACAAAATCTTGCGTGGGGCGGTGGATGAGTACCGGTTTCTGCGGAAGGAATATCCGGGGAGCAAGTACCGGTTCGAGGCGCTGTTCACCATCGGCGAGATTTACAAGGACGACCTGAACGATCCGGAGCAGGCACGGAAGACGTTTGAGGATTTTCTGCACCGCTATCCCCGGAACCGGCTGGCCGAGGACGCGCGGGCAGCGGTGAAGGAACTGGAGGACGCGGCGGCCGAAGAGAAGGAACGGACGGCGCGCAAGGGCCGCGGAAAAGAGGGCGGGAAAGAAGCGGCGGCCGCTTCTGGTGGCGAGGCTTCGGCTGCGGCCCCGGATACAGAGGCCGAGGCGCGGCGGAGCGAATTACCGCGGGTGACTGGGGTAAGGCATTGGTCGACTCCGGACTACACGCGAGTCGCCATTGATGTTGAGCAGGACGTGAAGTTCAATTCGCAGCGTATCGCGAATCCGGACCGGATTTTCTTTGACATCCTGGATACGAAGTTGGCGTCAACGCTGGTGGGGAAGACCTTTGACGTGGATGACGGATTCTTGAAGAAAATTCGCGTGGCGGAAAACAAGCCAGGGCAGACGCGCATTGTGCTGGAGGTAGATGACCTGGCGCGCTATGACGCGTTTCTGCTGCCCGATCCGTACCGGCTGATTATCGATATTCACGGGAAACAGAGCCGGGCTGCTGAACTGGCGAAGGCGCATGCAGCGGTGGGCACAGCGGTGCCGGCGGTGGAATCCTCGGCGGCTTCGGATTCGACCGATGAGGATGACGCCGGCGACATGGCGGTGGAGCGCAAAGGCAAGGTGCAGGCAGAGAAAGAACACGCAATCGTTGGGAAGTTAGGAACGGGCAAGGCAGAATCCGCCAAGTCAGACGGCGCAAAGAAGGAAAAGGCGAACGCCGATGCGGACGAGGGCGCGACCGCGCCGGGCACGACGGGAGTGGTAAAGACGACCGTTGCCGTCAAGGGATCGGATCGCCGGATTCCGAAGACGATCGTTGGCCCGGACGATGATGCATCGGCGAGAACATCGAAGAGCGCAAGCAAAAAGTCGCACGGGAATGGGGCGGCGCATCCCTGGGGTGCAGCGAATGCTTCGGGGGTTGGAGAAGCACAAGATGACGAAGATGTGGCGGAGGCCAAGGTTTCAAAGCCGGACGAGACGGCATTAGCGGTCACACCGAAGGGGACGACACTGCGCGGGAAGAAAACGCGGGGACCGTCGACGGCCGCGGCGGACACGGCCGACCTTGAGACGCGGGAAGCGCAGCCCACCGCGGCGGGAAACCGATCGCTGACGCGGGCTCTGGGGCTGAAGATTGGGAAGATCGTGATCGACGCGGGGCATGGCGGACACGATACGGGAACGATCGGTCCGAACGGGCTGCTCGAAAAAGATCTGGTGCTCGATGTGGCCAGGCGGCTGGGGCGCATGCTCGAAACGCGGCTGGGCGCGGAAGTAGTTTACACACGGCGGGACGACACATTCATTCCGCTGGAAACACGGACGGCGATTGCGAACCGCGAACGCGCCGACCTGTTTATTTCGATCCACGCCAACTCCAGCCGGGACGAGGACGCGCGCGGAGTGGAGACTTACTATCTGAATTTCACCTCGTCGCCGGAAGCGCTGGAAGTGGCGGCGCGCGAGAACGCAGTTTCGGAAAAATCGATTCATGAACTGCAAGACCTGGTGAAGAAGATCGCGCTGAAGGAAAAGATCGACGAGTCTCGCGAGTTCGCTTCGGATGTGCAGGATTCACTCTATGGCGGGCTGGCTTTGAGGAATGCGGGAATCCGGAATCGCGGGGTGAAGAAGGCGCCGTTCATTGTGCTGATCGGGGCGAATATGCCGTCGATTCTGGCGGAGATTTCCTTCGTGTCGAATCCGGCGGACGAACGCAAGCTGGAAACTTCCGAGCACCGGCAGCGAATTGCGGAATCGCTCTACCGCGGCGTGGCGAGATACGCGGGCGGGCTGAGCGGGGTGAAAGTGGCGAGCAAGGTTGAGAAGACGGAAGGGCAGTAGCCGTGGGATAGACCGGGTCTGGGGGTACGCAGTACTAACTGCCAGGCGCGATTCGCGAATCAAGCTCAAATCTTATCGCGACCTGCGCAGCGCGTAGATTACCCACGGAGCAATGCGTCTCTCGCTTACCCAGTGATAAGGTTCATCGCCTTTCGCCAGCGGCTTATGCACCTCGACTAACTCAAGTTCGGCACCTGCGTAAACTTCGAGATAGGACTCATGGGGCCAGAGAATGTCCACCGCCGGCGACCGGTCCTCGAAATCGGTGGTGATGATTTTCACCGGATCGCCCGGGCGAGCGTTACGGTTCTCGGGAAAATTCCTGGTCGAGAACGAAGCCCACTCGTTGCAATAAATTTCCGGCGCGGAAACGATGTTGACGAGGATTCCGTCGGGCGCAAGCAGACTGCGCAGGTCGCGAAACAGGCGCACCTTGGTTTCCATGCCGGGAATGTTGTCGAACGTGAACGCCGACTGAATGAGCGAAAAACTCGCGCGCGGCAAGGCGCTCATGTCGTCGCCGGGAATGAGGCGGTAATCGCCCTGCGGATCAAGCTCGCGTGCCCGCGAAACCATCTCCTCCGAGATGTCCACGCCCACCGGTTCAAATCCGAACCCGCGGAGGAAGCGGGTCGAGCGCCCCGTACCGCAATCGAAATCGAGCGCCGCAGTGCCCTTCGCGTGCGCGCGAAAAATTTCCGGCAAGTCGCGGAACGCGAGGTGATACGTGTTCGCGAATTCAAGCTTCGAATAAGCGTCGGCGCGAGTGGCGTTCTCGTAGCAATTGACAAAATTCATGGGGCTTCCCGCCGATTGTAGCTCCGCTTCTAGCTTTCGTCCGCGACAGGATTCCGCAGCGTACCAACGCCTTCAATCGAAACCTCGACCACATCGCCAGCTCCAACGGGCCCAACCCCCTTCGGAGTTCCAGTAGCGATCAGATCGCCAGGTTCGAGCGTCATGATCTGCGAAATGTAGCGGATGACGACGTCGAGCGCGAAGATGAAATCCCGCGTATTGCCCGATTGCCGAACCTCGCCATTGACGCGGGTTTCCACCTGCACTCCAGTCCAAGGATCGAGCCCGTCGATGACCAGCGGCCCGACCGGACAGAACGTGTCGAAGCCTTTGGCGCGCGTCCACTGTCCGTCTTTGTTCTGGAGATCGCGGGCCGTGAAATCGTCGACGCAGGTGTAACCGAGTATGTAAGGACGCACATCTTCGTCGTCGCGCAGACGTCGCGCGCGCCGCCCGATGACAACTCCCAACTCGCCTTCGTAATCGGTGCGCGCGGAAACCTTAGGCCGGAGAATTGTGGCTCCGGGAGCGAGCAACGCGCTCGGCGGCTTGAAGAAGAGCAGCGGTTCGACGGGAACATCGTGTCCGAGTTCAGCTGCGTGCTCGCGATAGTTGCGTCCGACGCAGACAATCTTGGAAGGCTCGACCGGAGGCAAAAGCGCCGTCTGCGCAAGCGGAATCGGTGCTGGCTCAATGCGACGGCTAGGCAAGCCTTCGACATCGCCGCCGCTCGCGTGCGGAGGCTTGAGAAGCAGCCGCGTGATGGCATCGCCGCCCGCAACCGATTCGACGAAGCCGTAATGGGTGGAACCGTTGAGATGAAATCGGCAATATTTCATAGAGGCTCAGAACCGCAGAGTACGCTGAGCGCGCGGAGCAGGTAAAGGGGGAAATTGGAGCACTCCCTGGGAAGTAAATCCCCGGCGAGACGCGCCTCGGGCCTTCGGTCAACCTGAGTTTTGAAGGATCAATTGCTCACCGGCACGGTTTCGCTGGCTTCTTCCGACTTCGCACTCTCGTTGCCGCGCCCGTCGACTGCGGAAACGGAGTAGACGTAAGTCTTGCCGAAGCTGACCGCGCTGTCGCGATAAGATGGCGCTTTCACGAGCTCGGAATTCAGCTTGACCGCGTTCTTTCCCTCGGCGCCAGCCTCGCTGCGGAACACATTGTAGCCCGCGAGGTCGGCGCTCGTCACCGGAGCCCAGATGAGGTCGACGAACGGCTTCTGCCCCTCTCCGGAATAGACCGCCTGAAGCCCGACAGGCACGGCAGGCGGGAAAACGTCGTGAGCGAAAATGCGCACGGCCGGGCTGTCGTCCCCTTCCACCTGCACTTCGCCGCCCGGCCGCATGACAATGCTTACGGCAGTGATGCGGTAAAGGTAGGTCTTCTCCCATTCAATCGCATCGAGGAAATGCGCCGGACCGGCCGCACCGGCCGGCACTTCGCCCGCGACCGTTTCCTTACCCGTGCTTTCGTCCCGACGGTAAATGCGATAGCGAAATTGCAGGCCAGAGTTGGCCGCTGCTTGACCAGTGCTCGTCCACGTGAGCAGCACGCCATCTTCATTCGGCTGTGCCGCGAGATCGGCGGGCGCGGGCAGAGTCACGATCGCCGGTATATGCACGCGATTGGAAGGTCCAGCCCCGCGAGCGCTGCGGTTCAACACTTCTACGGCATAGGTGAGATCGGCCTCCGGATTGTCGCTTAGAGCGCTCGCAGGGAATGTGTCAGTGAAAGCCTGCGACATAGTTTGCCTGGCCTGCGCCTTCTGCCCGGATTTCTTCGGCGTGATCGTCGGAGGCGGAAGGGTAGCGACGGGATTGCTGCAGACAGTTATGCCGGCTTGGGTGCTGCGGCAGATTCGGGTCGGCCCCAGCGAGCGCACACTCTCATGGTCTGTGGTCAGCGTTGGTTCGCTCCAGGTCAGAGTTACAGAGTTCCCCTTGCGCGCGGCGCGCAGATCCGAAGGAGGTTTGGGCAATTCGAGCGACGGCGGCAGCGGCGCACCGGTCTGGGCGCAGCTGGCGAGCAGCAGGCAAAGAGCTGACAAAGCCAAGAACGTTGTCGAAGGCGCTTTCATGCGGAAATGAAAAGGGTAGCAGACGACACAGGTTAGTGGCGCGTGGCTTGCAGGTGCGCGCACGGGCGTGGCGCCCGGCCTCGATCCTTAGAGTATGTAGCGCGACAGATCCTGATCTTTCACGATCTCGCTCAGCATTTTCTGCACGTAGGCTGCGTCGACGGTGAACTGCTGGCCCTTCTTTTCGGGAGCTTCGAAGCTGATTTCGTCGAGCACGCGCTCCATGATCGTGTGCAGGCGGCGGGCTCCGATGTTTTCCGTACCTTCGTTTACGCGAAACGCAAAACGCGCCACTTCTTCGAGCGCGTCGGGTGTGAACTCCAGCTTCACGCCTTCGGTCTCGAGCAGCGCGATGTATTGCTTGGTCAGCGACGACTTCGGCTCGGTGAGAATCCGGATGAAGTCTTCCATGGTGAGCGACTGAAGCTCAACGCGGATCGGAAAACGTCCTTGCAGTTCGGGAATCAGATCGCTCGGCTTGGAGACGTGAAATGCGCCAGCGGCAACAAACAGGATGTGATCGGTGCGCACCATGCCGTAGCGCGTGTTGACCGTGGTGCCTTCAACGATCGGAAGGATGTCGCGCTGCACGCCTTCGCGCGAAACATCGGGCCCATGGCCGCTTTCACGGCCGGCAATCTTGTCGATTTCGTCGAGAAAGATGATGCCGGAGTTTTCGACGCGATCGATGGCGACGCGCGTCACTTGCTCCATGTCAATTAAGCGCTGCTCTTCTTCCTGAATCAGATACTCGAAGGCCTCGTTGACCTTCATCTTCCGCTTCTTCGTGCGCTGTCCGAAGATGTTGGGCAACATGTCCTTGATATTGACGTCCATCTCCTCGACGCCCTGGTTGGAGATGATTTCGAACGACGGAAAATTGCGCTCGCGGGTTTCGATTTCGACGGTGCGGTCGTCGAGCTTGCCTTCGCGCAGTTGCTGGCGCAGCTTTTCGCGCGTACGGTTGGAGGATTCGGTCATGCTGGTGCTGGCGTCGATCACTACTCCGCCTGACGAAGTCGAAGAAGACGCCGCATCGGCGCGCGGCGAAATCGGCGGCAGCAGGATATCGAGCAGGCGCTCTTCGGCATTGAGTTCGGCCTTGTCGGCAACGTCCTCGAGCCTCTCCTCGCGGATCATCTCGATCGCAATCTCGACCAGATCGCGAACCATGGATTCCACGTCGCGGCCCACGTAGCCGACTTCGGTGAACTTCGAAGCTTCGACTTTCAGGAACGGCGAGTTGGCGAGTTTGGCCAACCGGCGTGCTATTTCGGTTTTGCCCACGCCCGTCGGCCCGATCATGATGATGTTTTTCGGGATGACTTCTTCGGCGAGCTCGGGCGCTAGCTTCTGACGCCGCATGCGATTGCGCAGGGCGATTGCTACGGCGCGCTTCGCGTCTTTTTGCCCGACGACGTACTTGTCGAGCTCGGCCACGATTTCGCGCGGCGTCAACTCGTCGAGAGTGACTTGTTCTTCTTCGGCAGTTCCGGGTAAGTAAATAGCCATAAATACGTCGTCGGTCGTTAGTCGTTGGTCGTTAGGCAAAGCCGAGATTGTTCGAGAACACCGAACGACCGACGACCAGCGACTGACGACTAGAGCTCCTCAATCGTTACCTTGTCATTGGTATAGATGCACATGCGCCCGGCAATCTTCATAGATTCTTCGGCAATTTCGCGGGCGGAAAGCTTGGTGTGGTCGGCCAGCGCCTGCGCCGCCGCCTGGGCAAACGGGCCGCCGGAGCCGATAGCGGCGATGCCGGTATCGGGCTCAATCACGTCGCCCTGGCCGCTCAACAGAAACGTCTGTTCTTTGTCGGAAACAAGCAACAAGGCTTCCAGATGGCGCAGATATTTATCCGTGCGCCAATCTTTGGCCAGTTCAACGGCGGAGCGGCCGACGTTGCCGTGATACTGCTCGAGTTTTGCCTCGAAGCGGCTGAAGAGCGAGAAAGCGTCGGCAGTCGAGCCGGCGAATCCGGCGAGAATTTTGTCCTGGTAAAGGCGGCGAATCTTCTTGGCCCCGTGCTTGATGACCGACTCGCCAAGCGTGACCTGCCCGTCTCCAGCCATAACGACTTTGTCGCCGAGGCGCACGCAGAGGACAGTAGTCGAGCGAATCAAGCGGGACGAGGCGGGGCTGGCGGCATATTCAGTGCGGCCCGCTACTAGTGTACTTTTCTTCATGAGCGCAATTCTTAATTATACAGTCGTTCAAGAGGAAGGCACGGGCGCTCCGCCGCGTAGGCTCCGTGCAGTGACGAGGTCCGCAAAATGAAGCGACACATCGAAGGAATATTGTGGGCGATTTCCTTGCTGTCTCTGATCGTGGCCGCGATGACAACTGACCGAGGGTTCTTGATTATTATCGCTATCGTTTGGGTATTAGCCACATTCATTGTGATTCCGCTCCATTTCTACAGAGCATGGCGGCGATGGCCTGAAGTAGCGAACAAGCGGCAGTACGCCGTATGGGTTGGGTTTGAAACACTCGCCACGATGACGTTGATTGGACTGTTCGTTTATTCGATTTCCTCGCGATGATGCCGTCTGCCCGCACGGCGCCCGTGCCTCCATCATTTAGAATCTAATCAGCGCACTGCGGAGCCACTCCTTTTGTCGTTCCTTGACGAGTTAAACCCACAACAACGCGAGGCTGTCGAAACCACCGAGGGCCCGGTGCTCATCCTCGCCGGCGCGGGCAGCGGCAAAACGCGCGTCATTACTTTCCGCATCGCCTACCTGATCGAAAAAATGGGCGTGATGCCGGAAGCGATTCTCGCCATGACCTTCACCAACAAGGCCGCGAGCGAGATGGCCGAGCGTGTGGAAAAACTTGTTGGCGGGTTGAGCATCGCCAAGCCGGTCATCTCGACATTCCATTCTTTTTGCGTGCGCGTGTTGCGCCGCGACATTGAGGCGCTCCGGATTCCGTCTACGGTGCCGGGCCAGCCGCCCATCGGCCTCACCAAGAATTTCGTCATCTACGACGAAACCGACCAGCAGCAAGTTGTAAAGGGCGTAATGCGGCGGCTCGGGCTCGACGACAAAGAGCTCACTCCGCGCACGGTGCTGTCGCGGATTTCGTGGGCCAAGAATCACATGCTCGATCCGCAGGAAATTTATCTGCAGTCGGCCGATCCGAAGACCGAGCGCATCGCCCACATTTACGAGGAGTATCGCAAAGAACTGCGCAGGGCGAACGCGATGGACTTCGACGATCTGCTGCTCGAAGCCGCGCGTTTGCTCAAGTCGGTGGCCGCGGTTCGCGAGTACTACAACCGGCGGTTTCAATACCTGCTGATCGATGAATATCAGGACACGAACCGGCCGCAGTATGAGCTGATGCGGCTGCTCGCGGGCGATCGCCACAATGTTTGCGCGGTCGGCGATGAGGACCAGTCGATTTATTCCTGGCGCGGGGCCGACATCCGCAACATTCTCGAATTCGAGCGCGATTTCCCCGAGGCGAAGATCGTGCGCCTGGAGCAGAATTACCGCTCCACGCAGAACATCCTGCAGGCGGCGTCGACGGTGGTCGCGAACAACGTTCGGCGCAAGGGGAAGAATCTGTGGACGTCGCGGCAGGGCGGATCGAAGGTCGGATACTACGAAGCGCCCGACGGAGAGAACGAAGCGCTGTTTGCCGCCGACACGATCAATCGCTACGTGCAGCAGGCGCGCGAAAATGCCGAAACCGCGCGGGCAGCCGTGCTCTACCGCACCAACTCGCAGTCGCGCCTGTTTGAAGAAGCCATGCGGCGATACCAGTTGAAATACCATGTTGTGGGCGGCTTCTCGTTCTATGAACGAGCCGAGATCAAAGACCTGATCTCGTATTTGAAAGTCGTCCTGAACAAGGATGATTCGGTTTCGTTGCTACGCGTAATCAATACCCCCGCTCGGGGCATTGGCAGGACAACGCTTGAAACCATCGAGCGCTTGGGGCTGGAGACAGGGCTGTCGCTATGGGGCGCGATTGGCGAGGCGATCTCGCGTCAATTGCTGCCGCTGCGGGCGCTGGGAGCGCTGAAGTTGTTTCGCGAATTGATCGAAGATGGGCAGGCGATGCTGGCCGGCACCTATGCCGAGCACTTGGAAAAGAATGCCCACCAAAGTAGCGCCGGCGTCCCGCCGGCTGTCGGGCGGGCGTCCTCGCCCGCTCCGCCGGAAGAGGCAAACGCCGAAGAGGCAAGCACGGACTTCGATCCCAGCAATTTCAGCTTCGACTTCGGACCGAACGCGGATAAGGCTGATGAACGAGCGGGCGAGCCGCCCGCTCCCGCCCAGGAAGGAGCAGTTGAAGGTTTTCGCGTCCCCGAAGCTGCCGCCAATACGGCCGAGCTACTCAAATTTCTGATCGACCGCACCGGCTACATCAAGCAACTTGAGGACGAGGACACACCCGAAGCGTATTCGCGCATTGAGAACTTGCGCGAACTTGTAAACGCCGCCATGGACTCGCGCGACCGCGGCGAGTCGCTCGACCAGTTCCTCGACCACGCCGCCCTCGTCAGCGATGCCGACCAGTACGACGAGCACGCCCAGATCACGCTCATGACGCTGCATGCCGCCAAGGGCCTGGAGTTTCCTCTGGTTGTTTTGGCTGGACTGGAAGAGGGATTGTTCCCACACTCGCGCACGCTGATGGAACCCGACCAGATCGAAGAAGAACGCCGCCTCTGCTACGTCGGGATGACGCGCGCCATGGATACGCTGGTTCTTTCGCGCGCTGTCTACCGCCGCCGCTATGGGACCGATATGCCCGAGGCAAGTGTCCCGTCGCGCTTCCTCGACGAAGTGCCGATGCAGTTGGTGGAGGAGTTGGGCCGGCGGCCAGGCCGAGACCGTGGGGCAACGGGCCGAGACCGTGGGGCGGCGGGCATTCCGGCCCGGCCAGCGGGGCGAGGCCCCGCAGTCTACGATCGCGAAACCACGCACTACTCCTACGAAGACGAAGACCAGAGCGCGACCTGGAACCCGTCACGAGTGAAGCCGAAGTCGTCGCGGCCGTTGCCGAGTTACAACTCCATCGACAATATTGCCGAGTTCTTTGCCTCGCGCGGCAAGAAGTTCAGCGTGCCGAAAGTGCCCGTCGCGGAGCCGACAGGCAAGCGCGGATTCCGGCCCGGGCAGAAGGTCAAGCACCCAAAATATGGCGAAGGGACCGTCTTTCAGCGCGAAGGGGATGGGGAAGATGCGAAGATTACTGTACAATTTCCTCGCTTCGGTTTGAAGAAGCTGGTGGAGAGGTACGCGCAGCTCGAACGAGCGTAGATGGCATTTGGTAATTTCGTAATCGGGTAATTTTGTAATTTCCGCGCCCCTACTGGGGCAAATTGCAAAATTACCCGATTGCCAAATTACGAAATCGAGAGAAAAAACATTCATGGCAGATACCAAGAAACTGAGCAAAGACGAACGCAAGAAAGCCAAGCGCACGGCGCGCAAAAAAATCAAAATAGAAAAGCCGAAGAAGCCCCGCGATTACGCGCGCGGCTCGAAAAAGCGCAAAGTGAAAAAGATGGTGCGCGGCCAGGCGAAGCGGTAAACGCTCGCGGCCGGCAATCTGACGAAAGCACGGGCGCTCTCCGCCCGTGCTTTCCGCATCAGACGGAGAAAGGCTCCCTTTGGCACAATCACCGACCATTGAAACCTCAGCCGCCGGCGAACGAGGCAGCCAGCTTCTCTGCTGCAAATCCATCGACAAGCTGATTTCGGAGGCCGACAACCCGGAGCACCGGCTCAGCAAGACCCTGGGCCCGTGGTCGCTGACGGCGCTCGGCATTGGCGCCATCATCGGGTCGGGCATTTTCATTCTTACGGGGACAGCGGCTGCGGGAGAGTATTTTCCCGTGCCCTCCATCCTGCATGCGCAGGCACTCGACCTGATTGTGAGCTTGCTGCGCACCGGAAGCACAGCGGGAGCGCTCATGCACGGGCGCCCACCGGCTGGGCCCTCGATTGCCATTTCGTTTTTCCTGGTGGCAATTGCCTGCAGTTTTGCGGGATTATGCTACGCAGAATTGGCGTCGATGATCCCGATTGCGGGCAGCGCTTACACATATTCATACGCGACGCTTGGCGAAATTTTCGCCTGGATCATCGGCTGGGACCTGATTTTAGAGTACGTGGTCAGCAACGTCGCCGTGGCGGTGGGCTTTGCTGGCTATACGAAGGCGCAACTGGCGGCCTTCGGTCTCAACTTACCTGATAAATGGGCGAGCCCTGTCTGGGCCTCGGGACAATGGACCGGTGCATACTTCAATCTTCCCGGCTTCCTGATCGTTTTTATTCTCACGCTCCTGCTCGTGCGCGGCGTGAAAGAATCGGCAGAAACGAACAACATCATGGTCGCGATAAAAATCGGTGCGATCCTGACCTTCCTCGTAGTAGGCGGCATGCTGGTGAAGCCCGCCAACTGGACGCCCTTCGCGCCATCTGGTTTCGCCGGAATCGTCACCGGAGGCGCCATCGTTTTCTTCACCTACATTGGTTTCGATTCGGTCTCAACCGCCGCCGAGGAATCGCGCAATCCGCAAAAGGATCTGCCCTTCGGCATCATCATGTCGCTGATTGTCTGCACGCTGCTCTATGTCGGCGTCGCCGTCGTGTTGCTCGGCATGATGAAGTACACGACTTTTGTTTCAGGAGAAGCCGCCGAAGCCCCCGTCGCCTACGCCATGAAATATCTGGGAGTGCATCCGCTCTTCCGGTCGGTGATCGTGATTGGCGCACTGACGGGGATGATCTCTTCGTTGCTGGTATTTCAGTACGGGCAAGCGCGCATCTGGTACGCCATGTCGCGCGACGGCCTGCTGCCCAAGCTGTTCTCGGCCGTGCACCCGAAATATAAGACGCCGCACTGGTCCACCTGGATCGCCTGCTTTGCCGTTGGAATCCCCGCTGGCCTCGTGGATATCGGCGATGCCGCCGACTTAGCCAACATCGGAACGCTGTTTGCCTTCGTGCTGGTTTCGCTCGGAGTAATCTTCCTCCGCCGCCGTCAGCCCGATCGCAAGCGCGCCTTCCGCGTGCCGTTTGTCCCGTGGTTCCCACTCCTGTCCGTGTTTTTCTGCGGCGGGCTCATGTTCGGGCTGACCCTGATCACATGGTTGCGATTCGTGATCTGGCTGGTAATCGGCCTGATGATCTACGTTCTCTACAGCCGCCACCACAGCGAGTTCTGTAAAGCGAAGTCAGAAGTAAGAAGTTAGAATGCAGAGGTGAGAATCGTAGGGTGAGGGTTCTCGGTTTCACTTCTTGATTTGAATTCTGACTTTTGACTTTCCGGCTATGGATTCCAGCTCGTCCAAGTCATTCCTTCTCGCTCTCCCCAAGGCCGAACTCCATCTCCACCTCGAAGGCTCGATCGCGCCCGCCACGCTGCTCGAACTCCGCCAGCGCCACGGCGAAGCCGCCACCCTCGCCGAAGCCGACGCACTCTACAACTTCGCCGACTTCTCCGGCTTCCTCAACGCCTTCAAAGACGTCACCGGACACCTCCGCACGCCCGACGACTACGAACTCATCACCTACCGCCTGATGGAAAAGCTCAAAGCCCAAAACATCCTCCACGCCGAAGTCACCGTCTCCGTCGGCGTCGCGCTCTGGCGCAAGCAGGATTTCCCCGCCATCTTCGAAGGCCTCGAACGCGGACGCCAGCGCGGCGAGCGCGACTTCGGCATCTCCCTCCTCTGGATCTTCGACGCCATCCGTCAGTTCGGCCCCGAAAAAGCCCAGCCCGTGCTCGATCTGGCCATTCAGTTCCGCGACCGCAACGTCATCGCCTTCGGCATCGGCGGCGATGAACTCAAAGGCCCTCCTGAGCTTTTTCCGGAAGTCTTTGCGCGCGCGGCCGATCATGGCCTGCATCTCACCGCTCACGCCGGAGAAAGCGCCGGACCGGAATCGATCTGGGGCGCACTCAACCTGAAAGCCGAGCGCATCGGCCACGGCCTAACAGCCGGGCAGGACCCCGAGTTGATGGAAGAACTTGCCGAGCGCCAGGTCCCCATCGAAATCTGCGTGACCAGCAATCTCCGCACCGGATGCTGCACCGAGCTATCGCAGCACCCCGTACGCCGCTATTTCGACGAAGGTCTCATGGTGACCCTTAACTCAGACGACCCGGCCATGTTCCGCACGTCGCTCGTCGACGAATACCGGCTCGTGCAAGAGCACTTCGGCTTTTCCGACGATCATCTGCGCGAGCTAGCCCGCAACTCCTTCGAAGCCTCATTCCTCGCGCCGGATAAGAAAGTCGAATTCCTGAACCTCTTCGATAGCGTGACCGCCCGACCCTGAATAGACCGCGGCCTGCTCGCAGCTCGTAGCTCGAAGCTACTTCTGCAATCTGCAATCAACTCCATCACACTCCCCTGTTCATCCATCACACCCCAACATTTTCCCCCTCGCCTATAATGTCTCGCTATGAAACTCGAAGAAAAAATTGCCGAACTCAAGAAACGCGACCAACTAGCCGAAGAAGGCGGCGGCGCCAAACGCCGCGAGCGCCAGCACAAAGAGGGCAAAATGTCCGCCCGCGAGCGCGTCGAATTCCTGCTCGACGAAGGCACGTTCGAAGAAACCGACAAGCTGCGCACCCACCGCTGTCACGACTTCGGCATGCAGGAGCAAAAAGTTTACGGCGACGGCTTCATCACCGGCTATGGCCGCGTCGAAGGCCGGCTCGTGTTCGTCTTCGCCCAGGACTTCACCGTCTTCGGCGGCTCGCTTTCCGAAACCAACGCCCTCAAGATCGTCAAGATCATGGACCTCGCCGCCAAGATGGGCGCACCCGTCATCGGCCTCAACGATTCCGGCGGCGCGCGTATTCAGGAAGGCGTCATGTCGCTCGCCGGTTACGCCGATATTTTCCTGCGCAACACGCTGTACAGCGGCGTCGTGCCGCAGATCTCCGCCATCATGGGCCCCTGCGCCGGTGGCGCCGTCTACTCGCCCGCCATCACCGATTTCATCCTCATGGTCGATCAGACCTCGTACATGTTCATCACCGGCCCCGATGTCATCAAGACCGTCACGCACGAAGAGGTCACCAAAGACCAGCTCGGCGGAGCCCACACGCACAACGAAACCTCAGGCGTAGCGCATTTCCTCTGCCGCGACGATGCCGAATGCCTTTCCATGGTTCGCGAGCTGCTCAGCTTTATTCCTTCAAACAATCTGGAAGACCCGCCGCGCAAGCCCTGCACCGACCCCATCGATCGCCTCGACGCAAAGCTCGACACGCTCATCCCGAATGAGTCCAACATCCCCTACGACATGAAGGACATCATCAACACCGTTGTAGACGACGGCTACTTCTTCGAGATCCACGAGCACTACGCGAAAAACATCGTCGTCGGATTCGCCCGCCTCAACGGGAGATCGGTCGGCGTGGTCGCCAACCAGCCCGCCATGCTCGCCGGAACGCTCGACATCAATGCCTCGGTCAAAGGCGCGCGCTTCGTCCGCTTTTGCGATTGCTTCAATATTCCACTGGTCACGTTCGAAGACGTGCCCGGCTTCCTCCCCGGCACGCAGCAGGAATACGGCGGCATCATCAAGCACGGAGCCAAGCTCCTCTACGCCTTCGCCGAAGCCACCGTGCCCAAGGTAACGGTCATTACGCGCAAGGCCTACGGAGGCGCATATTGCGTCATGGCCTCGAAGCACATTCGCACCGATGTCAACTACGCCTGGCCTAGCGCCGAGATCGCCGTCATGGGCCCGGAAGGCGCGGTGGATATCGTCTACAAGCGCGAGCTCGACGCCGTGAAAAATGGAGGCATCGGCTCCGAGCGCACCCAGCTGCGTCAGGAGAAGATCGAGGAATTCCGCGACCGCTTCGCCAACCCCTACATAGCCGCCGACCGCGGCTTCCTCGACGCAGTAATCCAGCCCCGAGAAACGCGCAAAAAGCTGATCCAGGCCCTGGAGATGCTGGAGACAAAGACCGACAAGAACCCGCCAAAGAAGCACGGAAATATACCGCTGTGAGCCGGTTCGCTATTGTCTATGCACTAGAAATGTGGCAGAATCAAACGTAGTGCAATTGGCGAATATAAAGCGAAACTATAATATCGAGAGGCTGAGCTGTGCCGACCGATGACGTAGGACACCTATCCGACGACGGGTTGACGTGTCCCGAGGTCGGAGCGTGGACTGAGACTAAACACCGCATGGTTTCGCTGTACTCGACTTTGTTCTCCTCGGGTATGAAAGCCAAGTGGTCGAACCGCATATATGTTGAATTGTATGCCGGGGCGGGGCGTAGCAAAGTACGCGGTACTTCGAAGATTATTCCCGGATCGCCACTACTTGCCCTAACGGTGAAGGATCCGTTCGACAAGTACATTTTTTGCGAGGAGAACGCAGAAAACCTGGAGGCGCTGAAGGCTCGGTCCCCGCAGGCGGCCCCTCGTGCGGCAATTGCCTATATTCCGGGCGACTGCAACTTGCGGACTACAGAAATCTTGGCGGAGATTCCGCGCCGGTCATTGTCACTATGTTTTGCTGACCCTTTCGATATCAGTCTGAAGTTTGAGACGATCCGTTCGCTGGCAAATGCTCGTTCCGTTGATTTCTTAATCTTGCTCGCTTTGGGGATGGATGCAAACCGGAATTACAAGCACTACGTTAAAGAGGATGCCGACAAAATCGACAATTTTCTTGGTTCGGAAAGCTGGAGAGAGCGCTGGGCTGCGGCGCAGTGGGACTCCATTAAATTTACGCGGTTCTTGGCCGATGAGTTCACTAAGAGCATGGCCACCCTCCGCTACATCCCGCCGCCTCACTACACAATGAAAGAGGTCAAGATAGAAGAGAGGAACCTCGCCTTGTATCGACTCGCTCTGTTTTCTCGGAGTGAGGTGGCATACAAATTCTGGGGGCAGGTCTTAAAGTACGGCACCGACCAGACATCACTATGGGACCTGACATGTCTCTGAATTCCCATATCGAATGGACGGACGCGACCTGGAACCCCGTCCGCGGCTGCGTCAAGATCAGCCCCGGCTGCAAGCATTGCTATGCCGAGACGTTTGCCGAGCGGTTTCGCGGCGTCAAGGGGCATCCCTACGAGCAGGGCTTTGATCTGCGTCTGGTCCCGGAGAAACTGACCGAGCCGTTTTCCTGGCGATCTCCCAAACTGGTGTTCGTGAACTCGATGAGTGACCTTTTTCAGGACGGCGTGCCGGACAACTACGCAGAGGCCGTCTCGCGCGTGATGGCCACGGCGAATTGGCACACCTATCAGGTCCTCACGAAGCGCTCGGAGAGGCTGCTACAGTTGCTCAAAGGCAAGTTGCGGTTTGCCGCCGAGCAGGAAAACATCTGGTGGGGTGTCAGCGTCGAGGATCGGAAACATGGCTTGCCGCGAGTCGATCATCTTCGGCAAGCGCCCGCGAAAGTCCGCTTCCTGTCCATCGAGCCGCTGCTGGAAGACCTTGGCGAAATCAATCTGACCGGCATCACATGGGTAATTGTCGGCGGCGAGAGCGGCCCGGGCGCGCGTCCGATGAAGCGGGAGTGGGTCGTCTCCATTCGGAAGCAGTGTCGCACGCAGCACGTGCCCTTCTTCTTCAAGCAATGGGGCGGCGTGCGGAAAGCTAAGAACGGCAGGCTGCTTGACGGCCGCACCTACGACGAATATCCGCAGCGGGCCGTGGGCCAAGTCCCGGACCGACTCAATTGCATGATGAGCGCGGAGAAGTTTCTGGAATCGTTTGGGATGGGGCTCAAGGAAACCTTGGTGCAGCTTACCGCATGAGGCTGCCGAGCTTCGCTCGGCTTGGACAGCCGGGGCGGCTGCCCCTACGCGATCACAAAAATAGAGAGTCCCGAGGTGATGTTGAACTCATTCCTCTCGGCCAGTAGCTCGCGTTTAGACCCTTGCTGACCTTATTCCTACAACTCCCTTGCGGGTGCATTGTAAGCCGATCTTGCTCGGGCTCCGGGCTCACCGCCAACCGGATAAATCAGTCCAACGCCTCGGGACTCTATCCTGCCTTCGACATTAGTTCCTGTTCGCCTCAACCAGCGCTCAGCATTTGACCCTTGCTCGCCCTCTCAGACTCAACCTCGCGGCCGTCTGAGTGACTACGCTTGAGCCCCGGACTTTGCACCAACCGGGTAAACTTCAGAACGTGTCAAAGAACGATTATGTTTTTACCACGCCCATCTCTAACGTCAATCAAATTCACCGCTCCCTAACCCTCGTCCTATCAATCAAGTGCAGCCTGTCCACAGGCGGGTGAAGCGAAAATTGTGCAGTCCGTGCATCGGCAGTCACAAATCCCCAGCATTCATGCGCTGTTTCGCGGGCTGCGCGAACTCCCGACTGCGAAACGCGGCGCTCGAACGCAGCCCCGGATTGTGCAAATCTCGTGAAAGATCAAGCCCATTGCGACGTTTGATTCTTTCTGCGCGGTCGACGCAGCTTCCATTTACAATGCGGCTTTCCCGATTGGAGGTCGTTTGGCGATGCGACTTATGCGACTCGCTGCGGCGACGTGCGTTCTCGCGGCATTCTGCTCCGCCCAAAGCCCGGAGGAAAAGACCGCAAAGTACATGGAATCGGTGCGCAACCAACCCGGATTGCTGTTGGCGTTCTTGCAACAGATGCCCAAAGGCGGAGACCTGCACGTTCATCTTGCGGGAGCGATCTATGCCGAGAGCATGATCGACTGGGCCTCCGAGAATGCGCTCTGCGTCGACCGCACCACTTCCAAGCTGATTCACGCAGCCTGCGATTCCTGCGAGCCGTACAAACCGAAGCCCTCGGTGCGTTGCGCCTACCAGGATCACATTCTCTACAACCAGCTCATCGACGCCTGGTCGATGCGCAATTGGCATCCGGCGGAAGAGTCGGGTCACGACCGCTTCTTCGAGACCTTCGACAAGTTCGGTCCGGCGCTGGAGAAGCACATCGGAGAGGCGGTGGCCGAGATCGCGGCGCGCGCCGCGGAAGACCACCTGCAATACGTCGAGTTGATGCACACCGCTGATGGCGCGCAGGCCGCGATTCTCGGCACCAGGATTGGTTGGGACGACGACTTCGCCAAGTTTCGCGACAAGCTGCTTGCCGGAGGCATGAGCGAAATCGTAGCGTCGGTGCGCGCACAAACCGATGCCGACGAGGCGCGCAGGAAAGAAGTCCTGCATTGCGGGACCGCAAAAGCCGATTCAGGATGCGAAGTTACGATTCATTATCTCTATCAGGTGCTGCGCGGATTGCCGCGCGAGCAGGTATTCGCGCAGATCCTGCTCGGGTTCGAACTGGCGAAAGCCGATCCTCGCTTTGTCGGCTTCAATCTAGTCATGCCCGAAGACTGGTACGTCCCCATGCACGACTTCGATCTCCACATGCGAATCATCGAGGCGCTGCACAAGTTCTATCCTGCAACGCACGTCTCGCTGCATGCCGATGAACTCGCAATGGGCCTCGTTCCTCCCGAAGGCTTGCGCTTCCACATCCGCGAGTCAATTGAGCGTGCCGGCGCCGAGCGCATCGGCCACGGCACCGCCGTCATGAGCGAGGACAATCCAGTCGGTTTGCTTGAGGAGATGGCGAAAAAGCGCGTGCTGGTCGAAATCTGCCTGACCTCCAATGAAATGATCCTCGGCGTGACCGGAGACCGTCATCCGCTGCCGATTTACATGAAGTACGGAGTTCCCGTCGCTCTCGCCACCGACGATCAAGGCGTCGCTCGCGGCGACATGACGCACGAATATCTGCGTGCTGTGGAAACATACAATTTGTCCTATGGAGAGCTGAAGCAGATGGCGCGAGCCAGCCTCGAACACAGCTTCATTCCCGGCGCGAGCCTGTGGGGTGAAGGGCGCGAGTTTCGCCGCGCTGCTGCTTGCGAAGGCGAGAACGCTGCCGGCGACCATATCGCAAAGAAGTGCGATGAGTGGCTGGAAGCGAACGAGCGCGCGCATGTGCAATGGGAATTGGAGAAGGCATTTGCCGAGTTCGAAAAGAAGTTTTGAAGCCTTGGCAAAATTCTGAGGATTGTCATTCCGAGCGCAGCGAGGAATCTGCAGCTTGTCGGCGCAGGAACAAAGCAGATTCCTCGTCGCCTTCGGTCCTCGGAATGACAATTCGTGTGGTTTTAACAAATGACTCCCGACCTCTTCACCCGCGCTGAATCCGCCGCCGCGTTCATTCTTTCTCAAACCGCGCTGCGCCCGAAAATCGGCCTCGTGCTGGGCTCCGGCCTCGGCGCGTTCGCCGATGACCTCACCGACGCCGTCCGCATTCCCTATGGTCAGATTCCGTCGTTCCCGCGTTCCACCGCAATCGGACATGCCGGGCAATTGGTGATCGGCAAGTCAGGCGGCGATAAGTCGAGTGAAGTCCCTGTCGCCGTGATGCAAGGACGCGTGCATCTTTACGAAGGCTATTCGGCAGCCGAAGTCGCGTTTCCCACGCGCGTGCTCGGGCGCATGGGGATTCGTGCGCTCATCCTTACCAACGCGGCCGGCGGAATCAATACTGCCTACGGGCAAGGCGCGCTGGTAATGCTTCGCGACCACATCAATCTGCAGGGCCAGAATCCGCTGACCGGCGCAAACGACGATCGTTTCGGCCACCGCTTTCCCGACATGAGCTATACGTACTCGAAACGCTTCCGCGAAATCGCACTCGACGAAGCGAAGAAACTTTCCGTCTTTCCGCACGAGGGCGTGTACGCGGCGCTCGCCGGTCCGAGTTACGAAACGCCAGCGGAAATTCGATACCTACGAACAATCGGGGCCGATCTGGTCGGCATGTCCACGGTGCCTGAGGCGATCGCGGCCCGCCACATGGGAATGGAACTGCTCGCCATCTCGTGCGTGACCAACATGGCCGCGGGCATTCTCGACCAACCCCTCAACCACGAAGAAGTGCTCGCAACCGGCCGCCGCGTGATGGGCCAGTTCATCGCGCTGCTGCGAGCGGTGCTGCCGCGGATTGCGGCCGAATTCTAAAACACCATCTTTAACGCCAGTTGGAGCACTCGCGGTCCTCCTCCGCCCAGGCCAGGGTTGGTCTGTGCAGCGTCGGGAGTTTGAGTAATTAAACCCGCATAACACGGGGGAATGCCACTGGGAGAACATTGCAGATTGCCGTACTGGTCATAGCCGGGCGTGATGGTGTGATCTGGCTGGGCAAAATTGGGATGGTTAAGGACGTTGAAGAACTCCGCTCGCAATTGCAAATTCAAGCGCTCGGTCATTTGCGTGTTCTTGGTGATCGAAAAATCGAGGTTCTTATAGCCAGGGCCGTAGATGGAATTGCGGCCGAGGTTGCCGGGAGTTCCGTTAGGCTGACTGAATGCCAGCGGGTTCAAATACCCGGTCGTTGGCGTCCAGTGCGGCATGATGGGATTGACGCCAGGCACGACATTCGGGCGCTGATTGAAGTACCCGTTGAACGTGTCGTCCCCCGTCGCGATCGGAATCGGCCGGCCGCTCTGCAGACTGGCGATCCAGTTGAGTTGCCATCCGGTACCGAATTTCCCGAGAGTGCGGAAAGGTCGAATTTCGTAGTTCACGGCTGCGGTGAAGCGATGCTTGGTATCGAACGTCGAAGGTCCGTGCTCGGCCTTGAGGTTAGAGGGGTCTTGGGGGAAGGCGGCACCGGGCGCAAAGTCGATGCCATCCGAAGCATCGTCCAGCGACTTGGAGAAGGTGTAGGTAACGAAGCCGGAGACGCGGTGGTTGTTCTCGAGGCGCAGCGTAGTCTGCAGCGCGTTGTAGTTCGAAAAGCTGATGGGGGCAAGCTCGTCAATCGAAAAGAAGTTAGGATTCGCGCCGAACTCGTTGAGATCGGTGAGGCGGACAAGTTTTGTGCCTTTGCTGCCAACATATCCGACTTCAAATGAGGCGTTCGCGCCTACTTGCTGCTGGACGTTGAGATTGAAATTCTGCACGTAGGGAGTATGGAAGTTGCGCGGTACGGCAAAGATGTAGTAAGGACCGCTGGTGGCAGTAGTAAGGATAGGGTCCGTGGTGTCTGTTCCGTTGAAGGCTGCGCCGTTGAAGTTCATGGGCAGGACCGGCTCTGGGCCGATGGGATTGGTGGCCACACCGGCAGAATTCGTGAAGTTGGCGACGAAAAGATCCTGTGGTACGTAGTCGTTGTAAATGCCGTAACCGCCGCGGATCACGGTATTAGTGAGCGCGTTCCAGGCAAATCCGATTCGGGGTCCGAAGTCGTGGAGGTCGCGATTGTAGAGGCCATTGCTGCCGACCATCGCGAGGGTTCCACTCGCGGGGTCGTAATTCGAAAGCAAATTGTGGGCTTCACTGAGCGGGCCAAAGTACTCCCAGCGCAGCCCGAAGTTGAGTGTGAACTTAGGTGCGAGGCGATAGTCGTCCTGCGCGAAGAAGCTGAAGCCGTTGTTGCGGGTGTCGCGTTGCGTGTTACCAGTATCGACCGAAATGAAGCTACAGCAGCCGGTGGTGGTATCCCCGGTGTAGAAGTCGACGAGAGCGTCGATAATTGGGTCGGTACTCTGCCCCAACCCGGGGCCGAACTGGTAGATGCCGCGTTCAAGATTGTCATTGAAGTTGCTGATAGAGGCGCGCCGGAACTCGCCTCCGAATTTCCAGGTGTGCTTGCCCGCAATCCAAGTGAAGTTGTCGAGGATCTGGAAACTTTGACTCGTGCGTCCCCGGGGCACGCTGAACCCGATGGCACCAAGGTTCTCGATGTTGGCGCCGGTGAAATCGAATTCTGGCAGACCGAGCTTGCCGTTGCCAAAGTCGAGGCCGTGGGCGGCCGGGTCCCAGTTGGCGTTAAGCGAACTGAAAGAAGTCGTATAGCGGCTGTACCCGAAGCGGACTTCGTTGATGCGAGATGAAGACAGGCTGGAAAGAAGGCTGAGCGAGAGAACCTGAACTCGCGTCGGCGAGGTCTGCGCAAACGCCCCCAGTCGCGAGCCGGTGCCATAGCTTCCCGCAGAGCCGAGAGGAAACACTTGATAGTTGCGCGCGAAGGCGTAGCGTCCGGTAAATAGCTCGTTGTTGGAAATGCTGTGGTCGATCTTTGCAATCAGGTAATCGCCGTTATTTGTATCTTGCGCCACTCCGGGAATCAGGTTCGTGCTGCTCTGCGGGTAGAAGGCGAGGATGGCATCGAGGCCGGGATTGATGACACCGCCGTTGAGGCCTTGAGCGATCGACCGGGCCGTGGAGATTTCGAGTTGCGTGGGGACTTGGAGCAGAAAATCGGAACCGACGTTCTCGCGCTGGCCTTCATAGGAGCCAAAGAAAAATGTTTTGTCCTTGACGATCGGGCCGCCTAACGACGCGCCGAAATTATTGTTCTGAAAAACCGACTTGCGGGATTCTGTGTTGAAGTAGTTGCGTGCGTCGAGTCCGCTATTGCGGAAAAACTCATAGGCTGACCCATGGAGCCTGTTCGTGCCCGAGCGAGTAATAATATTGACGACTGATCCGCTGTTGCGGCCGTATTCGGCGGCGAACTGCGATTGCAAATTGAATTCCTGGATCGCCTCGACGGGAAGCAGCGAAGCCGGCGCGCCGCCGATGCCGGTCTGGTTGAGCGCGGAGTTGTTGAAGAAGGGATCGTTGTTGTCGGTACCATCGAGCGTGTAGTTGTTGGAGCGGTCGCGGTTGCCGTTGATGTTGAACTGGCCGAAACCTCCCTGTGTGCCGGCAACTCCGGAGGGATCGACGGTCGTGCCGGGAGTAAGGGCAACGAGTTTGCCGAAATCGCGGCCGTTGAGCGGAAGCTCGTTGACCAGGCGCCGCTCGACGATCTGGCCGAGCACGTCGCGGCTGGTTTCTACGAGCGGAACACTCTCCGCTGTAACCACGACCTGCTGGGTGACTCTTTGCATGCTCGTGAGATCGAAGTTGGCCGTGGTATCGAGACCGACGTTGACCTGCACATTTTGCGCGGAGGGCGATAGCTGCGCCGCTTGCGCCGTGACCGTGTACTCGCCTGCCGGAAGTTCGGCGATTACATAGCCGCCGTCGGGCCCGGTGTTGGCTTCGCGCTCCAGGCCGGTGGCGATATTCTTGGCGGTGACTTTCGCATTGGGCAGCACGCCTCCACTCGGGTCGGTGACTGTGCCCCGGATCGATCCACGGAAGCTCTGCGCGAATGCAGGGGTGAACATGAGGACTGACAACGCTACCATAGCGAGCATGAAGTGAGCGATTTTGGCGAAGCGCATAAGATTGGTTCCTTGGGTCAGATCATTTTACTAATGCCCCTTGCGCGGAATGAAAATCGGCTGCGGGGGCTGAATTTTGTACGCGACCGCAAAACTGCTCTGGTTGAGGGCGAAACTCGCGCGTCCGCGCGAATCGATGTAAAGCAGCGGCTGTTTGAGCGGAACGTCGGCGAAAGTCTTGACGAAAGGCATTGGAATTTCCCGGCCTCCGATCGTGACCTTGAGCGAATCGCCGCGCTGGTAGCCTAGTTTAAGAAAATCTTCCGCGCTGATGTTGGTGACGAGGTTGCCGAAGGGGCCATCGAGCGCAATTACCTCGCCGGTCAGTCCGCGCTCGTCGAGCGTGGCAGGGCGTAGATTGAGCCGTACTAATTCCTTGAGTTCGGGCCCAACCTGCGTCCAGTCATCGCCGCGGGCAAGGTGGGCGCCGACCGGGGAGAAAATATCGCGGCCGTGGAAGGTGGAAGAAACCTTGGCGCCGATCATCCAGTCGGGATTGGTGATTTCACGGCTGCTCTCAACACCGTCACGGTCGGCGACCATGGTGATCAGGCCGTTGTCGGGAACCACGAAAAATTGGCCGCGCCTGGACTTCACGACGATGGCCTTGCGAGCGCTTCCGACGGTTGGGTCGACGACCCCGACGAAAACCGTTCCAGCTGGAAAGTACGGGCTCGTGCCGGACAGGAAGCGGGCACCATCGGCGATGGAAAACGCAGTGACCTGGTGGGTAAGGTCCACGATGCGGAGATTCGGGACGATCCCATACATCACGCCCTTGCAGAGAGCGACCGAGTCATCCACGACTCCAAAGTCGGTCATGAAGACGACGGTCGGTGGCGGCTGCGGGGCAGCGGATTGCGCCGGAAGCGATTGTGTGCCAACTAGAATCAGCAGACAGATCGCAAGACGACATTCACGATACCCCTTACGCAGAAGCGTATCCTTGCTGCTGGCCGAAATCATAGAACACAGCCTCCATAAAGACGACTATTCTACTAGAGATTAGAACAGTACCATCGCCGAGGCCACCTTCACAGTGGAGTCCCCATCGGCCCGGGTTTTTGTGGAGCAGAACATTGTAGCGGAAGGTGGAGAGCGGTGCGCCAAACAGGCCAACGAGCGAGCGTGCCTGCATGCCAACATCTATGCGGGATCTCTATCGGAACATTTACGCTAAACCGCGAACGAATATAATCGGGACGGCGAATTTCGCCGTCGAGGAGACATGAGCAATGTCGAATGTGATTCCGGAAAAATACCGCGATCTTTTTCAGAAGCGCGCTTTCGCAAGCCTTGGAACGCTGATGCCCGACGGGCGTCCACAGGTCACGCCAGTGTGGTGCGATTTCGACGGGCAGCACGTGATTTTCAATTCGGCCAAAGGCCGGCAGAAAGACAAGAATGTGCGCCGTGATCCACGCGTGGCTTTGGCACTTGTCGATCCCGACAATCCTTATCGCTATCTGGAAATCCGCGGCACCGTGGTAGAGATCACCGAAGAGGGCGCGGATAAGCATATCGACAAGATGGCGAAGAAATATTTGGGCGTGGATAAATATCCCTACGGTCAGCCGGGCGAGGTGCGCGTGCTCTACAAGGTCCGGCCCGAGCATACAACGGTGATGGGATAACGCCATACGCGGTGCCCCGTCGAAACCAGGTTGTGACCCGCCGAATAACGCTTCAGGTCCATGCTTCCTTTTCGCCTTCCCAAGCGTCCAAGGAGAATAGGTGGGGTGTTCCTTGCAGCGAACTCGCCAAAAACATGCGGAATGACGGCTCCGCAAATTCTCGGGAACACCTTTGGTCACGTTGCCGTATCTAAGTGAGCGGGCGATCTCGCTTGGCCTGTTGCATGGAGGATTTATGGACGGTGGGAACAATCATGGCGGCTTGCACGAAATGACGGCGCCCGGAAGCGAGGCTCCGGTGCATCAGGTAGTCGTGGCGGCGCGCGACGAACTGCGGCAGTTGTTGCAGCAGCGGGCCGAGATCATGAAGCGCATCGGCACCGTGAAGCAGACGATCTCCGGACTGGCCAACCTTTTTGGCGAAGATGCGCTGGGCGACGATTTGCTGGAACTCCTGGATCGCAAGCCCAACGGGCGTCAGCCCGGATTCACGAAGGCGTGCCGCAGGGTGTTGATGGAAGTCCATCGCCCATTGGGCGCGCGCGAGATGTGCGCCGAACTCGAGCGCCAGGCTCCGGTGATTCTCTCACGGCACAAAGATCCGCTGGCCTCGGTGACCACGGTCCTGAACCGGCTGGTGGATTATGGCGAGGCCCGCAGCCTGACCAATGAGCGCGGTCGCCGGGTGTGGGAGTGGGTGAGCGACGTCGAGCAGGCTCCGCAGACGATTCGCGAGCAGATTCCGGCGTAGGCGCGACCGAGGGAGTAGAGCGGATTCCTCCGGTCAGAATGACAACCGTTAGCTAGTCACAACCCATCCCGGCAACAGCTGGCCCTTCTCCAAATGCCGCGTCACGTGCGCGTAGCTGGCAGCGTGCGGGTCGTGCGTCACCATGATGACCGTCTTGCGGAAGTCTTCATTCAGTTTCTTCAAAATCTCCAGGATTTCCGTAGCCGAGTGACTGTCGAGGTCGCCAGTCGGCTCGTCGGCAAGAATCAGCGTGGGATCGCTCACGATGGCGCGGGCGATCGCGACGCGCTGCTCCTGTCCGCCCGAGAGTTGCTTCGGCAGATGATGCACGCGCTCCTCCAGGCCCACCAGTTTGAGCGCGGTCATAACGTGGTCGCGGCGCTGCTGCGCAGTCATCTTGGTGAGCAGAAGCGGCAATTCCACATTCTCAAACGCCGTCAGCACGGGAATGAGATTGAACGTCTGAAAGACGTAGCCGACGTGCGTGTTGCGCCAGCGCGCGGACTGGCTGTCATCGAGCTTGAAAATGTTCTCCCCCATTACGAGCAGATCGCCGGACGTGGGGCGATCAATGGCCGCAATCATATTGAGCAGGGTAGTCTTGCCCGAGCCGGAGGGACCCATAAGCGCGAGAAATTCGCCAGCGCCGATGTCGAGAGACACATTGTCGAGCGCGGTCACTTCAAAAGCGTCGCGCTTGAAAATTTTGCTGACGCTGCGGGCCTGGACGAGATTTGCCGCTGCACTCATGATTGCCCCTTGATACGAATCTTTTGCCCGCTTTCCAGATTTTCGGGCGCGGTCGTGATCACGCTTTCCCCTCCCACTAGCGAATCCACAAGATAGCCTCCAGAGCGCTGGCCCTGGACATGCACGTCGCGGCGGAGGGCCTTGCCGTTGAAAGCGAGGAACACAAATTTTGCGCCGTCCTTGTCGCGCAGTGCGGCCGTAGGAACGAAAACGAAGGATTGTTTCGCCGCGCTCTGGCTGTCCTTGTTCGCTGGAGCCTTGAACTGCACCGTCGCATTCATTTCCGGGCGCAGATAAGAGTCGGGTTCGAGGATCTGCACCTTGACCTGCACGGTCGCCTTCTGCCGGTTGGCCTCGGGCGACATTTCCGCGATCTCGCCTTTGTAGGAGCGATCTTTGAACGCATCAAGCGTGACGATGCCTTCCTGGTGCGGCCACAACTTGGCGAAATCGTCCTGCGCGATGTCGAGCTCCACCTGAATATCGTTAAGGTCGGCGAGCGCAACCACAGAGCCGCGCGGGCCGCCTTCGGCGCCGCTCGCGAACTGAGCTGTAACCAGCTCACCTTTTTCTGCCGTGCGTTCGAGAATGGTGCCGGTGACGGGTGCGCGGATAATGGTCGCATCGAGCTGCGACTTGGCATAATCCATCTGCCCTTTGGCGGTATCGACGTCGGCGCGCGCACGGTCAATTTCCTCGACGCGTGGGCCGAGCTTCGACAGGCGCAACGACTGTTCCAGCGAATTGGCGCGCTGCTGGTCGGCATCATATTTGGCCTGGGCATCGTCAAGACTTTGCTTCGAAACCACTCCCTGCGCAAACAGATCGTGCGTGCGGTTAAGCGTGATCTTGTCGTTGACGGCGGTGGCACGAGCCTCGGCCAGATTGTGGTCCGCCTGCTGGATTTCCTCGGGCCGCGAGCCATGCTCGGCTTCGGCCAGGCGAGCCTTGGCGCTTTCCCACGCGCCGCGCGCCTGTTCGTACATGGCGCGGAACTCTTCGTCTTCCAGGCGGACCAGAACCTGGCCCTCCTTGACCTTGTCGCCTTTTTCCACGCCAATCCACGCCACGCGGCCCGTCACCTTGGAGTTCACGCTGATCTTGTGATGCGCGACGATGTAGCCGCTGGCGGAGAGCACCGTGCTGCCGGCCGCATTACTGCCTTCCGCCGTCGCGCGCACGACTTCAACTTCCGGCGTGCTGGAGGCGAAGACGCGATAGGCAAGCGCGACGATTCCGAACAGGACCACGACCGAAATGCCGCCGATAATGATGCGCCGCGACCAGGCGGGCGGGTCGCCTCCGCCTCCCTCGCGCAACGAATGGTCGATGCGCAAGCTCTGGAGGTCGTCGTGTTTGGTGTCTATAGGCATTCTGTTCATCGGATGCTAACTGCACCCTTGCGATACAAATTCTAGGTCATTCGCGTTAGAGGAGTGTGAATCCCGCCAGCTTTTCGCGGGCCCCTTCGACTAGCTCAGGGTAGGTTCGCGCCACACGCCCGCTCACGCGCGCAGCGACGTCAAAATATCCTGCCGCGCAGCCTGCCAGGCAGGAGCAAACCCGCCGGCCAGGCCCATAACCACCGCAAAAGCAACCGCGATAATGATGACTCGCGCCGTCAGGTGCAGGCTGAAAACGGTTTCGCTGAAAGTGAGCGAGTTGCCGATCCCTGTAGTCATTCCATTAAACGGCAAAATGAGAACGATCCCAACCAGCGCTCCCAGCAGCGAAAGCAAGATAGCCTCGATGACAAACGATGTAAGAATACTGGGGCGCGAGAAGCCGATGATGCGCAAAGTGGCAATCTCGCGGGAGCGATAGGCTACAGCGGCATACATCGTGTTCATGGCGGCGAAGCTGGAGCCGATGGCCATGATGATCGCGACCACGGTTCCGATGAACTTGATAGGGCCTCCCGACCGGGTCTGCTTTTCGTAGTATTCGGTTTCGAGCGAACCGTCGAGCTTGAGCCGCTGATCGTCGCTCACGCGGTTTTTAAGGGCGTCGGCGGCAATGGGATCGGTCGCGCGCAGGTAAACCGAAGCGTATCCGCCCTGCCGGTCAAAGTCCACCGCGATCTGATTGACGTCTCCCCAGATCTCGGAGTCGTACGCCGTGCCGCCGGAGTCGAATACACCAACCACTTTCCACTGGCCCTTGGCGAAGTCCATCGTGTCGCCGATTTTCGCGCCCGCGAAGCGGTCGTGAATCGACTTGCCCACCACCACTTCGCGCTGGCCGGTTGAAAACCAGCGCCCTTCCACCAATTTCATCCGCGGGTTCCCCTTCGAGTCTTTCTCGTCCATGCGGAGCGCCAAACCGGCGGGCATCAGGCCGCGCACGGAAACATTGACTTCGCCAGTTCCATCCTTGCGCGGCAGAACGGCGACGACCACCCATTCCCCGGATGCGAGCGGCTGTCCCTGGCTATCGGTGGCAATGCCGGGCAGCGTTTTGAGAGTGGGGAACAAGCTCGCGTCGAAGCCTCCGGAGAGCTCGGCCGTTGAGCCTTTGCGCATGACGAGCACATTCAGCGGATCGCCGCTGGTCATGAAGGCCTTGTCGAGACCCGCCAGCAGCGCCATCAGAAATACCGCGGTGGTCACGGTGAGCGCGATGCCGAGCGCGGTCATCACCGTGAGACCCTTGCGCAGTTTGAGATTGCGAACGTTGTAGCTGAGGGGAATCGCCATAGTCTATATTTGCCAGTCTTTTTCAGTTACCCCAGGTAGCGCAAGCCCTCCACGATATCAAGTTTCGCCGCATGATACGCGGGGAAAACGGCGCTCAGCAATCCCACCACACCCGCAACAAAAATGGCCAGCAGCAAGGTCGGAGGCGTCACTTTCATGCCCCCGAAAAACATGCCCATACCGGGCGCGTGCGCGAGAACGGAGATGAGGAGAAGCGCGGACAGACAACCGAGCACGCCGCCGGTCAATGCCACGATGACCGACTCACCGAGGTAAAGACGCAAAATGGACCGGCGAGTGAACCCCAGCGTCTTAAGAACGGCAACTTCCCGCGTGCGTTCCCGTATCGACATCGCCATGGTGGTCGCCGACACCAGCAGAGTCGCAAACACCACCGCGAAGCAGATGCTGAGAATGAACGCCTTCACATTGCCCATGCTATTGATGAAGCTGAGCTGGAAAGACTTTTCGGATTCGGTCTTCGTCGGCTGCGGAGAGTTATGGAACATGTCGTCAACGGTTGTGGCCACCTGAGCGACGTTGCCGGGAGTATCGACGAGGATGTCAAACATACCCGCCTCCCCTTTTGCGAAGGCGACGGCTTCCTCAACGTATTTCTGATTGAAGTAAATGGCCGATGTGGGCTGGGGCGCATGGAAGATTCCGCGAATCGTGAGTTCGAGATTGACGGGATAGATCGTTCCATTAACGTGGATGCGGTCGCCAAGTTTCCATCCGAATTTCTTGGCGAGTTGATCGTCAACCACGCAACCGGCGCGGTCGCGCTGCCAGGCGTCGAGTTGGTCGGCGGGGAGCTGAACGTCCGTGAAGATCTTGAAGATTTCGTCCGGATCGGTGCCGAACTGCGCAAAAAAATGTTCGGGCTTATCGTCAATATACAGTCCGCCGAACCAGTTGTTGGGAGCGACGGCGACGACTCCGGGGATGGCGCGAATTTTTTCTCGATAAAACACCGGCATCCACTGCGTAAGGGAGACGCGGTGACGAGTAACCAGCCGCTGCGCTTCCTGGGCAGTGCCCTCGTCGATATAAAAAGATCGCCATACTGTCATCATCATCGTGAGCAGCAACAGCGAAAACGTTATGCTCAGGACGGTGAGGATGCTGCGCCGTCGATTGCGAAACGCGCTTTTGGTTACGAAGCGGGTCAATGTCATACCAGCACGAGACTCCCCGGGCCAAAAACCGTCGCGCGAAGAAAACACTCAGACGGAACATCGCGCCCCACGCTAGAGTTGAGGATAGAACAGCCCTCGCCGAACCGACAACTGCGAGACCGGCAGTTTATGAACAAGACGTGAATAAGACGTGCGAATGAAAGAGGCAGCGTGGTTCCTGAAAATCCACGGAAGGTCGAGTCCGGAGTCGATGGCATGGAACGCGCCACCGAGACCATCCGAAGCCTCAGGCCGAATGTCAGCCGCGAACAAGCCATGCGGCAGTTTACGGGCGGCGTTCACGGCCGGCTGGCATCGCTCTTGAAAGGCCCCGCCCGATTGTCGGCGGAACTCCACATCCCGTACCGGCTGTTTCAGGTGACAGTCACGAACAGCGGCCGCGACGAGAACAGAATTTATGCGCTGGATAGCGTGGCTGGCGCGCTCGATTTGTTCGAATTTCGCGAGATCCCGAAAGAGCCTGGCGTACTCGCCGTCACCACGAGAAACGCAGTCCCGAGCCTGCTGGCAGAGGAGCGCGCCCGGGAGCTGATCGTCGACAAAGTGAGGCGCGTCGTTTTTTCGCGCGGCTTCGCCCGGCTCCGGAATTTTCGCCTCGAGGCCGAAGCAGTCCCGGGCGAAATCCATGTGCCGTATTGGATTTGCCTTCACGGAAATGACAAGACGCTGAGAATTGAAGTTCTGGATGCAGTCCGCGGCCGAACGGAGGGCGCGAAGGTTTGCCGGCTAGTGGAAGACTGGCTGCGCTCCACGGCAGAGATCGGGAGTAGATAGTCCGGGCCCAGAAAAGCTGATGTTTGGCCGCTTGCGCAGCACACTGGTTGCAGACGTTTTTCGCTACTTTCGTAACTCCCATCGGTCGGGTTCACGACGCTATCCTATCAATGGCTCTCTGGCTCTCCCCTATGTTTTCAGCCACGGCGATCCAACCAGTGGAGTGGCTTGTCCCGGCGAGGCAACTGCGATGGCAACGATGTTTGACCGATTCGAAATCCAAAGCGAAATCTCGAAGTCGGAAACCTCTTTCATCTACAAAGCGTTAGATTGCAAATCCAACCAGACCGTGGCGCTGAAGACGCAAAGTCTTATGCCGCTAGGCGAGCGGGCCAAGGCCTTCGTACAAACGCTGATCGCCGAAGGCGAGCGCACCCGCGATCTGACCAGCCAGAACATTGTCGTGCTCTATGGCGCCGGCGAGATCGACGCCCAGTTTTGCGCCGCCATGGAGTACATCCAGGGCAACAGCATTGCGACCATGCTGGCGCGCAAAGAGGGGTTCTCGATCTGGGACTTGCTCGATATTTCCCGGCAGGTGTGCGCGGCGCTGATGTGCGCAGACGCGCTCGGCGTAGTGCACTCATCGCTCGAACCGGCCAAGATCATGGTGCAGTGGGATGGGCTGGTGAAGATCCTCGGATACGGCATCTCAAATATGAGTTTGATCCAGGCCGAGGCGGGAAATGGCTTGGGGCCGCTGATGCCCTACTGCTCGCCCGAGCAGATCCGCGGAGAGGCGATTGACCAGCGCTCCAATCTGTTCACGTTGGGAACGATTCTTTACGAAATGGTCGCGGGAACGAAAGCCTTCAGCGCGGAAGATCCTGTTGCTCTGGTCAAGCAGGTCGAGCATGAAATGCCGTCCGCGCCTGCGTCGGTGAACCCAAAAGTTCACCCCGCCGTCAGCGCCGTGATTATGAAGGCGCTTGCGAAAGATCCGGCCGAACGCTACCAGACCGCGCGGGCGTTAGTAGTGGATCTGGAGCAGTGCAAAGAGACGAGCAAGAAAGCGGCCGCCGGACCGAAAAAAACAGCGCCGGCCGCCGCCGTAAAAATCGATCCGGGCGCGCGCGCCGCGGCTGCCGCCAAGTTTGTGTCGGCGGCGAGCGCTTCAGAACGGCCACCGGCTCCGGCACGTGCGGTGCCGGCCCCATCCGTTTCTCCGCAGACCGCTTCACCGCAATCGACCTGGGCTTCTCCCGCGCCAGCGCCGGCACAGGCCATGAAAGCCGCTGCGGGAGCATCCTCCGATGCCGGCACACTGGCGAATGATCCCCTAGAAGCCGAGCTATATTCGGCAGGAGCCGTGACCTCCGGCGCGCGGATGATTGAAGATCTCGACCATGGTTCGGAAACAAGTCACCACTCAGAACTGAATCATGGATTCGTCGGCGCGGCGCCTGGTCCGGTGCTTTCGACACCCGCGCTCGACCAAGAACCAGAAACTTATTCCCCGCGGATTGCGGTGGATCCGGCGATGGCGGGCGGCGCAGTCAGCGCCCCACAGACCAGTTTTTCGGATATCGACGAACTTCCTCCAATGAAGGAACCTGTTTTCACGGAGCCGCCTCCGCTGCCCGAGCCCGAGCAAAGTTCGCCTTCGAGCGTCCGCCAGATCTATCCGAAGCCCAAGGCGGAGAAAGAAGAAAAACCAAGAATCCAGCCGCGGGAAGTCGCGAAGAAGGCGATCAAAGAAATTGCGACGATTCCACCGCGTTTAATAATGTTTTCGACTTTGGCGGCCGTGGCCGTGATCCTGATCGTTGCCGTGGCGATATTTCTGCACGTGCATTCGGAAGACGACGGTTTGACGGCGGCGCCACGTCCAGTCAAGTCGGCGACTGCACCGCAGCCGGCGGCTCAACAACCGGCTCGCGCGCAAGCTTCGGCAAAAGCCTCGCCCGCGCCCATTCAACCTCCGGCTCCGCCCGTCGAAGCGCAACCAAACCTGTCGGTTCGGCCAACCGCGCGCAACCGCGTGAAGACTCAGCGTCCTCCCGCGCCAGCACCCGTCCCTGTAGTCATTCCGGGCCACGCCTTCGTCGATTCCACGCCGCAGGGTGCGTCGTTTCAACTGGACGGAAAAGGGGACCCATCTTGGGTTACGCCCTTTGACGTGACCGGATTGAGCCCCGGCAGCCACATCATATCGGTGAGCAAGAACGGATTCACGAGCGAGATTCGGTCAGTCGATGTCGTTTCCGGCGGCAAATCTTCTCTCGTCGTCCACATGGTTCCTGTCAACGCACTGGTGATCGTAAACAGCACGCCCGCAGGCGCAGAAATCACCCTCGATGGCAAAGTGACGGGACGAGTCACTCCAGCACAGTTCGCGGTTGAAAAAGGCACCCACTCGGTGGTGCTTAAGAAGCAGGGCTTTCTCGATGAGACGACGACGGCGGATCTTGGACCGGGGCAGAATTTTCAATATGCACCGGTGCTGAAGGCGCTCGGCAATGCCGATGAAATCCGAACCGTCGGCAAGTTCAACAAGCTATTCGGGCGCGGCGGAGAGAGCACTGCCGGCATGGGCGGGGTTAGCGTCCACACCCAGCCCAAAGGCGCTCAGGTCGCGATTAACCAACGTGTGCTCGATAAGTTGTCGCCGGTCGAAATCATGCTGGGCCCCGGGAACTACGTCGTCGATATCACGCTGACAGGCTTCAAACCCGTGCACAAAGTCATCACCGTGGAAAGAGGCGGCAAGGTTGCGATCGACGAGATTCTCGACCGCAACTAGTGCTCGAACCGGGAGATTATTCACTCCAGGCGCGTAGTGTGTAGCGCCGGCACCTTGCCGTCGGTTCCGAGAGCCTGCCCTGAGCCTGTCGCAGTGGCGCCTCGCCCCCCGGCGTGGGCAGCCAGCACAGGCAAGGACACGTGCTCCCACCGGTAT
>Ga0224557_1000100_pt1 | contig 96309 bp, 90 predicted proteins | sample 714S31014metaG_FD_180677 | JGI IMG/M metagenome (GOLD analysis project Ga0224557, IMG submission 180677) | Peat soil microbial communities from Stordalen Mire, Sweden - 717 S3 10-14 | ecosystem: Environmental > Terrestrial > Soil > Wetlands > Peat | place: Sweden: Norrbotten County, Stordalen...
TGGGCCGAGCACTGGAACGACGACCCCACACCCTTCGTCTGGAAGAAGCCCGTCGACGAGATCATCGCCAAGGTCAAGCGGGGCCGAGCGGCGTTGGCTTCAGTCAAATCCGCGACGCACCACTAGGGCACGCTTGACGGTCAGGAGAGGCTTCTGAGAATGAGTGCAGAGAGCCTGTTTTGGCCCCCGAAGAGAGCCGGTGCAGTAATCTCCGCCCGGAGTCATTCCGTGCCCTTGTAGGTCACCCTTGTCGACGTAAAGGGGCGATTAGGCACAGCCACCGTGGCGCTTGTGGAGGTACCGGGCGAGCGGCATTCCTGGCGCTCGCAACGGTGGCCCTCGCCGTAGTGGCTTTCATGAGCGAACGGCTTGTCTTCAACTCGCCCATTCCGTATACCTTCTGAACGGTGACGAGATCTCTGCCTTCGTGGGCACCAACGGAAGCTCTCGCCAACGTGCAGCATCGCCATGTACGGGGTCCAGCACACGAGCAGTCAGTTTTACCTTCCAATCGTCAGTGACGCTGCCGGATGGATTGCTGGCACTGAAGGCTGATGAAAGCTGGGCGGAGCCGTTCATTGCCGCCCATTCTTCAACGGTCATTCCTACCCTCATGACCACCACGCAAGTCTGCGAGGGTTCAAGGGCATAGGTACCGTCTGAACGAGCCGCCAGGCCCCCTCGCTCATCGTTCCCATCTGACGCATCCACCGGGGTCTGTACGAATGCATCGTGAGAAGCGCTGACGGTTGCAGTAGTCGAGCCTTCATTGCGAAGGATGATCGAGCAACTGATAGCGATCCTTGCGTCTCCGTCACGGGGTAGGACGTATTCGTGAATAGGATTGAGCAGTTCCCTTTGGTGGTATTCCCGGTGTCCCATCATGGGAGATAGGACCCAGCGGCGCCGCTCTTCGACAACTTGCATCACTGTCACGAACGGTCCACCAGATTCCAGGCGTGACTTCCGTGCTTCCTCAGCACTGGCCACAGATGCAGCGGCAGAGCGTCGGGCGAAGAACACCGCTCCAACCGAGACAATCACTGCGACCGCCGATACGACGAAGGCTGCGATGCTCACGTCCATTCCCGTCTGCTCGGCATGGCGCAAGCGTACAGAAGGTCAAGTGTGCGGCAGTGGTCCTGGCAGACGGCGGCTCCATCAAAGTTTCGATGCGGACGGGTGACCGGGACCTGGCGCCCCTACGGCTGCCGCCGAGTCGATGTCGGTTAGGTACTGTTCGAGCCAGTCAATCGCCTGACGAGCGACTGCCCGTGGGTCCTCTCCGGCATAGGGTCCCTTGTTCATCGAATAGGTGATCTCCGACCGACCCTCGCCCACGTGGACCGTAACGTTCTGACCAGCGAGGTACTTGTATTGGTGCACGAGGGAATCACGGTCGCCCTTGATGAAATCGAAGTAGATGGTTGATCTATCCCTCTGAAGGATTGCCCACGCATTATCGACGGCTGCACGCATCGCCGCCGTTCCTTCTACGTAGTCAACCTTGGCCAGGACATCGCAAGTCGTGCGCAGCAAGACCACCACCGTGGCCCAGCGTCGTCGCCATAGGGACCCCACGAGGCCGTCGACAAGCTCTGCGTGGGCTTCCCGGCAATCAGCGAGCACTATTCGAGCATTGGCTGCCATGCCGTCACCGTACAGACAGCCTGGTGGGGGGTTGCCGGTATCGCTGCGCTCTGGCCAAGGCGCTGGCGCTCATCGAGGGGCCAGGCTGCACCCCGAGCAGGTCCTCCAGCAACTGGCACTGGACGGCGAGGTTGGGCCTGAGTGGGACGAGCAGGAGGGATGACCCTCGACACTGTGCAGAATCGCTCTTAGCTGTTGACTCTTCCTTCTGAAGAGCTACCATCAAGATCAAGGGGCAAGTCACCAAGTAGGGCGAGGAAAGTTCGCCACTTGGAACGGGTGGAGGCCCCAAGCGTCGGTCGGTTGGTCTACCGCTTCGAGGAGCGCCGGACCGAGCCGAGAAACGAGGCGCAATGGCTGCGGAGGTCCATTTTCTCCGAGGGGAGCTGTCCTGTCCCCAATGTGGGAACAGCTTGCTCGAAGTTGTGTCAGACGGGATGGACACCAACTTCCTCTGCCAGGACTGCTGGAACTGCTGGCACTGGGACCTCGGATGGATGTCGCACGTCTCAGCAGCTTCCTGCCGAGCCTGCGGGCATAAGGCTGAGTGTGTCCACGGCCAGGAGAAGCGGATGAGCGCCTAACACCGGGAAGTCTGCGTCGATGCCCAGTGATCGACCTGGCCGAGGGGGCGTGGCAGGAGTTCCAGCAGATTCCTGATTGGCGTCCGGGGACTATCGGGATGGGCTGGTAGTCGACCACCAGTCTCGCTGGTAGACGTGAACGCCCATCCAACACGGTGGTGACGTGGACCACTACGCCAGCGCCTTCTTTGTGCAGCCAGGGCAGTGCTGGCGAATGATGATGGCGCCTGAACCTGGCCGAGCCGGAGCACCGATTCACTATCCGCATCCGGCCATGTGGCGAGGCCGGTTCAGGGACGGGAGCAATAAGTGGCACGTCGTCTGGTCGTGCGAGGGCCACGTTGGCGACGTGACAAGCGCACGGTGACAGCTTGGGCATCGACGGTAACCTCTCGGCCACCAGCTAACTGCCTCTAGGCACCAGGAACTGCGGATGGAAGCCCCGATGCCAAGCGCTCGGCAACCTGCGTTACATCGCTACGTGTCAACGATCCGGGCGCAGCAATCATCTCGGAGAGCTTCTTGGGCCAGGTGACCCACACTCCACCCTGCTGGAAGGTCTTGGCGAAGAAGCCCCTTTCCGAATCGACGAAGCAGAGAGCCGCATTGATGGGGAACTCGGCGTCACCAATCGCTTCGAGCACAGCATTGATCTGCAAGGCGAATCCTGCGACCAGCTTTGTGTGGTCATGTCCGTTGACGTAGAGACGCTGGTCAGTGGAGAACAAGCCTCCAACATCCCTTTGTTCGACCTTCCCCGCACCGTGCGTATTGACAGGCAGCTAGCCAGGATCGGTGATGGCAAGCCGGTACTTGGACCGGTGAAGGACAGGAAGAACCGGCCTCGTGTCATTCCGCTTCCTGACGTGGTTCTCAATTCCTTGAGCGAGCATTTGGTCCGATGGCCAGCTTCATCCGGCGATCTCATCTTCAGGAACGAACGTGACGAGCCGATCCGGCGCACAACCTTCTCCGACATCTGGCGCAAGGCAGTGGAGCCACTCGGCGTCCCACTAGGCGATGGCTATCACCAGCTTCGACACTTCTACGCCTCGCTCCTCATAGGGCATGGTGAGTCGGTAAAGGTCGTTCAGGAGCGGCTCGGACACACGTCGGCGCAGATGACGCTCGATACCTATTCGCACCTCTGGCCGGACTCCGATGACTCGACCAGAGCCGCCGTGGACTTGGTGTTGGGCAATCCTGCTGTGTCGGATTTGTGTCAGACGGTGGGGGAGTCAACACAAAGCCCCAGGTCAGAGGCTAAGTGACGGTGAGCCGGCCTATAGGCGGGATTCTGTCCACCCCCTTGCGGGGGCTGGGTGGCCATCCATCTGAGCGGTCTACCTGGGGGTGGTGCCCTCGGAAGAGCACCGGACGGGCAGCCCGTTCCCCCTGTTCGACCTTGCTCCGGGTGGGGTTTACCTAGCCGACCGGGTCACCCCGGCCGCTGGTGCGCTCTTACCGCACCGTTTCACCCTTGCCTGTGCGCTACCCGGGGGCCTCGCCATCGGCGGTCTGTTCTCTGTGGCACTTTCCTGCAGGTCACCCCGACTGGCTGTTAACCAGCACCCTGCCCTTTGGAGTCCCGACCTTCCTCGGCTCGTTCCCGACCGGAGGGGTGTCCCCCTGCCGGTACGAGCCGCGACCACCCGGCCGGCTCACCGTCGCCCCCATCGTCGCACACGCACCGTTCCCGGACACGAAGCGCCCCCCGAGGCGGCTCCCGAAGGTGCCCGGTCGACACCGGCGTCGGTCGAACATTTGACGGGCATAGGGAACCGACCGGGAGGCCGGTCGGTGGGGTGGTCCCACCCGCGCTCTAACCTGGCGCCGTGTCCCTCGGTTCGCGCACCACCCGTCCCGGTTCGGATCCCACCGACGGCGACGCGCTCTCGATCAGCGATCTGTACGGTCGGATTGACAGGGCCCTCAAGGGCGCCCTGCCTGGCGAGGTGTGGGTGTCGGGCGAGGTGCGGTCGTTCAATGTCAGCTCCCGTGGGCACTGCTACCTCGACCTGGTCGATCCGGTCAATGCCCAGGACAGCGGTACCCCCGTCCTGAAGGTCGTGTGCTGGTCCGGCCGCTGGAGCCGGGTCCGGACCACCCTCGACCAGCTCGGGATCACCCTCGAGGCCGGCCTGGTGGTCCGGGTCCGCGGTGAGGTCCAGCTCTACAAGCCGCGGGGTGACATCAGTTTCATCCTGTCGGAGCTGGACACCGATGCACTGTTGGGGAAGGTGGCGGCCGAACGCGCCCGATTGATCAAGGCTCTGGTTGACGAGGACCTCTTCGACCGCAACCGGCGCGTCCCGGTACCCCGCCTCCCGCTGCGGGTCGGCCTGGTGGCCAGCCCGGGCACCGAGGGGTACCGCGACTTCATCGGCCGCCTTCACGCCTCGGGGATGGCCTTCGACGTTCGTACCGTGCCCACCCAGGTGCAGGGCCGTGAGGCAACGGCGTCGGTGGCGTCCGCCATCGGGCGCCTGCAGTCGGAACCGTGCGACGTCATCGTGGTCGTCCGGGGTGGGGGATCCAAGGCCGACCTGGCCACCTTCGACGCCGAGCCGGTGGCCAGGGCTGTTGCCACCTCCGCTGTCCCGGTGTGGACCGGCATCGGACACACCGGCGACCAGTCGGTGGCCGACGAAGTAGCCAACCGCTCCTTCATTACGCCCACCGAGTGCGGCCAGGAGTTGGCCCGTCTGGCCACGGACTTCTGGAGGACGTGTGTCGAGGCCGGGGTGGTGGCTGCCCGGACGGCACGCGAACAGGTGGCCCGCACCGAGCGCGCGCTCGACCGGCAGCGGCACGCCATGGCCACCGGGGCCCGCGCACAGATCGACCGCCATGCCGACCGACTGGACCACCGGGCCCGAACCGTGCGGGGCGCGGTCAAGGGCCAGCTCGACTCACACGCCCAGCACCTGGCCACCAAGGGGCGCGCGGTGGCCAGGGGCGCGCGTTGGTCACTCGCCACCGACGAGGAACGCCTTTCGGGGCGCACGCGGCGGCTGGCCGCGCTGCCGGCCCGGCGCCTGCAGGTGGAGGACCTCCGGGCGGCCCAGTGGCGACGCCTGCTCGGCGCCTATGACTATCAGCGCCAGCTCGAACGCGGCTACTCGGTCACCCGGGACGGGTCCAGGGTGGTGCTCCGCTCCGTCTCCGGCCTGGTCCCCGGCTCCCGCTTGGTGACCCAACTGTCCGACGGCGAGGTGGGCTCCGTGGTCACGGCGGACGGCACCGGCCAGGCGGACGGCACCGGCCAGGCAGGCGGCACCGGCGGCAACATCGACAAGCAGCACGACGAAGGGAAGAAGCAGTGATGGCAACACGTGGAAGCGGACGGAGCGGCTCCGAGCCCGGTGCGACGGCAGCGGATGTGACCGGACTGAGCTACTCCGAGGCCGGGGCCGAGCTCGACGGGATCATCGAGGAGTTCGAGACCGGTGTCATCGACGTCGACCGGCTGGTCGAGCAGCTGGAGCGCGCCACCGAAATCGTCGACGAGCTCGATCGCCGCCTGCGTCGCACCAGGATGCGGGTCGAGGAGCTCGTGCCCCGACTCGAGGCCATCGGTCAGAGCGACGCCGGCACCGGGCCCGACGACGAGGAGGAGGTCGAGGTGGAGCCGGCCGGCGGGTCCACCGGGTCCGGCGGCGACCCGGGCCCCCCGGGGCTGTTCTGAGGGTCGGTTCGGGCCGATCAGCCGATGTTGCGCTCCCTGCCGGCCCAGTACGGCTTGCGCAGCTCGCGCTTGAGCACCTTGCCCGAGGGGTTGCGGGGGAGCGCGTCGACGAAGTCGATCGACGTGGGGCACTTGTAGTGGGCCAGCCGACCGCGGGTGACCGAGAGGATGTCGGCGGCCAGGGCGTCGTCGTCACCGACGGCAGCCGGCGACTTGACCACGATGGCCTTGACGGTCTCCCCCCACTTGTCGTCGGGCACCCCGATGACGGCCGCATCGGCCACTGCCGGGTGGGACAGCAGGGCGTTCTCCACCTCGGCGGGGTAGATGTTCTCGCCTCCCGACACGATCATGTCCTTGATCCGGTCGTGGAGGAACAGGTAGCCGTCCTCACTGAGCCATCCGGCGTCCCCCGTGTGCAGCCATCCCTCCGAGAGCAGCGAGGCGGTCTCTTCGGGCTGGTTCCAGTAGCCGAGCATGTTCTGATCGGATCGGGTCCAGACCTCACCGACCGCACCCGGCGGCAGGGCCTCGCCGGTGGCGGCATCGACGATCTTGAGCTCCACGTGGTCGAACGGCCGCCCGGCCGAGCGCAGCAGGTGTGCGCGCGGGCCGTCGGGGTCGTGGTCCTCGGGCAGCAGGGAGGTGATGGCGCCGGTGGTCTCGGTGAGCCCGTAGACCTGGGCGAAGTCGCATCCGAGGGCCTCCATCGACCGGACCAGCACGTCCTCGCTGATGGGGGACGCGCCGTAGAAGACGGTGCGGAGCGAGCTGACGTCCGTGGTGGCGATTTCGGGGGTGGCCAGCAGGAACATCAGTACGGCAGGTACCACGAACGTCTCGGTGATCCGGTGCTCCTCGATGACCCGGAGCACCTCGACCGGGTCGATGTCCCGGATGATGACCGAGTGCCCGCCGCGGGACATGCCGGCGAGTGCCCAACCGGTCCCCCCGATGTGGAAGAGGGGCATGGCCACCAGCGAGACGGTGTCGGGGCCGATCTGGAAGATGTTGGCCGCCTCGCCCAGGATGGTGGAGAGGTTCCGGCCGGAGATCATCACGCCCTTGGGTAGCCCGGTGGTCCCCGAGGTGTACAGCTGGGTGACCACGTCGCCGGGCCCGGGCTCGAACCCCGGGTCGCTCGGCTCGGCCGTGACCCCTGCGCCCCGCCAGTCGTCGAGTTGTGCGAGTGGCACCCAGGTGCGGACAGAGGTGACCAGAGGGGCCATGTCCTTGACGGCGCCGGTGTAGCCGTCGCCGTAGAAGAGGACCGTCGCCTGGGCGTCCTCGACGATGGCGGCCATCTCGGCCGGCGCAAGCCGCCAGTTGACGATGATGCTCACCGCCCCCAGCAGCGCGCACCCGAAGAAGACCTCGAAGAACTCGATGCTGTTGCGGTCGAGGAATGCCACCCGCTCGCCGGGCACTACCCCCTCGGCCGCCAGCGCGTGGCTGACCCGTTTGGCGTTGGCGTAGACCTGCCCCCAGGTGAGCGTCCGGTCGCCCAGCGTGAGCATCGGGGCATCGGGGGTCCGGGCTGCCCAGTGACGCAACACCTGTGCCGCCGCCGAGCCCTCCGTCGCCGCCAATGCCTCTGCCTGGTCGTCGGTCACAGCACCACCCCTTCGCTCCCCGTTCGGTCTCCCCGCCGGACGGTCGTGGATCGGCGTCCGGCGCCCGCCGATCCGATCACAGCGCGAGCGGTGTCGCGCACTGTAGATCGATCCGCTCCATCATGCAGCGACACCCCCGGGGGCGTGCCCGACCGTAGAGTGTGGGTGTGACCGACGCCGACGTGGAGACCCCGGGCCCCCCGGGTCCAGACCGTTTGTACTTCCGCCAGCTGCTGGCCGGGCGGGACTTCGCCGTGGACGATCAGATCGCCCGGCAGATGGTGAACTTCGTCTACCTGGTCGGCGACAGGCAGACCGGGGAGGCACTGATCGTCGACCCCGCCTACGGCGTCGACGATCTGCTCGGGATCCTGCGGGCCGACGGCATGGAGTGCGTCGGCGCCCTGGCCACCCACTACCACCCTGACCACGTCGGCGGCGACCTGATGGGTTGGGGCGTCGAGGGCATCGCCCGCCTGCTCGAGTTGGTGCCGGTGCCGGTGCACGTGCAGGCCGACGAGGCGGCGTGGGTCGTCCGGTCGACGGGCGTGGGGGTCGGGGAGCTCGTCGCCCACCGGGGAGAGGACGTCGTCCGGGTGGGCTCGATCCCCGTCACCCTGGTCCACACCCCGGGCCACACCCCGGGCAGCCAGTGCTTCCTGGTCGACGGGCGCCTGATCGCCGGCGACACCCTCTTCCTCGAAGGGTGCGGCCGGACCGACCTGCCTGGCGGGGATCCCGAGGAGATGTACGAGTCGCTGACCACCCGGTTGGCCCGGGTTCCCGACGACACGGTGCTGTACCCGGGACACCTCTACTCGGCGGACCCCTCGGCAACCATGGGGCACACCCGCTCCCACAACTACGTCTTCGGGCTGCGGACACCCGAGCAGTGGATGGCCATGTTCGGCCGCTGAGGCGATGGGACCCCTGGTGGTGCTGGCCACCTACGATGACGGCCGATGAGCGATCCCCTCGGAACAGACGCCACCGTCGTCGTCATCGGCGCCTCGCTGGCCGGACTGCGTGCCGCCGAGGAGATCCGCCACGAGGGCCACACCGGCCCGGTGATCATCGTCGGCGACGAACGGCACGCCCCCTACGACCGGCCGCCCCTGTCCAAACAGCTGCTGGCCGGCACCTGGGACGTGGAGCGTATCCACCATCACGCCCCCGACAGGCTCGACACGTTGGGTCTCCAGTTCCGCCTGGGTCAACGGGCCGCGTCGCTCGACGCCGCGGCCCGCACCGTGGGGTTCGACGACGGGCAGGTGCTCCACTACGACGGGCTGGTCGTGGCCACCGGGGCCCGGGCCCGGCGACTGCCGGGCACCGAGGGGATCCCCGGGGTGTGGGCACTGCGGACCCTCGACGACTGCCTGGGCATCAGGGCGACCCTCGCGTCCACCGGCGAGGGGGCACGGGTGGTGGTCATCGGAGCGGGGTTCATCGGTTCCGAGGTGGCCGCCACCTGCCACGGCCTGGGGGCACGGGTGACGATGGTCGAGGCACTGGCGACCCCGCTGGGACGCGTGCTGGGCGTTGCGATGGGGGAGGCGTGCACCAGGCTTCATCGCGACCACGGAGTGACGGTCCTCACCGGTGTCGGGGTGGAACGGCTGTCGTCGTACCCGGGCGCAGCGGATCCCGTCGTCGTCCACCTGCTCGACGGCACCAGCCTCGACGCGGACCTGGTCGTGGTGGGTGTCGGCGTGGAGCCGTCGGTCGACTGGCTGGAGGACTCGGGCGTCACCCTCGAGGACGGCGTGGTGTGCGACGAGAGCCTGTTTGCCCACGACCGGGTGGTGGCGGCAGGGGACGTGGCCCGGTGGAGGCATCCGTCCACGGGCGAGTTGGCGCGGGTGGAGCACTGGACCAACGCCGCCGAGGGCGGGGCCGCGGCGGCCCGCAACCTGCTGGCGGGGTCGGCCGGCTCCCAGCCCTACGACCCGATCCCCTTCTTCTGGTCGGACCAGTACAAGACCAAGATCCAGATGATCGGGCTGCCGGGACCCGACGACGAGGTGGTGGTGGTCGGGGGATCGGTCGAGGAGGGCAGGCTGGTGGCGCTCTACCGGCGCGCGGACCGGCTGCGTGCCGTCCTCGCCTTCAGCCAACCCCGCCAGCTGATGTCCTACCGGCCGCTACTGGCTGCCGGTGCCTCGTTCGACGAGGCGCTGGAACTGGCGCGCTCCTGATCGGCATCGCGTCGCGCCCCCCTCCCTCGCCGCTGCGAACGGAAGCGGCGGGTGAAGGAGAGTGCGCGGGCGATCTGGTCGGCTGACGGCTCCATGCCGCCGTAGGTGGAGCGCTCGACCAATCGGGTCGCCCCGGCCAACCCTTCGGCGTTCGGGGGATCGGCGCCCGCCAACCGGTCTCCGTAGGCGGTGAGGGTCTCTGCCGTTCGCCGCGGCCGGCCCAGTCGGCGCCCGCCCCGTTCCAGGTCGTCGGCGATCTGCCGGGCCCACGTCGGTGGCCGTAGCCGGCGCCGGCGCCGGATCTGCCAGATGGCGATCCCCGCGGCGGCGGCGATGGCGACGGGGATCCAGGGGAGGTGGCGCAGCGTGGCCCCGGCCCGGTTGGCGATGACCGAGCCGGGTGTCGGGTTGGCCAATGGCACCACGGCGGTGGGGTCGAAGTTCTGCCAGCCGTACCCCGGGAACCAGACCTGGACCCAGGCGTGGGCGTCCTTGGCCTGGACGTCGTAGAGGTCGGTGATCGGATTGTAGGACCCCGGCACGTACCCCACCGTCTCCCGCGCCGGAATGCCGAGGGAGCGCAGCATGACCACGGTGGCCGTGGAGATCTGCTCGCAGTAGCCCAACCGGGTGCCGAAGAGGAAGGTGTCCACCGCGTCGGCGCCGGGGGCCAGCGGTGGGATGTCGGTCGTGTACCGGATGTGCGACGACATCCAGGCCTCGATGGCCTCGACCTTGTCGTAGGTCCGAGGATCGCCATCACCGGGGGACCCGACGCCCGAGACGATCCGCTCCGCCAGGGCGGACACCCGGGGATAGGCGTGGGGAAGCTGGAGGTAGCGAAGCTGCTCGGCGGAGCTGAGCTGTGCGTTGGTGCCCGGATCGTTGGGGGGCAGCGGGACGGTTGCATCCCGCAGCTGTTGAGCGGTCGCCGTGTTGTCGCTGGAGACGACGGTGTAGATCGTTCCGGCTCCCATCGTGGTGGACGAGACGATGGTGCCGTCGCCGGTCAGGAAGAGGGAGCGGGACTCGAGGTACACCCGCTGGGCCGTGTCGGCATGGAAGACCAGGTTGGGTCCCGACTGGGCCAGGTAGAAGGTCTGGACGTCGGTGGTCCCGGCAAGCTGGGTCGCCAGTTGGTCGGCCGCCGGGGGAATGGTGAAGGGGGAACCTGTGTCCAATTTGGTCACGTGCCCGTTGTTGCCGCTGGCCGGATCGGCCGACTGCAGCCAGCTCTGCCCGTCCCACTTGTCGTAGGTCTGGCCGATCCAGAAGTTCGGTCGGCTGGACCGTACCCGCATCACCACCTGGTTCCCCAGCGATGCCCGGACGCCGGTGTCGAGGGACTTGGCGAAGCCGAGGAAGCCGCCGACCCCGGTGCGACCCTGGGGGTTGGCGGCGTGGGCCGGCAGGGAGCCGGAACCGTCGGTGAGATTGGTGGGGCTGTCGACCGACGAGGAGTTGGGCGAGCTGGACGGGAAGATGAGCGATGTCGAGACCCGGGGCGCGGGCAGGACGGCCACCAGGAGAGCGGCCATCACGAGGACGGTCGGCCCGGCAATCGACACGGTGCGCCACGGGAAGCCGCGGACCCCGGCCATCGACTGCCACATGGACACCAGCCCCCAGATGCCGCAGGCAATCCAGGCCACGACGTAGACCGCGAGCGAGAGATCCACCGACTGGGAGGCGGCGACCGCCATGAGGGCGGCCGATCCGGCGAGCGAGTAGGCCACATCCCGGCGGGCGGGAACGTCGAAGGCGTGGGTACTCAGTACCCAAGCGAACAGCACGGCCAGCGGTCCTTCCACCGTCGAGATGTCACCGGGTGTGGCGGTGCGGGTGACCGTGGCGATGAACCACACGAAGCCGCCGATGGCACACGCAGCCAACAGGGGCTTGACCGCCGGCCACGGGTCCGCACGACGGTGGTAGGACAGGACATTGCCGGCCACGGTGGCCACCATGGTGAACACGGTGACGGGTACGCTGAGCTCCCCCTGGCTCCAGCAGGCGGCAACGGCGATCATCACCGCCGCTGCCGATGCAACTCGGAATGGGACGGAGTGCTCGGGCGGCCCGGGTCGATTGGCCTCCACGACCCGTTGCCAGACGGTCACCGACGCCCCCATCGGGGGACAGGGCGGGGCGAGCCGTCGGGAGGCGCTACACGCGGCGCGGGCACGGCGCGGGCCAACCGCCTTCCGACGTCGATCCGGTCCCGCACCGGCCGCAGGGCGCGACCGTCCGGCTCGTCGGTGCCGAGTACCACCGGCCGGCCCCGGGCCAAGAAGTCGGTCACGGCCCCCATGACCCGCTCGGTCTCGGCCTCTGCCAGCGTCGGGTCGTCCGGTAGGACGACGTCGATGACGATCGGATCGTCACGTTGCCGTTCGGTCTCCCGCACCATGAGCCCGCCTACGTGCGCCGTTGCCGGCCAGTGAACCGACCGCCGCGTATCACCGGACCGGTAGGGGCGCACACCCCGGGGCTCGCCCATGCCCGCAGGCGTCCGGAGCGGCGCCTCGCCGAGCGCGTCGTCGGTGACGGTCGACAGCGCCCCCGGCTCGCCGGTCCGGGGTGCAATGTGCAGTGGGCGGGGCAGCTCGACCGTCACGTCCTTGGCCCACCACAGGATACCGAAGGGCGCACTCGTGGCCACCTCGACGACCAGCCTCTCCAGCACACCGCGCCGGTCCGGGGTGACGGTCACCTCGACCGGGCGCCGTCCGCGGACCGTCCCTTCGGCCAGGGAGGGCGGGCCGACCGGATAGCGCGGCCGCAGCCTGACTGGGGCATCGGCCACGAGGGTGATCGCCAGCGGACGCCCGGCCTGCCCGTCCGACGGGCACTCGGTGCAGGCGACGACGGCCCGTCGGGCCGGCACGGCAGGGGCCACCATGCCGGTGAGCAGCACGGCGGCCAACAGAGCCCCCACGGCCTGGACCCATCCTGACCCACTGGAGTGGGCCACACCGGCCCAGGCGAACATGGCCACCGCACTGCCCGCAACGGGTCCGAACCACCCCACCGGGCGCACTCGTCGGCGCATCCACTGGCCACCGGGCAGTGCAGCGGCGGTCCGTCGCCGTCGACGGGTCACCGAGAAGGTCCAGGACAGTGTCGAACCGGCCACCAGGCACGCCGCGCCGATGGAGGCCCCGGCCACCACCATCTCGGGCCCGAAGAGCGCTCGTGCCAGCACCACGCCGCACGCGCCGGCGAGCAGCCCGGTGAACGCCGCGTTGGCCGTGCGCCAGAAGGGCTGCCGGCCGTCGGGCGTCGAGGGGTTCACGTGGGCGGGACAGGTGCTGCGGCGAGGATGCGGCCAACCATGGTGGGACCGTCTCCGCCACTGCCCTCGGCGATCAGTCGGTGGGAGAGGCAGGCGACGGCCACGGCCTGGACGTCCTGGGGGGTGACGTAGGCCCGCCCGGCGAGTACCGCGTAGGCCTGGGCGCTGCGGAGGAGGGAGATGGCCGCTCGCGGGCTTGCCCCCAGGCGCACGGTGCCGGCCGACCGGGTGGCCCGCACCAGCGACACGGCGTACTCGGCGACCGTGGTCACCACGTGCACCGAGGCCGTGGCGCTGATCGCCCGGTGCCACTGTGCGGGGTCGGAGACAGGGACCAGCATGTCGAGGGCGTAGCGGCCGCCGTTGTGGAGGACGAGGCGGGTCTCGATGTCAGCGTCGGGGTAGCCGATGGAGGTGGACAGGCCGAACCGGTCGAGCTGGCTTTCGACGAGCGGGTAGGTGCCGAGCTGGCCGATCGGGTTCTGGGTGCCGATCACCAGGTGTGGCTGCGGCAGGGGCCACGATTCACCGTCCACCGTGACCTGTTGCTCTTCCATGGCCTCCAGCAGCGCAGACTGGGTCCGGGGAGGGGTGCGGTTCATCTCGTCGAGCAGGACCACGTGGGCGAAGACCGGGCCGGGCCGGAACTCCCAGGTCCCGGTCTCCGGCGAAAACACCGTCACGCCCGTGATGTCGGAGGGAAGGAGGTCGGGGTGTCCCTGGACCCGCGAGAGCTTGACCCCGAGTGCGGTGGCCAGTGCCCGGGCCAGCACCGTCTTGCCCACGCCGGGCACGTCCTCGATGAGCAGGTGGCTCCCCGACAGAGCCGCGATCACCGCAGTGGTGACTGCCGCCGGTGTGCCCAGCAGGACCTCCGAGAGGGCGGCGTGGAGGGCCCGGGCCAGTCCGACCGCCTCGTCGATCGACGGCACTGGTTGCGTGGTGCGGACCGACGACTCGACCCCCACCGTCTCGATGCCCCTGGTCATGGGTCCTCCTGCTCCCCTGGGTCTACCCCTGCGTTCACCGGACCCTTCGGCCCCGTCGGCCGCATCGGCCCCATCGCCGAGCGTGGTGCCTCCCCCACCCTACGGGTTTTCCGTGCCCATGTTCAATGCACGGTGCCGGGGCGGCGCCTGTCGCGTCGGGCCGGAGCCGGCACCGCCGGCCACAGGCCCGACCTGCGCCACGTCTGGGTGGCCTTGGTCAGAAATCAAGGGCGGACAGCTCGGGGATGGTGCCCTCGGAACGCTTCCGGGCCTCGAGCCAGCGTGTGCGGGCAGTCGTGCGCTCGCCGCTGGTCGTCGTGGGCTCCACCACCTGGCGCGGCGCCCAGGCGGCGGCCACGTCCTGCTCGTCGGCCCAGGTGCCCACGGCCATCCCGGCCAGGAAGGCGGCACCGAGGGTGGTGGCCTCCACGAACGGGGCGATCTCGACCGGTCGTCCGCAGGCGTTGGCGAGGGCCTGGGTGAAGACCTCGTTGGCCGACATGCCTCCGTCGATGCGCAGGTTGCCGACCGTCATCCCCGAGTCCGCCTCGGCTGCCTCGAGGAGGTCGGCGCCCCGGTGGGCCACCCCCTCCAGCACCGCCCGCACCAGCTCGGGGCGCCCGCTGCCACGGGTGAGGCCGAGGAAGGTGCCCCGGGCCCCGAAGTCCCACACGGGCGTGCCCAGCCCCAGCAGCGCGGGCACGAACCACACGTCGCCGGTGTCGCCGCAGCGTGCGGCCACCTGGGCCGAGTCGGCGGCCGAGTCGATGATGGCAAGGTCGTCGCGCAGCCACTCCACACACGTGCCGGCCGAGAGCATGATGGCCTCGACGCCCCAGGTGATCCTTCCCTGTCGCCGCCAGGCGATGATCGGGATGGTGCCGGCCGGGCCGCGCGCGATCTGGCGGGGGCGGTCGGTGCCGGTGCACTGGTCGAGCATTCCCCCGGTGCCGAAGGTGGCCTTGGCCTGGCCCGGCTGGGTGCAGCCCTGGCCGATCAACGACGCCTGCTGGTCACCGGCCATGCCGGCGATCACCGGCCGTCCGGCCAGGGCGTCGGCCATCCCCACCACGCCGGTGGAGTCCACGATGGTGGGCAGCAGCGGCTCGGGGATGCGGAGAGCGGCCAGAAGGTCCTGGCTCCAGCCCGTCCCGTCGCCGTGGATCAGTCCGGTGACCCCGGCATTGGATGCGTCCGTCACGTGGAGGCGCCCGCCGGAGAGGGTCCACGCCACCCAGGTGTCGACGGTGCCGAATGCCAACTCGCCACGTTCGGAGCGGGAGCGGTCCGGGTCGGCCGTGTCGAGCAGGGACGCCAGCTTGGTCGCCGACGCGTTGGGTGCCACCCGGATCCCCTGGCTCTGGAGCTCGAGGCAGGTGCCCACCGTCCGGAGGTCCTGCCAGCCGAGGCCGGGCCCCACCGGCACGCCGGTGGCACGGTCCCACAGGATGGTGGAGGCCCGCTGGTTGGCGATCCCCACCGCGTCGACCGGACCTCCGTCGGCCAGGGAGCGCGCCGCCACGTCGAGTACGGCGTCGGCCATGGCGGCCGGGTCGAACTCGACCAACCCGGGGAACGGGGTATCGGGGAGCACGGCCACATGGTGGATGTGCTCCACCGAGGCGTCCGGCCGCACAACGGCCCCCCGCACGCCCGAGGTGCCCACGTCGACGACGAGGATGCTCATGGCCAGATGACCTTGCCGTAGGAAGTGGCCAGGCCGAGCTTTCCGGGGTTGAGGATGCCCCTCGGGTCGAGGGCCTGCTTGACCGAGGTGAGCACATCGAACCCGGCACCCAGCGCCTCGGGGAGGAAACGCGCCCGGTTGATGCCGATGCCGTGATGGTGGCTGATGGCCCCGCCGGCGGCCAGGGTGGCCCGGGTGACCTCGTCCCATGCCTGCTCGTAGTAGCGCTCGGTCCACGACCGGAGGTCGGAAGGGGGCTGGTCCACCGGGGGCCGCCCGGCGAAGGTGAAGTAGAGGCAGGCGCCGTCGGTGTAGGCGTGGGACTGATGGGACGAGGCGGCCACGGTCCCGTCGACCCCGTGCAGCGCCTCGAGCACCGACCGGTAGAGGCCGGGCAGGGTGCTCCACCGCGCCGAGACCTCCACGGTGTCCACCACGATGCCCGATCGCCACAGGGGGGCGAGGGCGGACACGTCGTTGCGGTGGGTCAGCCAGCGGTCCACGAGCCCGGCGTCGAGCCGGTCGGCAGGTCCGCACTCGTCGTCCACCACGGCGAGGGTGGCCTCGACCAGGCCGGGGTCGGCCTCGTCCAGGACGATGAGGACGTTGGTCGCGGGGAGGTCGAACGACCTCCCCGACTCCGTCTGGTCGTAGAGGCGGAGGACAGCGGGAGTGGCGCCCCGGCGGAGGATCCGGCGGCACGCGTCGAGCCCGTCGGCGAACGAGGCGAACCCGAAGGCGCGCCGGCCCTCGCCCCCGGGGATCGCGTGCACCCGGAACCGTCCTTCGGTGATGATGCCGAGGGTGCCCTCGCTGCCCACGAACAGCTGGGTGAGGTCGGGGCCGGTGGCCGACCTCGGCCCGTTCCCACCGGTCCGGACCACGGTGCCGTCGGCCAGGACTACCTCGAGGCCGAGCACCATGTCCTCGATCTTGCCGTAGCGGTTCGAGTACTGGCCGGCCCCCCGGCAGGCCAGCCACCCGCCCACGGTGGAGAGGTCCATCGACTGGGGCCAGTGCCCGAGCGTGACGCCGAAGCCGTCGCGGAGACCGGTCTCGACCTCGGGGCCGAAGGTGCCGGCCCGCAGGTCGGCCACCAACGACTCGGCGTCGACCTCGCCGATCCCGGCGAGCCCACAGAGGTCGAGGGCGACCCCCCCGAACAGGGGGATGGACCCGCCGCACACCCCGCTCCGCCCGCCTGCTGCAGTCACCGGCACGCTGAAGTCGTTGCACAGGGCCAGCACGGTGGCCACCTGGTGGGTGTCGGTGGGGCGGACCACCAGTGTGGGCCGGGACGGGACCTGCCCGTCGACGGCCCATCCGATGGCAAGGGGCCACCAGTCGCGCGCCGCATCGGCACGGGCGTCGTCGCTGTCGGTGACCTCGTCGCACACGTCGGCCAGCCGCCGACGGAGGGCATCGTCGACCGGTACCCGGACACCGCCGAAGTGGTCTTCCACCGCGTCCGCGGCGGCGTCGACCGGGGTCACCGGTGTGGGCCGTGTCACCCGCGTTCCGATCCCTGGCCGGCGGCGAAGGCCTCACCACCGGCCCCCGGGGCCTCACCACCGGCCCCCGGGGCCTCACCACCGGCCCCCGGGGCATCACCACCGGCCCCGCCGGCCTGCTCGGCTGCGGTGGCTTCGTCGAGACCGGCGCGCGCCAGCTCCGCTCGCAACCGCTCGGCGTAGGCCGCGGCCTCCCGGTGGATCCGTTCGCCGTCCCACCCGAGTTCGGGCCCGATCAGGGACGCCACCCGCAGCGCGGCGTCGGCCGAGCCGCGGGCATCCCGCAGCGAGGCCCGTGTCCGCCGGTCGAGGACGTCGGCCACCGACAAGGCCATCTCCTCCCGGACCGCGTAGAGGGCCTCCGCCTCGAGGTAGTGGAGCCCCGGGACGAGGGGTTCGAGCAGTTCCGGGTCGTCGTCGGCAACCGACAGCACCGCGGGGGTCTCGGTCCCGTAACGCCGGGCCAGGTGGGCGGCCACCGCCACCGCCTCGTCGTCCGGCGGCGCACCGTGGTCCGGCGCGACCCCCCCCGGCCGGGCCGGCGTGTGGCCGCCGGGGGTCGCCCCTCGCAGCCGCAAGTCCTTGGTCACACACCGGAGCGACCGGCGGCCCAGGACCTTCACCGCGGCGTCGACGGTGTCCTCGGCCATCTTCCGGTAGGTGGTGAGCTTGCCTCCGGTGACGGTGACGACCCCCCCCGGCGAGGTCCGAACGGTGTGGCGGCGGGACAGGTCGGCGGTGCGCTCGCTCGGTGCGCTCCTGCCCTCGACCGGTGCCAGCAGTGGCCGCAGGCCGCTCCACAGCCCGGTGATGTCGGACCGTCTGAGCGGTCGGGTGGTGACGGCGTTGGCCGCATCGAGGAGGTAGTCGACGTCCTCGGGCGTGCAATCAGGGTCGTCGAGCGGCCCGTCCCACGCGGTGTCGGTGGTGCCGAGGTAGACCTGTTCCCCCCACGACACGACGAAGATCGACCGGTGGTCGTGCTTGACGGGGATGACGGCGGCGATGTCGCAGGGGAAGGCCTCGGACGCCATGGTGACGTGGATGCCCTTGGCCGGCCGGATGGAGTGCGGATTGTGGTTCTCGTCGAGGGCGCGGACCTCGTCGGCCCACACACCGGCGGCATTGATCACGACCGAGGCGCGGACGTCGAACGGCTCGGACCCCAGTGGTGCCACCGTTGCTCCGACCACCCGGCCGGTGGGGTCGGAGTTGAGGGCGACGACCGGCGTGTGGTTGGCCGCCACGGCGCCATGGTCGAGCACGGCGGTGCGGATCACGGCAAGGGTCAGCCGGGCGTCGTCGGCGCTGGCGTCCCAGTAGAGGAAGCCGGCCACCAGATGGTCGGCGCGGAGGGTCGGCATGTGGGCCAGGGCCTGGGCCCGTGACACCTTCTCGTGGCGCCTGCCGATCCGTATACCGCCGGTGAGGTCGTAGAGCCACAGTGCCGTCAGGTAGACGCGGGCCACACTGCGGTTGACCACGCCGTCCTTCCCGAAGAGCGGGATGAGAAAGGGGAGGGGCGTGACCAGGTGGGGGGCATTGTCCAGCAGTCGCTGGCGCTCGGCCAGGTTCTCGTAGACCAGCCGGTACTCTCCCTGTTGGAGGTAGCGCAGACCGCCGTGGACCATCTTGGACGACTTCGACGACGTGCCGGAGGCGAAGTCGTCCTTCTCCACCAGGGCGGTCCTGAGGCCACGGCTGGCGGCATCCAGCGCCACCCCGGCCCCGGTGATGCCGCCACCGATGACCAGTAGGTCGAACTGCTCGGAGGCGAGTCGGCGGAGAGCATCCCCCCGCTGGAATCGGCCGGCGTGCGGCTCGGCGACGCGGACGCGATCGGGCATGCCCAAAGCCTGCCACAGGTGGCCGGGCCCACCGTCTGGGGGCGGCGCCACCGGTCACCGGCCAGCGCCCCGATCCTTATCGCCAACGATTGTTGAAAAACAATCGTTGGTGATACACTGGCAGCCATGCGGACCCCTGAGGAGCTGACCGAGCTGTTCCGGTCCTCCGGGCGCAAGGTGACCGCCCAGAGGCAGTGCATCTTCCGGGTCCTCCAGGGCGACGAGACCCATCCCTCGGCCGAGGCGGTCCATGCAGTGGTCAGTCGGGAGATGGAGACCATCTCGCTCAAGACCGTGTACCAGACCCTCCACGACCTGGCCGAGTTGGGGGAGATCGCCTCGCTCGACGTCGGCACCGGCATGACACGGTTCGATCCGAATGTGACCGATCTCCACCACCACCTGGTCTGCCGCCAGTGCGGCAGCGTGCGCGACCTGGTGGCTGTCTTCCCCGAACTGCGAATTCCGGAGGGGGCGGACCTCGGATTCGACGTGGGTTCGGCGGAGATCGTCTTCCGGGGCCTGTGCCCCGAGTGCCGGGCGCCTGCCGGCCGCGGTCGGGCCCGGGCGCGGTCCTCGACCTAGATGCCCGACCCAGGAGCCAGTCCGAACAGCAACCATCTACCACCGCCGATCCGTGGAAGTCTCCACGACGGGTACAGCCAGGAAAGGAACACCGTGCCAGCACTGAAGGACAGCAAAACCGAGGAAAACCTGAAGGAGGCGTTCGCCGGCGAGAGCCAGGCCAATCGCCGGTACCTCTACTTCGCGCAGAAGGCGGACGTCGAGGGCTACCCCGACGTGGCCGCGCTCTTCCGCTCCGTCGCCGAGGGGGAGACCGGGCATGCGTTCGGCCACTTCGACTTCCTCCGCGAGGTGGGCGACCCGGTCACCGGCGCCCCGGTCGGCCCGACCGAGGACAATCTGAAGTCCGCCGTCGAAGGCGAGACGTACGAGTACTCGGAGATGTATCCGGGGTTCGCCCGGACGGCCCGTGACGAGGGCTTCGACGAGATCGCCGAGTGGTTCGAGACACTGGCCCGGGCGGAGAAGAGCCACGCCGGCCGGTTCACCGAAGGGCTGGCCTCGGTCTCCTAGGCACGTCGTGGGGCGTGCCACCCCGGTGGGGCAGGGGACCGGCCCGGGAGGAGTCCCCGGGCCCGGTCTTCTCGCCACCACGGGTGTGGAGCCGGTCTGCGGACCCCGACCCACGGCAACGACCCTTCGACCCACGGCACCGACCGTTCGAGATGACGACCACCTACGATCCCGCGCATCCGGAGTACCTCGACGAGCCCGACCTGCGCGTCGAGCTCGAGCGCGTCTACGACCTGTGCCACGGGTGCCGGCTCTGCTTCAACCTGTGCCCGTCGTTCCCGACGCTCTTCGATCTCATCGATGCCCGCGAAGGGGACGTGGCCGGCATGACGCCGGCCGAACAGGACCAGGTGGTCGACGAGTGCTACCAGTGCAAGCTCTGCTACGTGAAATGCCCCTATGTGCCCCCCCACGTTTGGGAGCTCGACTTCCCCCGGCTGATGATGCGGGCCCACGCGGTGCGCCACGCGGCCGGGGTGCCGGTGAGGGAGCGCCTGACCGATCAGTTCCTGGGCCGCACCGACCTCCTGGGCAGGGTGTCGACGGCGGCGGCGCCGGTGGTCAATGCCCTGACCGGCCGCCCGGGCTCGGTTCCGCGGCGGCTGATGGAGAAGACGGTCGGGATGGCCTCGGAGCGGCTGCTCCCGCCGTATGCCCGGCAGCGGTTCACCACCTGGTTCAGGCAGCGGCGTCACCGGATGGCAGCCGACCTCCCTGGAGCGGGGACGGCCGGCCCGCCCCAGGGCTCGGTGTCGGTGTTCCCGACCTGCTTCGTGGAGTACATGGAACCGGCCATCGGCCAGGACCTGGTCAAGGTGTACGAGCGGAACCGGGTCTCGTGCTCGGTGCCCGAGGGAGCGCAGTGCTGCGGCGCCCCCTGGCTCCACCAGGGCAACATCAAGCAGTTCACCCGGGCGGCCACCCGCAATGTCGAGGTGCTGGCCGCCGAGGTGCGGGCCGGAAGGGAGGTGGTCGTGGCCCAGCCGACCTGCGCGTACGTGCTGCGCAAGGACTACCCGATCTACCTGGCCCGGACCTCGTCGGCCGCCGACGCCGAACTGGTGGCGGCTCACACCGTCGACCCGGCCGAGTACCTGGTCGCCCTGCACCGCGGCGAGGGTACCGAGCTCGACACCGAGTTCCCCGGACGCGAGTCGGGGGCGGTGCCCGATGTGGTCACCTACCACGTCGCCTGCCATCTGCAGGCCGAGCAGATCGGGCTGAAGAGCCGTGACCTGCTGAAGGTGGCCGGGGTCAAGGCGACCCTGGTCCAGCGCTGCTCCGGCATCGACGGCACCTGGGGCTACCGCGCCGAGAACTACGCGCTGGCACGCAAGGTGGCCGGCCCGCTCGGACGCGAGGTGCAAGAGGCCGGCAACGACGTGGTGTGCGGCGACTGCCACCTGGCCAATGGGTCGATCGAGCAGGAGACGGGTCGCCGGCCGGTCCATCCGATGCAGTTGATGGCCCGGGCCTACGGCCTCCCCGAGGAGGGCCGGCGATGACCGCCGTGCGACCGCTCACCCTCGACGACATCGCCGAACAGCGGGTGTACGAACGCGAGCGGGAGGAGTTCCGCCGGCGGGTGATCGCCGTGAAGAAGCTCCGACGGGTCACCGTCGGCCCGGTGGTGACGCTGACCTTCGAGAGCAGGATGACCATGCGCTTCCAGGTGCAGGAGATGGCCAGGGCCGAGCGGATGACCACCGACCAGCAGATCCAGCACGAACTGGATGTCTACAACCGGCTGCTCCCGGCACCGGGCGAGCTGTCGGCCACCTTGTTCCTCGAACTGGTGAGCGAGGAGGAGCTGCGGACGTGGCTGCACCGCCTGGTCGGCATCGAGCGCTCCTGCGAGGTGCGGATCGGCACCGGTGACGCGGTGGAGACCATCGTCTCCAGCCCGGAGGAGGAGCATGAGTCCCACCTGACCCGCCGGGAGACCACCTCGGCGGTGCACTACGTGCGGTTCCGGCTCGACGAGGACCAGGTGGCCACCTTCGGCCACAGGCCGGTGACCCTGGCGGTCAACCACCCTGCGTACCCGGATGGTCTGCCGGGGGTGGTGCTGGGCGAGGCGACCCGGGCCGAGCTGGTCGGCGACCTGGCGGGGGAGTAGCCCCCCGCCAGGTCGCCGGGCTCCCCGGCCGTCAGTTCCCGGAGAAGCGCGGCTCCCGGCGCTCCAGCGAGGCGGCGATGCCCTCACCGAAGTCGTCGGTCCCCATCAGCCGCTGTTGCTCGAGCCGCTCGTGCTCGACTGCGGCGGCGAACCCGGCGGTCAGCCCGGAGCGTTGGGTCCTCCTGATGGACCGCACCGCCAGCGGCGCCGACGCGGCGACCTCCGCGGCGAGGCCGTGCGCGCCGGCCCTGGGGTCCTCGGCCAGCCGGTCGCACAACCCGATCCGCAGTGCCTCCTCGCCGTCGATGCGCCGGCCGGTGACCAGCAGCTCGAGCGCCCGCTGGTGGCCGACCGCCCTCGGCAGGGTGAGGGACAGCCCGAACCCCTGGTGGAACCCGAGGCGGGCGAAGTTGGCCGCGAACCGGCTGTCCGGCGACCCCACCCGGAAATCGCCGGCCAGGGCCAGGCCCAACCCGCCGCCGATGGCTGCGCCCTGGACCGCCACCACCACCGGGAGCGGGCCGTCGACGAGGGCGAGGGCGCGCTCGTACAGCGTGCGGATCGCATCAGATCGAGCCTCGTTCGACCGGGCGAAGTCCATCCCGGCACAGAAGTGCCTGCCCTCCGAGCACAGGACGATCGCCCGGCACCCCCGGCCGTCGGCCCAGGCAATGCCGTCGACGATGCCGGCCAGCAGGTCGGTGTCGAAGTAGTTGGCCGGGGGTCGGTGCATCTCCACTTCCGCCACCTGGCCACCCGACAGGTCGACGGTGACGTCTCCGAAGGTCTCCATCACCGCGAGCCGTCCGCTGGTGGGGGCGGTGACGCGTCCGGGCCGGCCCGAGAGGCGGCGATCTCGCCCATCACCTCGGCGTTGTGCTCGCCGCTGAGTGCCGCCGGCCGTCGCACGACGGGGCCGGTGGAGCGCGAGAACCGCACCGGCTGGGGGATCACCTTGTAGCGGCCGGCCACCGGGTGGTCGTCCTCGGGCAGGGCATCGACCAGCTCTTCGAGGGTGGGGATGGCCGAGGCCGGGACGTCTGCGGCCTTGCAGAACGCCAACCACCCCTCGGTGGTGCGCTGGGTGAGGATGGAGGCCACCTCGGCGTAGATGCTGTCGATGTGGGCCAGGCGTGAGCGCGCCGTTGCGATCCGCTCGTCCCCGACCAGGTCGGTCCGGCCTCCGGCTCGGAAGATGTCCTCGAAGTTCTTGCGGGTGTAGGGGAGGACGCTCACCCACCCGTCCTTGGTCCGCTGGGGTCTCCGGTTGGGGCTGAGGATCCGCAGGTAGCCCGGCTCTCCCTGGGGCGGGCGGGCGGTGGCCGCGCCGGCGTGCTCGACAAGCATGAACGCAGTCATGACGTCGACCATCGGGACCTCGATCCGCTGGCCCTCCCGGGTCCGCTCGCGATGGAGGAGGGCGGCGAGCACCGAGTAGGCAATGGTGAGGCCGCAGACCTTGTCTGCGATCAGGGTGGGGACGAACTGCGGCTCGCCCTCCATGCGGCGGAAGGTGTCGGGGAGGCCGGTGCCGGCCTGGATCACGTCGTCGTAGGCGGGGGCGTCGGCGTCCGCCGAGTCCGACGGGTACCCCTGGGCCTGGAGGTACACGATGTCGGGTTGCACCTCGACGATGTCCTCGTAGGAGAGGCCGAGCCGCTGCAGGGTGCCCGGTCGGAAGTTCGTGACGAAGACCTGCGCCGTGGCGACGACGGCCAGCAGGGCGTCCCGCCCCTCGGCGGTCTTGAGGTCCAGCACCACGTTCCGCTTGTTGCGCAACAGGTTGAGGGCGATCCCGGAGAGCTGGGGGTGGGGTCCGGCGGTCATCACCCGGCTCAGCGTGCCTCTGGGGTCCTCGACGGTGATCACGTCGGCCCCCAGGTCGCCGAGGATCTGCGTGGCCAACGGGCCCATGATGACCGTGGTGAGGTCGACCACCCGCACGCCGTCGAGGGGGCCTGTATTCGTTGGTTTGGTCACAGTGATCCTCGGGGAATTTCCCCCTCGCTGACCGGTCATCAGGAGGCGGCAGCTGACGGCTGAGTGCCCACCTGGGTCGTGTCGTCATCGGACCGCACGGTGCAAGTCGCTACGGTGTCCCCGTGGTGTGCAGCGCCCATGGTACAGAGTGGCCCCCGGCGGCTGGGGTTCCTGATCCGTCTGGGTGAGAGTGAGGTCAGGTGTGACCGAATCGACGGAGGACCCCGGACCGAACCCGGAGCGAGGGCTGGTGGGGGAGTTCCGCGATGCCGTCACCGTTCGGGCAGTCGTGCTGGTGGGGGGGGTCGCCGTGCTGCAGTTGGGGTTCATCGCCTCCTATGTCGGAGCGTTCCACCGGCCGGTGCCGCACCGGCTTCCCCTGGCCATCGCCGCCTACGCCCTGGTGACCGGCCTGCTCGGGGCGCTGATCGTCGGCCCGTGGCTGCACGCCCTGCCCTCGCACGTCATCGGCCTGTGGCTGCTCGGGGCGCTGCTGGTCTTCTGCGCGGGGGCGTTCTCGATGGGCCTCCAAGTGGTGGCCGGCACCATCGGCATCGGGCTCAGCATCCTCCTCTTCGTCGTACTGGGGAACCCGAGTGCCGGGGGTGCCTACGCCTGGCCGCTGCTCCCGTCCTTCTGGCGGGTGATCGGACCGTGGATCCCTTCGGGGGCCGGCACCTCGGCGGCCCGGGGAATCGCCTACTTCGGGAGCACCGGCATCGGGACCGATCTGCTGGTGATCGGCCTCTACGGGCTGGTCGGTCTCACCCTGGTCTACGGAGTGCTTCTCCGGGTCGGCCACCAGGTGGTCCACCTGCCCGAAGCGGCGCGCCGCCGTGAGGTCGAAGCCCAGCGGTGACCGTGGTGCCCGCGGTCCGCCGGCCGAGGGGCCGACTCCGCGGGCCGCGGCTCAGCCCCCGGAACCCTCCCGGGCCAGGGGATTGGGGGTCGGTGTCCCGATGCGGGTGAGCGTGTTGCGGTCGATGTGGTGGAACGGCTGGTCGCGGTCGGGGATCTGGAGGACCCCCTCCTCCTCGTAGGACCAGGTCCCGTCGGGATGGGTGACCACGTGCATCCGGTAGCTGAGGGTCCGGAAGGCCTGGTCGAGGAAGGGGTTGGACAGGATGCCGTAGACCTCGGAGCCGACGGTCGCCCTCACCTCGAACTCGGATGCGTCCGGCTCTGCCGTGCCGCCGGCCAGGAGCACCTGGCCGCGTGGAATGCCCAGGGTCAGGGTCACCGTGCCGGTCGCCGGCTCCCACAACCAGTACCCCACCTGATCGTGGAAGGTCTCCGACTTATCCGGCTTGACGATGTGGGTGTGGTACCGGAGCCCGTACACGAGCTGGGGGCCGTTGGTCTGACGGTCGATGGGCTGGAGCTCGTAGCGCTCGACGAACGTGTTGCGTTCGGTCCCGTCGGCGGACGGGTACTCGTCGTTGCCCCGGGTCCCCTCCCAGACGCCGGCCATGGCGGTGAGCGGTCCGAGCCTCGACAAGGTGTCTGAGTCACCGTCGGGTTCGGTGAAGAGATCGTCCCCGTACGGCTCGATTCCGGTGAAGTTCATCGCCATGCAACTCTTTCGTCACGATCCATCTGCCGCCACGGCCTGCGCAACCGGCACCGACGCTCTCGTGGCCCGGCGACCCGCTCAGTGTAGGTGGGGCCGGCCCGCAGGGGAGGTGGAGCGGCGTTCCGGGCAAGGTCTCCGGCCAGCTGTCGGAGCGGGACCGGGCAAGGTCGGGCGCCCATCCTCGCCTCGTCGCCCGCAGCGGGTGGCCTGACCGGAACCTCTCCGAGGACCGGCGGCGACGCACCTCGGTGCACGAGAGAAGGGGAACCACCATGAGCAGCGCAACCACCACCACCATCACCGGCAACCTGACCAGGGACCCGGAGATCCGCTACACCCGGGACGGGCAGGCCACCACCTCGCTGGGCGTGGCGGTGAACCGCCGGTGGCAGAACCGGGAGACCAACGAATGGGAGGAGTCGACCTCCTTCTTCGACGTGGTGACCTGGCGCGAGTTGGCGGAGAACGTCGCCCTCAGCCTCACCAAGGGCATGCGGGTGGTGGTCAGCGGCCGGCTCGAGCAGCGCAGCTGGGAGACCGAAGAGGGTGACCGCCGGTCCAAGGTGGAGATCGTGGCCGACGAGGTCGGAACCAGCCTCCGATTCGCCACCGTCGACGTCCACCGGGTCGAACGCCAGCCGGCGACCGACGCGGGGCACGGCCCGTCGACGGACGGCTCGAGCGCGGAAGGCGAGTCGGTGGGTGCGAAGCCGTGAGCCCGGGCGCCGGGCCGTGGGCGTCGACACCGCTGGCAACCAGGGCCCGATTCTCCTCCTCGGTGCACCTCACGAAACGAGAGGTGTTCACCGCTTGCCAGGCGCTGGCCGATGCCGACCGGGTACTGGTGAGGTCGGGGCTGGTGGAGGAAGCGCACGCCCTGGGGGACCTCTTCGAACTCTTCGAGGAACGGCTGTCGGCCGTCGAGTCGGGGCCGCCGCCGTGCTGATCCCCCGCACGGGGTGAACCCCGTTGCTGCCTGCCGGGCGGGATGCGCCCGGCAGGCACGCCCGCCCGGCAGGCAGGGTGGGCAGGGCGGACAGGGCGGGCAGGGTGGGCAGGGTGGGCAGGGCGCGGAGGCGACCCGCTCAACTCTGTCCGGGCTCGTACTCGAGGGACAGGGAGTTGACGCAGTAGCGGAGCCCGGTGGGCGCGGGCCCGTCGGGGAAGACGTGGCCGAGATGGCCCCCGCACCGGGCGCAGGTGATCTCCGTCCGCCTCGTCCCGAAGCTCCTGTCCTCGTGCTCGTTGATGGTCCCCTCGTCGAGGGCCCGGTAGAAACTGGGCCACCCGGATCCGGACTCGAACTTGGTCTCACTGGGGAAGAGGGCAGCACCACACCCGGCACAGGTGAACATGCCGCTCCCCTCGACGTGGAGCAGTTCGCCCGACCAGGCCGGCTCGGTGCCCTTCTGACGCAGCACCGCGTAGCGCTCCGGCGTGAGCCGCTCCTTCCACTCCTCCTCGGTCAGCTCCACCCGGCCGCCGGCGTCGGTTGCCTTGCTCTCGGTCACCGTTTCTCCTCCTCCAGCCGGCAGGGCACGGGACGTAACCCGTGGCCGGGTGCCGGCAACGAACACAAGAGAGAACCCCGGCGGAGGGCGGAGTGTTCCCTCTACCGCCCGAAGGCACCGCCCAGTGCCCGGCGGAGGGGCGTCTCTGGGTGCCCGACGCCGGCGCACACCGGCCGCGAAGCCCATGAGGCCGTTTGCTAACGTCGCGTCAGATTTCTCCGGACCCGGGTCCCCGGGCGGACCGGCCACGCCATGGCGCCGCCCCGGGGCCGCACACGCTGGACCGGCGCCACAGGACGCCATCGCCATGGACCTTCGAGATCGACCTGAGGACGAGAGCTTCCGGAAGGAGATCCGGGCATGGCTGGACGACCACGTCGTCGGGGAGTTCGCCGCCCTGGGCGGGCGCGGCGGGTCGGGCGACGAGGCCTTCGGGTTCGAGACCCGCCTGGCGTGGGAGAAGGTGCTGGCCTCCGGCGGATGGACCGGCATCGGATGGCCGGTGGAGTGCGGCGGCAGGGGCGCGAGCATTGCCCACCAGGTCATCTTCAACGAGGAGTACGTGAGGGCCAGGGCTCCCGGTCGGGTGAGCATCCTCGGTGAAGGGCTGATCGGTCCCACCATCATCCAGTACGGGACCCCGGCGCAGAAGGAGCGGTTCCTCCCCCCGATCCTGGTCGGCGCCGAGCTGTGGTGCCAGGGATACTCCGAGCCCGATGCCGGGAGCGACCTGGCCAACGTGCAGACCAGGGCCGTCCTCGACGGGGACGAGTGGGTGATCACCGGGCAGAAGGTGTGGACCTCCCTGGCCCACCAGGCGGACTGGTCCTTCGTCGTGTGCCGGACCGAGCCCGGGTCCGTCCGGCACCGGGGGCTGTCGTACCTGCTGGTGCCCATGGACCAGCCGGGCGTGGAGGTCCGGCCCATCACCCAGCTGACCGGAACCTCGGAGTTCAACGAGGTGTTCTTCGACGGTGCGCGCACCGGACGGGATCACGTGGTGGGCGCGGTGGGCGACGGCTGGCGGGTGGCACTGGCCACTCTCGCCTTCGAGCGCGGGGTGGGCCTCCTCGGCCATCAGATCTCCTTCCGCCGTGAGCTCGACCACCTGATCACCGTGGCCCGCGCCAACGGTGCGGCCTCCGACCCGGTGATCCGCCAGCGCCTGGCCCGTTCCCATGCCGAGCTGGAGATCCTCCGCTACAACACTCTGCGCAGCCTCTCGAATTTCGACGGCCCGGTGGCGCCACCGGAAGCATCGATCATCAAGCTGTACTGGGCCACGTGGCACCGTCGGCTGGGCGAGCTGGCCATCGACGTCCGGGGACCGGCCGGCTTGGTGGTCGAGGCCCCTCCCTACGAGCTCGACGAGTTCCAGCGCACCTTCCTGTTCAGCCGGTCGGAGACCATCTACGGCGGGTCGAACGAGATCCAGAGGAACATCATCGGCGAGCGGGTCCTCGGACTGCCGCCCGAACCCAAGGGAGGCGTCAGATGACCGACCGAGCCACGAGCGGTCCCCGCCTCCCGGTCCCGCCCTCTGGGCACAGCCTCCTCGACGGCAAGATCGTCGTGGTCACCGCGGCGGCCGGCACGGGCATCGGGTTCGCCACCGCCAAGCGATGCGTGGAAGAAGGCGCCACCGTGGTCATCTCCGACGCACACCACCGCCGGCTCGGAGAGGCGGCCGACGCCCTGGCCGAGTTGCCCGAGCTCGCCGGTGTCCGCCCCCTGGCCGTGCCCTGCAACGTGACCGTGGAGTCCGAGGTGCAGCGCCTCTACGACGCAGCCGTAGAGCACCACGGCCGGTTCGACGTGGCCGTCAACAACGCGGGCCTCGGCGGCCAGGCCGATGTCGTGGACATGACCGACGCACAGTGGTCCCTGGTCCTGGACGTGACGCTGACCGGGACCTTCCGCTGCACCCGCGCCGCCCTCCGGCACTTCTACGCCCGGGGCGAGGGAGGGGTGATCGTCAACAATGCGTCGGTGCTCGGGTGGAGGGCCCAGGCGGGCCAGGCCCACTACGCGGCGGCCAAGGCCGGCGTGATGGCGCTCACCCGTTGCAGCGCGGTCGAGGCCGCCCCCCACGGCGTGCGCATCAACGCTGTGTCGCCCAGCCTGGCCGTCCATCCCTTCCTCAACAAGGTCATGGCCGACGAGGAGCTGGCCGAACTGAGCCGACGCGAAGTGTTCGGTCGCGGTGCGGAGGTCTGGGAGGTGGCCAACGTGATCGCCTTCCTGGCCAGCGAGTACGCCACCTTCCTGACCGGCGAAGTCGTCTCCGTGAGCAGCCAGCATCCCTGAGCGCGGGCACCGGCATGGTGTCGAGCGCGTCCGATGGCGTCCCCGGCCGACCGACGGGGGCCATGCACTACCCTGACGGCGTGTCAGATGTGACGGATCCCCGCGGGGACCTCCAATGGGGGACCATCCCCTGCGTGGTCGAGGACGCAGCCGCCCGGTTCCGCGGGTCGGAGGCCCTGGTCGACCGGAACGGCCCCGGCGGGACCACCACTCGGCTGACCTTCGATCAGCTGGCCGAGGACGTGGCTGCCGCCACCCGGGCCATCGTGGCCGACGGCATCGACCGGGGCGACCGGATCGCCATCTGGGCGCCCAACTGCGCCGAGTGGGTCGTCGCCGCGCTCGGCGCCGTGGGGGCGGGGGCGGTGCTCGTCCCGCTCAACACGCGGTTCAAGGGGGCGGAAGCCGCCTACATCCTCCGCGAGTCGGGGGCGAGGTTGCTCCTCACCGTCGAGGGCTTCCTCGGGACCGACTATCCACGCATGCTCGACGAGGCGGTGTCCGCCGGTGAGAGGCTGCCCAACCTCCAACGGGTGGTGGTCCTGCGGTCCGATCACAGCAGGGGGAGCCAGGCCGCGGTCTCCACGGCGACGGGCGGCCGGGTCGTCCGGTGGGACGCCTTCCTCCGGGAGGGCGGCTCGCTCTCCCCGGACGTGGCCGCGGGCCGGACCGCCTCGATCGCCCCCGGGGACCTCTCCGATCTGGTGTACACGTCGGGGACCACCGGCCGGCCCAAAGGGGCGATGACCACCCACGGCCAGACCTTGCGCACCTTTGCCACCTGGTCCGAGGTGGTCGGCCTGCGCCAGGGCGACCGCTACCTGATCGTCAATCCCTTCTTCCACACCTTCGGGTACAAGGCGGGCATCCTGGCCTGCCTGATGACCGGGGCCACCATGGTTCCCGAGCCGGTCTTCGACGTCGACGTCGTGCTGGCCCGTCTGTCCGAGGAGCACATCTCGGTGCTGCCGGGGCCGCCCACCATCTTCCAGTCGATCCTCGACCGTCCCGATCGCCGGGGATTCGACCTGTCCTCCCTGCGCCTTGTGGTCACCGGGGCGGCCGTGGTCCCTGTCGAGCTGGTCGAGCGCCTTTGGTCGGAGCTGGGGGTCGAGACGGTGCTCACCGCCTACGGCCTCACCGAGGCCACCGGGACGGTGACCATGTGCCGGCGGGGCGATTCGGCCGAGGTCATCTCCGGTTCCTCGGGCCGGGCCATCCCCGACGTGGAGGTCCGGATCGTGGATGCCGACGGGGCCGAGCTGAAGCCGGGCGAGCCCGGCGAGGTCGTTGTGCGCGGTTACAACGTGATGCGCGGCTACTTCAACGACCCCGTCGCCACCGACGAGGCAGTCGACAGTGACGGATGGCTCCACACCGGCGACGTGGGTGTGATGGACGAAGGCGGGAACGTCACCATCACCGACCGCCTCAAGGACATGTACGTCAGCGGCGGATTCAACGTGTACCCGGCCGAGATCGAGGCGGTGTTGCGGCTGCACCCGGCGGTGGCCCAGGTGGCGGTCATCGGCGTGCCCGACACCCGAATGGGCGAGGTCGGGCTGGCCCTGGTCGTGCCCGCCCCCGACGCCGTACCGAGCGACCTCGAGCCGGAGCTCATCGCCTGGGCCAGGGAGCGTCTGGCCAACTACAAGGCACCGCGTTTCGTGCGGGCGGTCGAGGCCCTGCCCCTCAACGCCAGCGGCAAGGTGCTCAAGCGCGAGCTGCGCGAGCGGTTCGCCGCCGGAGCGTGAGGACCGCCTGCAGTGCAGCCCCCCCTTTGGTGCCGGGCGCCAGTGAGCGCTACAGGATCACCCCCGCAGTTCGGAACGAAAGGAGAGTGCCGTGCGAGGCATCGTCTACACCGGTGAGGACGTAGAGGTCACCGACCAATTGAGTCTCGGCAACCCGGGGCCCACCGAGGTCCGGGTTGCCGTCGGGGCTGCCGGCGTCTGCCACAGCGACCTCTCGGTCATCAACGGCACCATTCCGTGGAAGGCCCCTTCGGTCCTCGGCCACGAGGGGGCCGGCGTGGTCGAGGCGGTTGGCTCCGAAGTGCGGTCGGTGAAGGTCGGTGACCATGTGGTCATTGCCACCCTGGCCAGCTGCGGCACGTGCCGGGCCTGCAGTACCGGCCACCCCACCTGGTGCATCAAGACCCTGGGCAATGTGTCCCAGCCGTTCACCTACAAGGGTGAGCCGGCGTCCAACTTCGCCGCCACCTCGGTGTTCGCCGAGTCCACCATCGTCAAGGAGGTCCAGGCCGTCAAGATCTCCGAGGAGGTCCCGATGACCTCGGCCTGCCTCATCGGCTGCGGCGTGCTGACCGGTGTGGGTGCGGTGCTCAACCGTGCCAGGGTGCAGGCGGGGGAGACCTCGGCGGTGTTCGGCGTGGGCGGCGTCGGGCTCAACGTGATCCAGGGATTGCGCCTGGCCGGGGCCAGCCGGATCATCGCTGTCGACACCCTGGCGTCCAAGGAGGGACTGGCCCGCCAGTTCGGGGCGACTCACTTCGTCGATGCCTCGACGACCGACGCAGTGGCCGCCATCCGCGAGCTGGTCCCGCCCGGGCCCGCCCGGGTGACCGGAGCGCTCGGATGGACCGGGGGGGTCAACTGGTCGTTCGACTGCGTGGGCCATCCGGCGGTCCTGCGCAACGCTCTCGACGTCCTGGACTGGGGGGGCAACGCCCTGGCCATCGGCATTCCACCCCAGGGCACCGAGGTGGCCGTCGACGTCAACTCCCTGGCCTACGTCGACCGCGGCCTGCTGGGTTGCCGGTACGGGTCGTCCCGCCCCCACCACGACATCCCCCTCATGGTCGAGCTGTACCTCTCGGGCAGGCTGATGCTCGACGAACTGGTGACCGAACGCCGCCCTCTCGAGGGCTTCCGCGAGATCGTGGAGGACATGGAGGCCGGCAAGTTGGCTCGCGGTGTGCTGACGTTCTAGTTCGCCGCACTGCCGCACTGCCGCACTGCCGGAGGCGTCGAGCCCGTACGATCCGGGTGGAACGAGTTCGAAGGGACGTGGTCCGACGACGGGGGTACCGGCACTTGCGGGCACCCGCGCACAGAGCAGTCGAGTGAAAGCGAGGCAGGCATGAGCAAGGCAGGCAGCGGCACCGTCCCGATGGTGACCCTCAACGACGGGCACCAGATCCCGCAACTCGGGTTCGGGGTGTTCCAGATCCCACCAGAGGAGACGGTGGAAGCCACGTCCAGGGCACTCGAGATCGGCTACCGGCACATTGACACGGCCGAGATGTACGGCAACGAGAAGGAGGTGGGCGAGGCGGTGGCCCGGTCCGGTCTCGACCGCTCCGAGGTCTTCATCACCAGCAAGCTCAACAACGGCTTCCACCGCCCGGAGGACGCCCGCAAGGCCTTCGACGAGACGCTCGGTGCACTCGGCTCGGAGTACGTCGACCTGTTCCTGATCCACTGGCCGCTGCCCACCCGGTACGGCGGCGACTTCGTGTCCACATGGCAGGCGCTCATCGAGTTCCGTGACGAGGGGAGGGCCCGGTCGATCGGCGTGTCGAACTTCCAACGCCACCATCTCGACCAACTTCTGCTGGCCACCGAGACCGTGCCTGCCGTCAACCAGATCGAGGTGCACCCCTATCTCGTCCAGGACGAGCTGCGGGCCTACGACGCGGACCACCGGATCGCCACCGAGGCCTGGTCGCCGATCGCCCGGGGCAACGTGCTCGGCGACCCGGCCGTCGGTTCCGTGGCCGAGCGGCGTGGCAAGTCGCCGGCCCAGGTCGTGCTCCGCTGGCACATCCAGCGGGGGGACATCGTCTTCCCCAAGTCGGTCACGCCCTCTCGCATACAGGAGAACTTCGAGCTCTTCGACTTCGAGCTCGACGACGCCGACATGGCCGCCATCTCGGCGCTCAACCGCGACGAGCGCACCGGGCCCGACCCGGACACCTTCGACCTCATCCCCGACCGGGCCGTGGGCTGATCGGGCGGGGGCAAGGGGGCCGGCTCTCGGATGATCCGAGAGGGACCGCCCTGTTACAGTCGGCACCCGATATGACGGTGCGTCAGATTGAGGGGGAGTTCGCGACCGTGGTCGACGTGCTGCGCGCCGCCGCCTCGGCCAACGCAGACGTCGAGGCGTACGTGGAACCGGCCACGGAGGTATCACCGCGGCGGTCCGTGACCTTCTCGGAGTGGGACCTCGCTGCCGGCGGGGTGGCCGGCCTGTTCGCCGAGTGCGGGGTGACCCGCGGCTCGGTGGTGTGCCTGCTGCTACCCAGCTCCATCGAGTACATGATCTGCTACGCCGCCGCCGTTCGGCTGGGGGCGGTCACCTCCGGCATCAACCTCCGTCTCGGCGCGCCCGAGGTGCGCTCGATCCTCGAGCGGACCCGACCCGTGGTGACTGTGGTGGAGGACGGTGCCCCCCATCCGGGGCCGTCCGCAGGTTCGGTTCTCGAACGCTCCGCCGTGAGGATGTCCGTGGACGGCCCGGGCGCCCGGAACCTGCCGGCCCTGGCTCAGTCCGACCCGGTGGCCGTGGTGTGGACCAGCGGGACCACCGGGATGCCCAAAGGGGCGGTCTTCGACCACGCCAACCTGCGTGCGGTGGCCGATGGGACCGACGTCCTCTCCGAGCCCGGCGACCGCCGGCTGTCGCCGCTGCCCTTCGCCCATGTCGGATCGATGACTCGCATGTGGGACGAGATCGCCAACGCCGTCACCACGGTCATCACGCCGACACCCTGGCGGGCCGCTGACGCCATCCGGGTGATGGCCGAGGAGCGGATCACCGTGGCCCAGGGGGTGCCGACCCAGTGGGCACTGGTGCTCGCCCACCCGGACCTCGAGGGAGCCGACGTGTCCTCGTTGCGCATCGCGGGTACCGGCGCCTCCCGGGTGCCACCCGAACTGGTGGCGACCATGCGGGAGCGGCTGGGGGTACCCGTGGTCGTGCGATACACGTCGACCGAGGCATCGCTGGGCACCGGCACCGTGCCCGGCGACCCCGACCTGGCCGTGGCCACCACGGTCGGCAGGCCGGTTCCGGGGGTGTCGCTCGGGCTGGTCGACGACGACGGCGCCTCGGTGGCACCGGGCGACGTGGGGCGTGTGCTGCTGCGCTCGGCGGCGGTGATGAGGGGGTACTGGGGTGGGCCCCTGCGGGGTCCGGGCGTCGAAGGGGTCGCCTACGACGACAGGGCCACCGCCGCGGTGCTCGGCAAGGACGCCTGGCTCACGACCGGCGACTTCGGATTCCTCGACGGCGACGGTCGCCTGCACCTGGTCGGCCGGGCGAACGAGCTCTACATCCGGGGTGGCTACAACGTCTACCCTGCCGAGGTAGAGGGCGTGCTGGGCGACCATCCTGACGTCGGTCAGGTGGCGGTGGTCGGTGCCCCCGACCCGGTGCTGGGCGAGGTCGGGGTGGCGTTCGTGGTGGCCGCCGGCGACGTGCCGCCCGACGAGCATTGCCTGCTCGACGGGCTCCGGTCCCTGGTCCGTGACTCGCTGGCCGACTACAAGGCGCCGGACCGGGTGGTGGTGGTGGACGCCCTTCCCCTGACCTCGATGATGAAGGTAGACAAGAGGATCCTGGCCGAACGGGCCGCCACCCTGTCGGATGCGGTGAGCCGGCCCACGGTTCCGAAGGACGGGTCCGGAGATCGACGAGAGACGACGAACGGAGCACGAGCATCATGACCGGAAGATCGATTCCCGCCCAGGGCGGGGTCACCGACGATCCCATTCGGATCGGCACCATGCTCTACACCCTGGTGGAGCCGCACCGGGGCCACCAGGTGGCCTACAACCGGTGGTACGAGCGGGACCACTTCTACGCCGGATGCCAGATCGGCGCCTACAACTTCGCCGGCGCCCGCTTCGTGGCCACGGCCCCGCTGAAGGGGCTCCGGTATCCCGCCGAAGGTGCGGGCGGACCGTCCCCCCTGGTGCCCGATCCCCAGGTCGGGAGCTATGTGGGGATCTACTACGTGCTCGACGGCCACCACGACGAGTGGAACCGGTGGGCCGTCGACCAGGTCAACGTGCTACACGCCGCGGGCCGCATGTTCGACGAGCGCGACCACATCCACACGGGGCTCTACCGGTTCGAGTGGGAGCACCGTCGCGAGGAGGACGGTGTGCCGGCCGAGCTCACCCTCGACCACCGGTTCGTGGGGATGGCGTCGGTGTTCGTCGAAGCCGGTGAAGGGGTGACGCCGGAAGGGGTCGGTGCCTGGTACCGCGACGAGTACCTGCCCTCGGTGCTCCCGGGCACGACCGTGGCCACCGTGCTGGCCTTCAGCCCGCTGCCCCTTCTGGCCGACGCACCGGGCGACGTGCCCCGGTCCGAGTCGGTGGACCAGCGGGTGCTCCTCTTGTTCTTCCTCGACTCGGAACCCCATGGTGCCTGGGATCAGGTCTTCGCCCGGCAGGGCGAGGCAGTGTCCTCCGCCGGCCTCGGCCACGTGCTGTGGGCCTCGCCGTTCATCGCGACCGTCCCCGGCACCGACACCTACACCGACCAGCTGTGGTCGACCCCGGCACCATGAACGACGCCACCGACTTCATCGACCAGCTGGCCGAGCGGACCGACGCACGCGGATGGGTGGGCGCGCCCACCCTGTGGGAGCTGGTCGAGCGGCGGGCCGAGGCCACTCCCGATGCCGTGCTCGCCCATGAGGACACCGGCCGCGAGCTGACGTTCGCCGGCTACCGCGACGCCTGCCTCCGCGCCGCCGCCGGCCTCCATGCCGACTTCGGCGTCACCAGGGACACCAGTGTCAGCTGGGAGCTGCCCACGTGGAACGAGTCCCTGGTGCTGGTGGGGGCGCTGGCCCGCCTCGGCGCGCGCCAGAACCCGCTGATCCCGATCTACCGGGGCCGCGAGGTGGGCTTCATCACCGAGCAGAGCGGGGCGTCGTTACTGATCGTTCCCACCGTCTACCGGGGCTTCGACTTCGAGGCGATGGCGCTGGAGATCGCCGCCGAGCACCACGGCCTCCGGGTACTGGTCGTGGACCGCGAGCTCCCCCAGGGTGACCCCTCCGAGCTCCCCGAAGTGGAAGCCCCTCCGGCCACTGCGGCCGAGGCCCCCATCCGCTGGCTGTTCTACACCTCGGGCACCACCGCCGACCCCAAGGGGGCACCGCACTCCGACCTGACGGTGATGGCCTCCGCGCTGGCCATGGCCGAGTGCCTCGACATCCGCGCCGACGACGTGTCGGCGTTGGTCTTCCCCTTCACCCACATCGGTGGGATCGGCTGGTTGCTCGCCTCCCTGTTCACCGGCTGCACCCTGTTGACGACGGAGTCATTCGACCCGGTGGCCACGCCGGCCTTCCTGGCGGACAACCACGTCACCCTGGCCGGATCGGGGACGCCCTTCCACCTGGCCTACCTGGCCGCCCAGCGGGCGGCCGGGGACGAGCCGCTCTTCCCCCAGGTCCGCTCCTATCCGGGCGGCGGTGCGCCGAAGCCGCCGCAGCTCCACCACGATCTCAAGGAGGAGATCGGCGGGGTGGGCATCGTCTCGGGGTACGGTCTCACCGAAGCCCCCATCGTGGTGATGGCCTCGACCACCGACCCCGATGACAAGCTGGCCGACACCGAGGGGAGGCCGACCCCGGGGGTGGAGCTCATCGTGGTGGGCCTGGACGGCCGCCGGGCCGGACCGGGTGTGGAGGGCGAGATCCGTCTCAAGGGGCCCCAGGTCATCCGCGGGTATCTCGACCCGTCACTCGATGCCGACGCCTTCGACGAGGACGGCTACTTCCGCACCGGCGACCTCGGGATCGTCGACCAGGACGGGTACGTGACCATCACCGGCCGGCTGAAGGACGTGATCATCCGCCACGGGGAGAACATCTCGGCCAAGGAGATCGAGGATCTGCTCTACACCCACCCGGCGGTGGCCGACGTTGCCGTCATCGGTCTGCCGGACCCGAAGACGGGCGAGCGGGCCTGTGCCGTGGTCGCCGTGAAGGAGGGCCACTCCTTCGCCTTCGACGTCATGGTCGCCTACCTGAAGGGCAAGGAGCTCCGCCTCCAGGCCATCCCCGAGCAGCTCGTGGTGATCGAGTCGGTGCCCCGCAACCCTGCCGGCAAGATCCTGAAGCACACGTTGCGCCAACGGTTCGCGTCGACAACGAGCACGGAGGGGGACCCATGAGCCCGATCCAGCGGGTCACACTCGGCCAGGGCGGGCCGGAGCACGACGTCGCGAACGAGGCCGTCCGCTCGTTCATCGGGCGCCGGTTCGATGGAAAGGTGGCCGTCGTCACCGGGGCGGGCTCGGGGATCGGCCAGGCGGTGGCTCACCGTCTGGCCGCGGAGGGAGCCATCGTGGCCGCCCTCGACGTGGCCGTCGACAACCTGGCGGTCACAGTGGATGCCATCGGGGCAAACGGCGGCACGGCCAGGGCCTATCACTGCGACGTCACCTCGGAGTCGTCGGTGGACGACACCGTCGCCTCCCTGGCCGAACAGCTCGGCGCCCCTACGGTGGTGTGCAACGTGGCCGGCATCGGCGGCTTCTTCAACACCGTGGATATGCCCCTCGACCGGTGGGAGAAGATCCTGGCCGTCAACCTGACCGGTCCGTTCCTGGTCTGCCGGGCCACCCTGCCCCACCTCCTCGAGCACGGTGGCTCCATCGTGAACGTGGCCTCGAACACCGCGTTGATGGGCCAGGCCTACTCGGCGGCGTACTGCGCCTCCAAGGCCGGGGTGCTCATGTTCTCCAAGGCGCTGGCTGCCGAGTACCTGTCCCGTGGGGTGCGGGTCAACGTGGTGGCCCCGGGGGGCACTGACACCCCGCTGATGGGCGCGTTCGAGCTTCCCGACGGGGCCGACTTCAAGGCACTCCGCACGATGATGACGCCCCTGGGGTTCTCGACGCCGGCCGAGATCGCCGCCTCGGTGGCCTTCATCGCCTCCGACGAGTCCACCTACACGACTGGTGCGGTGCTGTCGGTCGACGGTGGGCTGACCATCTGACCCGAACGTCCGACTGGTGTGCCGGTCGACCGCCTGGCCGTCTTCGGACCCGGCCGAGATTCAGCTGACTGCCATCCGGACATCTACCACGGTGCAGGACCATGGGACAGTGCGGCAACGTGTCCGGCTTACGGACTGACGCCCGCCATCCGTCGGGGTAGGGTTCCAGTCCCTGGAACAGCGGTGAAAGCCTCAGCTGGGGCCGATCGCCCACCAGTCGCTCGAGGGGCTCACGGAGGGTGTGGATGGCGCTCGCCCCGAAGAGCGTCCCCCAGTGAACTTCGGTGCCCCCCAGTATGCGTCGGTACTTGTCCTGAGCCTCTTGGCCCTTGGGAGAGAGTCGCACCTGCTTTCCCCGGCTGGTGGCCGGATCTGGCTCGACTTCCGCACATCCGTGTCTCCCCAAGAAGGCGCCGGACATGTTGTTGGCGCTGATCGGGAGCGATATCTTCGCATGGCGCTCGAAGTAGATGGTGAAGGCGAGAAGCACCTGGGAGAGAAGTACGGACAGATCGAGAGGCAGCATTCCACCCACATAGGCAGCGGATGAGGCAGGCTCCCTGCGCCTCGGGATGTCGGCCTTCCCATTCTGGGTCGGATAGACGACGGGGAGATACTGGGGCAGCTCCACGTCGAGATGACCCATCACTGTTTGCAGGGACGTTCGAAGGGCGTGGATGTCGTCCACGCCGAACCGTGCCCGCCAGCGCTCCTCAATGACACCCGCAAGTGGTCGCCACACGTTCTGGGTGGGGCTCCCGCCAGCGAATCCCTCGTGGTCCGGGCCCGACCATGAAGCTCGCGGATGCGGATTCCTCCGTTGCTCACGTACTGCACCACGTTCGACCACATGACCTGCGACACCAGCCACGGGGCATCGACCGAAGCAGCAGCCGGGCTTCCGCTCGTCGTCCGGTGCGCCATCCGATGGTCGGCCTCGTTGTCGAACTCGATCGTGAATGCAACCAGCACCGAGGAGAGGCGGGTCGGACAGGGGAGTCCGGTGGTCATGCCAGTAATGATGGGGCGTCCTGTCTCCAGAGGCAATGGCGGCTCATGACCCTACTGATCTGTTCCCGCAGGACTGATCTGTGCCCGCAGGCCGCGTGCCGAGGATCCGTTCGCAATGGGACGGTGGCACGAGAATCGGAACGGATCAGACGTCCCCGCAAGGTTGTCCGTCCTTGATCTCGATGTGCGACGTGGACGGGAGGTCTTCTACGAACAGAATGAAGCATCCGATCCCCGGTCGCCACACCGGGCACGACGATCGATCCGCCCTCTTCATGAGTGAGATCCGTGGCGGGGTAGAGCGCTCGCTCCTTGGCCAGTGTCATTGCAAATGTCGCTCCGGTGGCAGTGCTGAGCAGTGCTGAGCAGTGCTGAGCTCGGGGACGACGGGCGAGTCGTGGTCCCGACCGTGGCGAGTCCTCCTCGTGGATAGCGTCATCGCTGCCACGGCGGCGGCCTGGGCGTCACCGACCCGGACGATGCCCAACACGTCGGGCCCGAGCGTCACCCCCCCGGGGGGGGTGCCGTGGTGGTCGTCGACGTTGTCGGTCGACCCGTTGTCGAACCCGAGCCGGTGGGCGTTGCGCCACCTCCGCAGGTCGTCAAGGCACTCGCCAGAACCAAACCCGAGCATTGATTCCGCCAATCGAATCGAGAGTCGCCCCCCATCACCTCTGCCGACGTTTCGCTCCGAGGAAGAGCGCGCAACGGGCAGCTCGGAGGAGCACCGAGTTGGCACCCGTCCGCTCCGAGCTCACGAACCGGGAAGCCCTCCGGTGGCGTCGAGGACGGACCCCGTGGTGTAGCCCAGCGCGGGCGAGAGCGCCAGCGTCACCAGGAGAGCTACGTCTGCGACGCTCCCGGGGCGTCGCATGGGAACTGCGCGCTCGTCTGCCTCACCTCGGAGCCAGTCGTCGTACGGGATGTTCGGAGCGACGTCGTCGTGTCGCCTGTGCTGCCGTGGGGTGTCGATGAGCCCGACGGCGACGGCGTTGACGGAGATTCCTTCGCCGGCGAGGTCCAGGGCGAGCGCACGGCTGAGGTTTGCTAGCGCTGCTCGTCCTGCACTGCTCGCCGCCATCCCCGGGTCCGGGTCGCGTGCTGTCGGTGCGGACAGTGTGACGATCCTGGGCCCATCGGAACGCCGAAGATGCGGTCGGGCCGGTGCGACAAGGTTCAACACGCCGCGGAGCTTGCCCATGACCTCCGACTCCCATTGGGCGATCGAGAGATCCAGGGCCCGGCCATGGATACCCTGTCCGGCGATGGCAGCAACGCCGTCGAGCCTTCCGAACCGCTCGACGGTGGTAGCCACGAACGCCTCCATGGCCCTGGCGTCCGTGACATCCGCAGGCACGGCCAGACAGGACGCAGGGTCGAATGCCGCAGTGGCATGCCGCAATCGCTCGTGATCGCGGGCGCAAGTGGCGACCATCGCCCCTTCAGCCAGGAGGGCGGCGACGCATGCCAGCCCGATCCCCGAACTGCCTCCGGAGACGATGATCGCTCTACCGGTCAGGCCCAGGTCCACGCTTGCCTTTGTAGCAGGGTCCTGCCGGAGAGGTGCGGGGCTTGGATGGTTCGCGCCCCGGACCTCATCTCGGACCGACTTCCCGGATCGTCGAGCGTCAGCGAGATTCACGGATAACTCCCGGCCCTATGGTTCTTCTCCTCCCGACGGAGTGCACCATCGGGAGTCCCGAGGCTGCAGAACTTCGACGGGTGCCGTGGGAGCACTGAACTCGCCGTTGGACGTCGTGGACCGAGAGGTCCCTCCCGGCGGACCCCTGTGGTCAGAACCCCGTCACCTGCCCCCGCCGGCATCTCGGGGCGACCCCGGGAGCACCTTCGGGTGCCCGTCATGGGCCGGGCATCTAGGCTCGATCCTCATGGCCACGAACGAAGAGCTGTGGGCCATGATCGCTGAAGAGCGCCTGGGACTGGCCGATCTGTTCGACGGGCTCACTGAAGCGCAGTGGAGCGTGCCAAGTCTCTGTGAGGGCTGGACCGTCCGCGATGTCGCTGCCCATCTGGTGACACCGTTCGGCCAGAGCCTCCCTCGCCTCATGTTGAAGCTGGCCTCCTACCGCTTCGACTTCGATCGCTTCGCCGACACCGAAGCCCGGAAGAACACGATGTCAGGCTCTGAGCTGGCCGCTTCGATGCGGGAGCACAAGGACTACCGGTTCACCCCACCCGGGCTGGGGCCGATCGCCCCCCTTACCGACGCGGTCGTCCACGGCCAGGACGTGCGCCGCCCCCTGGGCATCGACCGCGAACTCTCACAGGACCGGGCCCGGGCGATCCTCGACTTCCTGGCGTCACCGAAGGCGAAGCGTGGCTTCGTGAAGCGGGGCCACCTGAACGATCTCACCTGGCGGTGCACCGACCTCGACTGGTCATCGGGCGGCGGACCCGTCGTCCAGGGTCCGTCCGAAGCGGTGATCCTCGCCATGGTGGGGCGTAGCGTCGCGTACGGAGACCTCGCGGGCACCGGTTCGGACGTTCTTCGGTCCCGCTGACCGTGGCGGCGTATTTGCAGGGGAGCGACCGTCAAGCGGCGACGTAGGCGATCGCACCGACGATGAGAGCCAACAGATCGGTTGGACCGCTGTAGTCGCCCGTGAGCCGGACAATCGGGAAGTTCCCGTGCTGGGTCGTCGGGCTCATCTCGAAGTGAACCCGGTGGCCACCGATGGTTGCGGTGCCAGTTCCGGGACGATCCACCGGGAGGTTTGCGAAGAGAGCGAACGCAGCGGCTCCGAAGGTTCCGGATAGATAGGCTGCGCTGCCGATGCCTCCGATCAGGTTCGGGTGTGCCCTCGCTCGGACGATTCTGCCCTGATTGGCTCGCGTGATGGTCCCTTGTCGGAACAGGTAGCCCGCGTCCAGATCGAACGCTCCCACTGGAGACGTGAGGGCCTTGCCCGCTGATCCGGTGAGATTCGTCGTGGTGGCTTAGCCGCTGGGTCGGGCCACCCGATCCGGGTGCGCGACGAGCGCCGTCAGCGCCACGCCGGCAACGGATCCCCTGACGGTGGACGTACCCGATGGCCCGTCGAACGTGCTCCTCCCGAGCTGCTGCCGTAGGCGGCCAGGAAGGCCGCCGAGGTACCAACGAGGCCCTGGGCAATGAGCATCCTCCTGCTCGGAGTGCCGCCCCGCACGTCCACTCCGGCCTCGTCCGTGGCGACATCCTGGCACCATGGCCCCTCGGGACGTTGACCACTTCTCCGAGCCGGAGCGGACATCGGGAGCGGAACACGGGTGCCCCCGGTCACCGACTCGGGGCACCGTATCTGCAGGTGGACCGGATGTGCCGCTCACTCCTCTCGCTGCAGCTGCTCGTCGAGGGCCTGGGACTCGATGTCCAGCCGGCGGAGGAGCCCGGGAACGATCCGTCGTTCCGCCATGCGGCCGATGCCCGGCACCGCCACGATCAGCTCGCCGTCGAAGCGCCGGAGGGTGCCGGCGTCGGCTGCGGTGAGAGCGAAGTCCGCTGCTCCGTGCAGTCGCCTCGGGTCCCTCTCGGCCTCGAAGGTGACGGTGCCGGTGCCTGCCGACTGGTCGACCCGTATCTCTTGGATCCAAACGAGGTGGCCGGCACCGATCAGGCGGCGCGCGATCGGATCGATGCTCCCTACGAACTTGTACCGGAGCCGCAACACAGTGTCGTCACCGTCCTCGCCATGTTCGAGCACTTCGGGCCGGCTCAGGTCGGGAAGAGCGAGGTCGAGGTAGAAAGCGGGGTCGGTCAGGAGTGCCGCGACGGCTTGTTCCGATCCACTGAAGCGGTGCTCCGCGTGAAAGCGCACCGGCAGATCCTGTCACGGTCGGGCGGCTCGTCGCGTAGCCGTAGCCTGGGTGCTCGTCGGGCAACCGCCTACCAACCGACGAAGTGGGTGACCAGCAGTGGGACCAGGGAGACTTCACGCGCTCGTCGACGGCGTCTTCGCCATCGCCCTGACCCTTCTGGTCCTGGACCTGCCGAGGCCGGCCCACTCGACTCAGCTCGTGCACGACCTGTTGCACCAGTGGCCCTCATACGTGGCCTACCTCGTGTCGTTCGTGACGATCGGCATCCTCTGGATCGAGCATCACGGAATGATGAGCGCGGTGCGCTCCATCGACCGGCGGTTCTTGGAGCGGACGCTGGCCTTCCTGCTGTTCATCTCCATCATCCCGTGGCCGACCGCACTTGCCGCCGACTACGCCGACCAGGGTGTCCCCGAGGCGCGGGCGGCGGCGGTCCTGTATGCGGCGACGATGCTGATGATGGGCCTTTCGTTCGCCTGGGGATGGCGCTATCTCTCCGCACATCCGGAGCTGGTCGCCGAGCCAGCGCGCGCCGCGTTCCCAGCTTGGACGCGGCGGGCACTCCTCGGCGGTCTCGTCTATCTCGTGGCCATCGCCGTGGCGTTCGTCAGCCCCATCGCCTCCTTCGCCGTCGATGCCATCGTGGCTGTCTACTTCGCAGCGTCCAAGAGCGAGGTCCCGGGTTTGATCGTGCGATCGGCGCACGCCGATGGTCCCAGCTAGATCGGCAGTCCGATGTTGTCGGCCCCCCGTGGGGTCGGTTACCCCCTGACCACCGGCACAAGGGCACGAACCGACCGGCACTGCCACGTGCCAAGATGAGGGAAGCCAGGACGCTCGGTCGCGTCCGGCCCGATGGGGGAGCATCATGGCGAACACGACGCCCGTAGAGCACTGGGACACCGACTTCGACATCATGAACCCCGCCTATGTCGCCGACCCGTTCAGCATCTGGGACGAACTGCGCAAGACCTGCCCGGTGGCCCACACGGACCGGCGGGGAAGTACCTGGCTCCCCACCCGTTACCAGGACGTGGTCGACCTCGCCCACGATGTCGAGCACTTCAGCTCGGCCGAGATCACGGTGATCCCCTTCGAGGGTGAGGTCCCCGAGGATCCGGTCCTCCCCTATGGGGTTCCGCCCATCTCGGCGGATCCGCCGCTGCACACGTGGACGCGCCGGCTCCTCCTTCCGTGGTTCTCCCATCGTCGGGTCGCTTCCTACGAGGCGACGACCCGTGAGCTGTGCATCAAGCTCGTCGACGGGTTCATCTACAGCGGCACCGCGGACGCTGCCGGCGACTACGCCCAGCAGATCCCTGTGCGGGTCATCGCCGGCATCCTCGGGGTCCCCGCGGAGCTGTCGGACACCTTCACCGGTTGGGTGCGGGACGTCCTCGAGTTCGCCGACGACCCGGAGCTCCGTTTGCGGGGCATGGAGGGACTGATCACCTTCTTCATCGAGGAGGTGGGCCGGAGGAAGACGCAGCCGGGCGAGGACCTGCTGAGCTATCTCCTGCACAGCGAGGTCGACGGCCTGCCGGTCGAGGAGAGCGTGGTGCTCGGCGTAGCCGCCCTGGTGCTGATCGCCGGGGTCGACACCACCTGGAGCGCCATCGGGTCGTCACTCTGGCACCTGGCCACCCATCCCGAGGATCGCGACCGACTGATCGCCGAGCCCGATGCCATGCCGCTGGCCATCGAGGAGCTTCTGCGGGCCTACTCGCCGGTCACCATGGCCCGGCTGGTCACCGAGGACGTCGTGTTCGAGGGGTGCCCGATGAGGGCCGGCGACAAGGTGCTGATGAACTTCCCCGGTGCGAACCGGGACCCCGAGGCCTTCGAGGACGCGGACAGGGTGATCCTCGACCGGGCACTCAACCGCCATGTGGCGTTCGGATCGGGCATCCACCGTTGTGCCGGTTCCAACCTGGCCCGAATGGAGTTGAAGGTGGCTCTCGAGGAGTGGTTGCGCAGGATCCCCACGTTCCGACTCGCCGAGGGCGACGAGGTCACCTGGGCGGGCGGCCAGGTGCGGGGCCCACGCCACGTGCCGGTGGTGTTCCCATGAGGATCCGGGTCGATCCCGACAAGTGCACCGGGCACGCCCGCTGTTACGGCTTGGCCCCGGAGCTGTTCGACGTGGACGACTACGGGCTGTCCTCGGTGGTGGGTGGCGGCGCCGTACCGGTCGAACTGGAGGACAAGGCGCGGCTGGCGATCGCCAACTGCCCCGAGTACGCCATCGAAGAGCTTCCTGACTGAGTCGACGGCGGGGTTCGGGGAGCCACCCGTGATCAGGGCCGACGCCGGACGCCACCTTCGCCGGCGTCCCCGCGGCCGATCTCGATGATCCGGCCAGTTTTGCGGAGGCCGGGGCGGTGATCATCGGTGCGCCCTTCGGCGGCGGGACCAGCCACCGGCCCGGTTGCCGGTTCGGGCCGCTTGCCATACGGACCACCGACTACCTGCCCCAGGACGGCTCGCGACCCCACCTGGCCCTCGGGGTGGATCCGCTGGTCGAGCTCGGCGTGGTCGATGTCGGCGACGTCGAGATGCCCTCCGGCGACACCGGCCTTTCGATCGCCCGGCTGGAGGAGGCAGTGGCCCGAGTCGCCGCTTCGGGTGCCATCCCCATCGTGTTGGGGGGCGATCACACCATTGCGCTGCCCGACGTGACCGCCGTGGCCCGGCACGTGGGGTGGGGCCGGGTGTCGGTCATCCACTTCGATGCCCACGCCGACACCGCCAACACCCAGTTCGGCGCACTGGTGGGTCACGGCACGCCGATGCGCCGGTTGATCGAGTCTGGGGCGGCGCGTGGGGACCGGTTCCTCCAGGTCGGGCTGCGGGGCTACTGGCCCGAGCCCGAGACCCTCGAGTGGATGGCCGAGCAGGGCATGCGTAGCTACGAGATGACCGAGGTGTTGGCGAGAGGACTCGACGAGTGCCTCACCGAGGCGTTCGCCATCGCCACCGACGAGTGTGATGCCGTCTTCCTGTCCGTCGACGTCGATGTGGTCGACCCCGGATCGGCCCCGGCGACCGGCACCCCGAGCCCGGGGGGCTGTCCGCCCGCGAACTGCTCGACGCGGTGCGCCGCATCGCCATGGAGCTCCCGCTGGCCGGCATGGACATCGTCGAACTGTCCCCGCCGTTCGACCATGCGGAGGTGACCGCGTACCTGAGCAACCGCATCGCCCTCGAGGCCCTCTCGGGCATCGCCTGGCGGCGCGCCCGCGATTCGGGCAGGAAGGTCCGACAACCCTCGGACCCGCTGCTCGACCGCTGAGCCGCCGCAGCGAACCGCCCCGGCGAGGTCGCCGTCGACTAGGAGAGGCGCTCGACGATCATGGCCATTCCCTGGCCGCCGCCGACGCACATCGACTCGAGGCCGATGGTCTTGCCGGTGTCCTCGAGGGCGTTGAGCAGCGTGGTCATGATGCGCGCACCTGTCTGGCCGAAGGGATGGCCGAGGGCGATGGCCCCGCCGCGAACATTCAGCTTGTCCCAGCCGATGCCCAGCTCCTTGGCCGAGGGGATCACCTGGGCGGCGAAGGCCTCGTTGATCTCCACCAGGTCAATGTCGTCGATGGTCATGTCGGCCCGGGCCAGGGTCTGGCGGACCGCGTCGACCGGCCCGAGGCCCATGATCTCGGGGTTGAGGCCGGACACGCCGCTGGCCACGATGCGGGCGAGCGGGGTGATGCCAAGTTCGCGTGCCCTGGTATCGCTCATGACCACCACGGCGGCGGCGCCGTCGTTGAGCGGGCAGGCGTTGCCGGCAGTGATGGTGCCGCCCTCACGGAAGACGGGCTTCAGGCCGGCCAGCCCCTCCAGGCTGGTGCCGGGCCGTGGGCCGTCGTCCTTCGTGACCACGTCCCCGTTGGGAGTGGTGACCGGGATGATCTCGCGGCCGAAGAAGCCCGATTCCTGGGACGCCACCGCCCGGGTCTGCGACTGGAGGGCGAACTCGTCCTGCTCCTCGCGGCTGACCTGCTTGAACTCGGCGACGTTCTCTGCCGTCTGGCCCATGGCGATGTACACGTCGGGAAGGACTCCGTCGAGCGGGGTCCAGGGGGCGCCGGCGGCCGGCGTCCGCTCGACCGTGCGGGCTTCGGAGACGGCGAACAGTTCGTTGTGGGATCCGGTATCGGCCGCTCCGAAGCGGTAGCGGCTGACCGCCTCGACCCCGGCGGCGACGAAGACGTCGCCCTCGCCGGCCCGGATGGCGTGCGCGGCCATGCGAATGGTCTGGAGGGACGACGAGCAGTACCGGTTGACGGTCACGCCGGGGACGTCGGGGAGGCCGGCCAGCAACGAGACCACGCGGCCCAGGTTGTAGCCGGCCTCGCCACCGGGCTGGCCGTTGCCGAGGATGAGGTCCTCGACCGAGTGGGGATCGAGTTGGGGCACCTTGGCCAGCACCTCGCGCACGACCAGTGCGGCCAGGTCGTCGGGCCTGCAGTCGACCAGCGAACCCTTGTTGGCCCGTCCGATCGGGGTCCGGCCGGTGGCGACGATTACGGCTTCGGGCATGTGATGCTCCTCGTTGAAGGCGGCGGTGCCGCGGCGTTGGTGCGGTCATGGACCGCGGTGGCGGCAGGAATCAAGCAAGATGTCCCGTTCGCAACTTACCGGATGGTAGCCCGAGCGGTGCCGGGTGGTGGATGGATGCACCACGCCGTCCCACCGGTCATCCGGCGGAGCGTTCCCGGAGCCTTGTCTGTCCCGCCCTCCGGCGGTGGCGCCACATGCGGGCTGAATGTAACGTGTTCTAGTAGCGGTCGGTCCCCGCTCCTGGTCACCAGGTCCGGGGAGTGGACCACGCACGGGGAAGAGTTGCGGAGACGGGTCGAGCCGACCCTCGCCCTGCCGCTCGAGCGCCGCCGCCGGGGTGCAGCCCCGGCCCGGCCTCCGCCAGCAGGCACTATCGGGAGGGATGCAATGGAGATCGGCTACACCGAGGAACACGAGGCCCTCCGCACCCGCCTGCGCGGCTACTACGCCAACCTGCTCACCCCCGAGGTCGAGGCCCAACTGGCCTCGAGCCATGGGATCGGACCCGACATGCGCCGGGTGGTCAAGCAGATGGCGGTCGACGGCTGGCTGGGCATCGGCTGGCCCACCGAGTATGGCGGCCAGGGCCGTTCCGCCATCGAGCAGTTCATCTTCTTCGACGAGTCGATGCGGGCCGGCGCCCCGGTGCCCATGCTGACCATCAACACGGTGGGACCCACCATCATGGAGTTCGGCACTCCCGAACAGAAGGAGCAGTTCCTGCCGCGCATCCTGGCCGGCGACATCCACTTCTGCATCGGCTACACCGAGCCCGAGTCCGGTACGGACCTCGCCTCCCTGCAGACCCGGGCCGAGCGTGACGGCGAGGAGTACGTCATCAACGGCCAGAAGATCTACACCTCGCTGGCCGGGGATGCCGACTACATCTGGCTGGCCACCAGGACCGACCCGACCGTCTCCAAACACAAGGGCATCTCGATGTTCATCGTGCCCATGGACACCCCGGGGATCAAGGTGGTGCCCATGCACCTGCTCGGTGACCACAACATCAACTACACGTTCTACGAGGACGTGCGGGTGCCGGCGGCGAATCTGGTCGGTGGCGAGAACAACGGCTGGTCGCTGATCACCAACCAGTTGAACCACGAGCGGGTCACCCTGTGCTCGTCGGGGATCATCGAACGGGCGCTCACCGATGTCCGCTCGTGGGCCCAGTCCACCAAACTGGCCGACGGCCGTCGGGTGATCGACCAGGAGTGGGTGCAGGTCCACCTGGCCCGCATCCATGCGCGTCTCGAGTTCCTCAAGCTCATCAACTGGAAGGTGGCGTGGACGGCCACCCAGGGCCACCTGGACGTGGCGGATGCCTCCACCATCAAGGTGTTCGGCACCGAGTTCTATCTCGAGGCCTTCAAGCTGATGATGGAGGTGGTCGGCCAGGCCGGCTATCTCCCCAAGGGCAGCCCCGAAGCAGTGTTGGCCGGCCGCCTCGAGATGTACGCCCGGAGCCTGCTCATCCTGACCTTCGGTGGCGGGACCAACGAGATCCAACGGGACCTGATCGCCATCTTCGGCCTCGGGATGCCCCGGTCACTGCGATAGAAGAGGAGACGCAGCCATGGACTTCTCCTTCACCGAGGAACAAGAGACGGTGCGCGATCTCGCCGCCCGGATCTTCACCGACCTGGCCACCCACGAGCGCCTGCGTGAGCTCGAATCCGAGCCGGACGGCGAGCGGTTCGACCGGAAGCTCTGGTCCGAGTTGGCGGCCGCCGGCCTGCTCGGCATCGCCCTTCCCGAAGAGGTGGGTGGCGCCGGACTCGGGTTTCTGGAGACCGCGCTGGTGGTCGAGCAGGCGGGCCGCAGCGCAGCGTACGTGCCGGCCGTCGAGACCCTGGCCGCGGCGGCCCCGGCCATCGCCCGGTTCGGGACCGATGGGCAGCGCCGCAAGTGGCTGTCCGGGGTGGTGGCGGGCGACACGGTCCTGACCACGGCCCTGGTTGAGTTGGGCGGTAGCCCGCTGTCGCCCGGAGTGGTCGCCCAGCCCACGGGCGACGGTTGGGCGCTGTCGGGTACCAAGGTGTGCGTGCCCTCGGGGATGTTCGCCGATGCCGTACTGGTGCCCGCACGGCGGGAGCCCGACGGGCTCGCCGTGTTCATCGTCCCCACCTCTGCCCCAGGGGTGGGCCGGCAGCGCCAGCCGGTCAACACCGGGCAGTCCGAGGCGATCCTCACGCTGGACGGCACACCCGTCGGCCTGGATGCCCTGCTCGGAACGGTCGAGGACGCCCGCTCCATCATCGAGTGGCTGGTGCAGCGGTCGACCGCAGCCCTGGCCCTGGCCCAGGCCGGTGCGGCAGCAGCAGCGCTGGCCCTGGTGGCGGAGTACACCAAGACCAGGGAGCAGTTCGGCAAGCCGATCGCCACCTTCCAGGCGGTCGGCCAACGGGCGGCGGACGCCTACGTCGACACCGAGGCGATCCGGCTCACCGCGTGGCAGGCGGCTTGGCGCATCGCCGAGGGGCTCCCCGCCGACAAGGAGGTGGCGGTGGCCAAGTTCTGGGCCGCCGACGGTGGACAGCGGGTGGTCCACGCTGCGGTCCACCTCCACGGAGGGGTGGGCGTCGACCGCGACTACCCCCTGCACCGGTACTTCCTCATGACCAAGCACCTCGAGTTGACCCTGGGTGGGGCCACCGACCAACTGCTCCGACTCGGGGCCACCCTGGCCGCCGAACCGGCCTGAACCTGCGGACGCCCGATCCGGGGCTGCTCCCCGGTCCTGCCCCGGGTCGGACCTGCCGTAGGGTGGCTGCGATGCTCCGATGACCGTGTTGGAAGAAGTGGCACCATGGTGATGGCCCGGCGCCCCGGGGTGGCCCGGTCGTCGTGGCCGATCGCCACGGCCGACCTGGTCGGCCTGGCCGGTCAGCTTTCGGTGGCCATGGCAAGGGTGCCCTTCCGGAAGCCATGGTCGGGCGAGGGGAATCTCCCTCACAACCTGGCGGTGGCCGTCACCCGGGAGACGATCCGGTCGTTCATGGGGTACTGCGCGTCGATCCGCATCGACGAGTTCCGGTCGATCGAGCTCGTCCTCGACGACCTGTGCGGCGCGGTGCTGCCCCCGTTCGTACGCTCGCTCGACGTCGAGCAGGAGGCGGCCACGGTGGCCGGCGTGCCGGGCCAGTGGTTCCGCCCGAGGAACGGTGCCTCCGGAGGCACCATGGTGTACCTGCACGGCGGCGGGTATGTCGGCACGTCACCGAAGATGTACAGCGTGTTCGTCGCCTGGCTGTGCCGACGGACCGGGTGCGAGATCTTCGTCGCCGACCTCCGGTTGGCGCCCGAGTTTCCGTTCCCTGCCGGCCTCGAGGATGCGGTCCTGGTCCTCGAGGCGCTGATTGCCGGTGGTACCGATCCGTCGAGGATCTTCATCGGCGGTGACTCGAGCGGTGGGGGCCTGGCGTCGACACTGGTGTACTCGATGGTGCGCACCGACCACCGGCCCATCGCCGGGGTGGTCCTGTTCTCCCCCGAGTTGGACCTTCGCCTCGATGAGCCGTCGATCGCGGAGAACGCCGGTCGTGACATCCTGCCCTGGAACATCCCGACGTCCGCCTATCTGCATGGCGTGAGCCCCGCCGCGGAGGCGGTCTCCGCGGTATCCCAGGACCCCTCGGGTTGGCCTCCGACCTTCATCTCCTTCGGCAGCGACGAGATGTTCCGGGATCCGATCCGTGAGTTCGTGGACCACCTGGAGAAAGTGGGCGTGGACACCCTGGCCATCGAGGAGCCGGGGATGTTCCACGTGTTCCCCATCCTCATGCCCTGGGCCGAGGGCAGCCGCCGCGCCTTCCGGGCGGTCGGCGAGTTCGTCCGTGCCCACCTGCCGCCTCTCGTCGAGAGGCCCTCATGACGCTGTCCTTTTCGCATCTGGGGATCTGCGTCTCGGATCTCGAGCGGTCCCTGCGCTTCTACTGCGAGGGGCTCGGGTTCGAGAAGGTCGGGTCGCACCAGGTCGGCCCGGAATTCGGAGCGCTCATGGAGGTGGAGCAGGTGCGCCTGCAGTCGCGGATGCTCCGGCGCGACGGGTGCACCATCGAACTGCTCGGATTCGAGTCGCCGGGCACGACCGGCGACCCGGTGCGCCGCCCGATGAATCAGCTGGGCCTCACCCACCTCTCGCTGCGGGTGGACGACGTTGACGGCGCGGCGTCGGCCATCGAGGCCGTGGGGGGAGCGGTGGTCCGCGGCACCCGGACCACCTTCGATCTCCCCGGGGCCCGCCTCGACTTCGTGTACTGCACCGACCCCGACGGCGTGCGGATCGAACTGATGGACCTCCCGTCGTGACCGGGGGTGACCCGGTCGGGTCCCGTCCTCCGGTACGGTGATGGCGTGGATTCCGACCATGTGCGAGCGGCTGACATCGACCCGGGGGAGGCTGCCCGGCTGATCGCCTCCGGGGCGTTCCTTCTCGACGTCCGTGAGGACTCCGAATGGGAGGCGGGTCACGCCCCCGAAGCGGTCCAGGTGGCCATAGGGCTGGTCTCCGAGCGGATCGACGAGATCCCGAAGGACCGGACGGTGCTCTGCATCTGCCGGGTCGGCGGGCGATCGGGCACGGTGGCCACCACTCTGGCCGGTGCCGGGTACGACGCCATCAACATCGCAGGGGGAATGCTGGCCTGGGAGCAGGCCGGGCTGTCGGTAGTCACGGACGACGGAGACACCGGTCGCATTCTCTGACCCGGTGCGGCCCCGCCACACGAGCCGGTGACGGTCTACCTGGACGACTGGCGCCAGCCTGCCCGGCTCGGAGTGGTGGTCGACCGATGGTCGCACCTGGTGGCCGACAGCGATGATGAGCTGCATGCCTTCGCTGCCCGGATGGGCATGCGCAGGGAGTGGTTCCAGTGCAAGGCGGGCCGACCGTACCATGCCCACTACGACCTGCCCGAGCGCTCCCGAGGGGACGCATTGGCACTCGGGGCCGTGGCCGTCACCTGGCGCCAGGTCGGTCGGATGATGCGCGAACGCCGGTCCGATGCCCTGGAGGGCAGCACCGCCTCGGCCGGACGGCGGGACCTGTGAACCGGGCTACGGGCTGATCCGGTGACAGGGGCGGCCCGGTCGGCGACCACGCGCTCGCTCGATCCGCGGACACCGATCCTGGTGGGGATCGGAACGGCCTCGGCGGACGTCGAACCGAGCGAGCTGATGACCCGGGCGCTGCTCGCCGCCGGGGCCGATACGGGCCGGAGCGGCCTGTTGGCGGGTATCGATCGGATTGCCGTCCCCCAGGGAAGCTGGTCGTACCCGGACCCCGGTCGCCTGGTCGCCGACGGGGTGGGTGCCTCCGAGGTGCGGACCCACCTCTTCGAACTGGGCATTCCCCAGCAGAGCCTGATCAACGACGCCCTGGCGGCGATCGTGGCCGGCACCTCGGAGGTGGCGGCGGTGGTGGGGGGCGAGGCCCGGCGCTGGGCCCGGGGACCGGGACGGCGGGTCGGAGGGCAGGCAGAGGACTGCCGATCCGACGTGCAGCCCGACGTGGTCCACCGGTGCACCGGACCCCTCCTCGAGCCGGTGGAGGTCACCCACCGTCTGTGGGAACCCGTGCAGCAGTACGCCATGATCGACAATGCCCTCCGGGCGGCGGAGGGTCGGACCCTGGCGGAGCACCGCGCCGAGATCGCCGATCTGTGGGCCCGCTGCAACCGGGTTGCCGGGGCCAACCCGCTGGCCGCCTTCGCCGATCCGATGGATGCCCGGGAGATCGACACCCCGTCGCCGTCGAACCGCCCGCTGGCCTTCCCCTACAACAAGTGGCACTCGACCCAGTGGACGGTCGACCAGGCGGCGGCGCTGGTCTTCTGCTCGGCGGGGACTGCACGGGACCTGGGGGTGTCCACCGATCGATGGGTGTTCCCCCTGGTCGGTGTCGAGTCGGGTCACGCTGCTTCCCTCTTGCGCCGGCGGCGGCTGCACGCCTGGCCGGCCATGCGCGTTCTGGGGGAGGCCGCAACGGCGCGGCTCGGGCGGTCGCTGACCGAGGTGGAGACGACCGAGGTCTACAGCTGCTTTCCGGCTGCGGTGCGGGTGCAGCAGCGCGCCCTCGCGCTCGACATCGGGGCGACACCCACGGTCACCGGGGGCATGGCCTTCGCCGGCGGGCCGTTCAACAACTTCGTCCTCCAGTCCATGGCAGCGGTGATCCCGGCCGTGAGGGCCGACCCGGGCTCGCTCGGGCTCGTCACCACCGTCAGCGGGCTCCTGACCAAGCCCGGCATCGGCGTGTGGTCCGCCGTGCCCGACGGCCGGCCGCCGTTGCTGGCCGACCTGGCCCACCAGGCGGCGTCGGTCACCGAGATGGTCGACGTCGTCGAGGCGTTCGACGGGTACGACGGTGCCGCCACGGTCGCCACCTACACGGTCACGTACGAGGGGATGGACCCGTGCCGGACGGTGGCCCTGTGCGACACGCCAGACGGCCGACGTTGTGTGGCCATCAGCGAGGACGCCGACCTGGCCCGGCACGCGGTCTCCCACGAGCTGATCGGCGCCGAGGCCTGGGTGGGGGAGGGCTCCTTCGCTCTGGTGTGAGCAACCCCCGGGGCACCTGACCCGGTCACCACGTCGCGGATGCCACTCCGGCGGGCCACGCACCGCCCTCCGGGCACCGGCGGACCCAGAGCCGACGGGCACCGATGATTGACAGCATCGCGCCACTCACCCACACTGGGTTGATACTGCGGTCGATCGGGGGAACTCGGCATGACGACGAAGGTGTACCAGTTACCGGTGGACAAGACCGGATGGCAGACGGGTGACAACTCGGGGACGGCCCGGTTCACCTGGGAGTACGACAACAGTCGCGAAAAGCTCATCACGCTCTACGACAAGGGCAAGAAGAAGCAGTGGGACGCCAGCGAGCGCATCGACTGGTCCCACGACCCCGATCCCGAGAACCCGCTACAGGTGCCCGACGAGCTCGTCCCGATCTACGGCTCGCCGATGTGGGACAGGCTGACCGATGACGAGCGTGGGAACGTGCGGCGCAACATGGTCGCCTGGCAGTTCAGCCAGTTCCTCCATGGCGAGCAGGGCGCGCTCATCTGCACGGCGAAGATCGTGCAGACGGTCCCCGACATCGACTCCAAGTACTACGCCGCCACCCAGGTCATGGACGAAGGGCGCCATGTCGAGACCTACTCGCGCTACCTCGACAAGATCGAGATGGCCTACCCGATCAACGACAATCTCAAGTCGTTGCTCGACGACATTCTCCGCGATTCGCGCTGGGACATGACCTATCTGGGCATGCAGATCCTGATCGAGGGCCTTGCCCTCGCCGCGTTCGGGCTGATCCGCAACACGGCAGGCGACCCATTGGGGAAGGCGGTCAACGCCTATGTCATGCAGGACGAGGCGCGTCATGTGATGTTCGGCCGCCTTGCACTGCGCGACTACTACCCCCAGCTGACGCAGGCGGAGCGTGACGAGCGCGAGGAGTTCTGTGCCGATGCGTGCTACCGGATGCGCGATCGATTCCTCGCCAACGAGCTGTGGGAGCGCCTCGGCTACGACGCAAAGGCCTGCATCGACTACGTCGACGCCAGCGAGAGCCAGAAGGTCTTCCGCAGCCTGTTGTTCACCCGGATCGTCCCGACGCTCAAGGACATCGGCCTGTGGGGACCGAAGATGCGCCACACGTTCGCCGATATGGGTGTGATCGGCTATGAGTCCACGGATCTCGACGCCGTGATGGCCGAGGACGAGTCGGTGGCCGAGGAGATCGACGCCACCCGGCGGCACATCGAAGAGACCGTTGCGGTCGGGATGACGGTCGACGGCTGATCCAGGGCCGATGCCCTCGGCCTACCGGAGCCCAACGGGGAGCCCGGCGTCCGGGAGCGGCCGCTACCGGGTGGTCCGGCAAGAGAGGGCCAGCGTGACGGTAGCGCCGAGACAATGACCATCATCAGCGAGGCGGGAGGAGATGAAGACGTCGAACCAACGTGACGTGTCCGCGCTGTGGCAGGGGACGTGCACCTTCATGGGTACGAGGAGGTCGCCCTCCAGAGCCGCCCGGAGACCGGCGGCAACCTGTTCGGCGCTGTGATCCCCGGGGGCGGCAGCACAGGCCTCCAGATACGACTGCCCGACTCCCGTCGATGCCGGATCGCCGCCGTTGGCTTCGGCGAAGGCGATCCATGCAGCATTGACCGACACGATCACACCGGCACGATCCAACAATGCGACCTCGGCCTCGGGGTGCGGCAGCTCTCGCCGTACCGGCTCCGGCCACTCGTCGCGATGCCGCCGCGCTGCCGGTCCGATCCCACCCGGATGTACAAGGCCTGTAGCGTCGGTGGGACGTCGCAGGGGGACTGTCTCCTCTTCGGTCCTCCCCCCGGTCACCTGGATCCCGAACGGTTCGGTCTGTGCCTGCAGGAAGGCGAGGGCGGCCGTGACTCGGCGGTCGGCGTCCTGGTCGTCGAGCCCGAGCTTGCGGAAGATGGTGGAGACGTACTTCTCGACAGACTTGGTCGAGACGTGCAGCTTGGCGGCGATGGCCCGGTTGGAGAGACCCTTGGCGAGCTGCTCCAGGATTTCGGCCTCGCGCGGGTTGAGATCGTCGATGGCGAGCTCGTCGCGGCGCTGGACCAGGGAGTCCACGATGCCCGGGTCGAGGACGGTCTGCCCGGCGCACACCTCGTTCAGTGCGTCGAGCACGGCGTCGAGGTCGGGGAGCCGTGTGTCGAGTAGGTAGGCGATTCTCGATGCGCCCCCCCGAAGCAGTTCCAGCGCGAAGCCGTCGCCGCGGTCGGAGATGACCACGATTCCCATGTCCGGGAATTCCTCCCGCAGACGCCGGGCCGCGACGATCGTGGGCATGGTCGTGACGATCGGGGAGCGGATGGAGACGATCAGCGCCTCGGGGGTGAGCTCTTCGACGAGCGCAAGAAGCTCTTCGTGGTCATGGGCCCGCGCGACCACTTCGACTTCGGCGACACCGGCGAGCAACGAGGCGAGGCCGTCGCCGATGAGGAAGCTGTCCGTGGCGAGCACCACGGTGATCGGACCATCGTGGGGGCGCACTTCGAGCTCCTTCCGGGTGTCATCGGCAGATTTCGGAGATGCCCGATTGCGATCGGGCATCAATGCGCACGCGGAAGGACTGGAGAATCCAAGAGATACCGCACGTTACCCGGAACAGGAGGCCTGTGGCCGATCGATGGCTTGTCCGATCCCCTCCGCCGCGATCGGTTCGCAGATCGGCGGAAATGCGCCCCGGATGACCGACACCACCTCGGAGATCCCGTCCACGACCATCCTGTTCAGGTCGTCGGCTGTGCGGCCGACGACGCTCAGGGGGTGCATCCAATCCAGGGTGCCCGGGGTGCCGATTGCACGTGCCACAGCGGCCTGCGGCGGACATCGCAGAGCGGATGGGGCCTTCCCGTCGGACCTGACACCCTCCAGGGCGATCGCTGCTCGGTGGAGGGCGTGGGTGGCCTCGATGAGCTGGACGGTGAGAAGGCCGTCGGCTTCGCCCTCGCTCATCGTCGGTCCTCTGCCCTCACGATGGCCGCTTCGATCCCGTCACGCCCATCAGGGGCGAGACGACACGGATGCCCGACCTGGGACGGGGGGCCACGTCGGTGTCCAAGTCGAGCATCCATGCCTCCGCCGCCGCCCACTCCACCAGGCGTTCCGCCTTGAGTCGCCTCGTCTGATGGTCGGCACAACCGGTGGTTGTTCACCCCATTTGAACACGACCACCTGCACGCTGATACGGGGCAGGCCCTAAACCTTCCGGGGGGCATACCCTTCCCCAGCCCCTCGCTCGCAACCTCCCTGCCTGGGTGTATTCCGTAGCGGCGCTGGTACGGTCGTGGCATGCGCCACAGGGGAACATGCACGTGATCGAGGCCGCCCGGCTCTCGAAGAGCTACGGGAGGACCCGCGCCGTGGACGGCCTCAGCTTCGAGGTCCGGGCCGGCGTGGTGACCGGCTTCCTGGGGCCCAACGGGTCGGGGAAGTCCACCACCATGCGGATGATCATGGGGCTGGACCGGCCCAATGCCGGCGACGTGACGCTCGACGGCCGGCGCTACCACGATCTCAGGTGGCCCCTGCGCGAAGTGGGGGCACTGCTCGAGGCCAAGGCGGTCCACCCGGGCCGCTCGGCCCGCAACCACCTGCTGAGTCTGGCCCAGACCAACACCATCCCGAAGGAGCGTGTCGACGAGGTGCTGGAGCTCGTCGGCCTCACCGCAGTGGCCGGCCGCAAGGTGGGGAAGTTCTCCCTGGGCATGAGCCAGCGGCTCGGAATCGCCTCGGCGCTCCTGGGAGACCCCGGCGTGCTGCTCTTCGACGAGCCGATCAACGGCCTCGACCCCGAGGGGATCCTCTGGGTCCGCAACCTGCTCAAATCCCTGGCCGGCGAGGGCAGGACGATCTTCGTCTCGAGTCACCTGATGAGCGAGATGTCGCTTACCGCCACCGACCTCGTCGTGATCGGCCGGGGCAAGCTGATCGCCGACACGACCGTCGACGACTTCATCAGGTCCAACACCGTGGCCACCGTGCTCGTGCGCTCGCCCGAGGCCGGCAGGCTCGCCGATGTGCTCTCCTCGATCGGGGCCTCGGTCACCAGCGGAGAGGGCGGCAGCCTGCTCGTGACAAAGGTGGACTCGGCCCGGATCGGGGAGGCTGCGCACGCCGCCGGCATCGCCCTCCACGAGCTGAGCCCGCAACAGGCGAGCCTCGAGGAGGTCTTCATGGAGCTCACCTCGGACTCCGTCGACTTCCACGGGCACGCCCGCGTGGGGGTGGCCTCGTGATGACGGTCGCCACGACGCTGCCCCCTATCGAGCGCGGCCGCGCCGGCCTGCGAGAGGAGACCCTCTCCGAGTGGACCAAGTTGCGCTCTGTGCGATCGACGTGGATCGCCCTGGCCGTCGTCGTGGTCGCAGGAATCGGGCTCTCTGCGCTGGTAACCAACATCGAGGCCGGCCGGTGGGCCGGCTTGGGCGTTGTGGACCGCGCCCAGTTCGACCCCGTCCGGTTCTCCCAGACAGGTGAGTTCATCTCCCAGTTCGTCGTCGGCGTCCTCGGGGCACTGATCGTGACCTCGGAGTACGCCACCGGCTCGATCAGGACGACCCTGGCCACCATTCCGCGCCGCACCACCGTGTTGGCGGCCAAGGGCATCGTCATCGCGGCGGTGATCTTCGTGGTGGCCGAGCTGACGGCGTTCGCCTCGTTCTTCGTCAGCCAGGCCGTGCTGACGGCGCACGGGGGGAAGGCCCTTCCTTCCGGCAGCTCGATCGTGGCACAGCTCAAGAGCCCGACGATCCCGGTGGCCAGCATCACCAGCCCCGGGGCCGCACGTGCCGTGTTCCTCTGTGGCGTCTACCTGGTCCTCCTCACCATCATCGCCTTGGGGATCGGCTTCATCCTCCGGCACACCGCCGGGGCGATCTCGCTCTACGTCGGGTTGCTCCTGGTGCTCCCGTTGATCATCCAGATCCTCCCCTCGAGCATCAGCAACTCGATCGAGCGGTACCTGCCGTCAAACCTCGGTCTGGCCATGATCGTGGTGACCACCCGCAAGACGGACTTCGCCGGGGTGCTCATGTCGCCGTGGGCGGCGGCCGGCACCCTGGCGCTCTATGCCGCGGTCATCGTGGTCATCGGCGGCTGGGTCCTCGTGCGGCGGGACGCCTGAGCAGCTCGGCCCAGGGCTCCGGGCGCCGGAACAACCGGCCCCGGGATACCTTGGGGCAATGGGTATCGACCTCGACCAGGCCTTCGCCTTCGCCGCCCAGCACCGCCAAGGGGTGCTGGCCACTCTCAAGCGTGACGGCCGGCCCCAGCTGTCCAACATCCTCTACCTGGCGAGGGAGCGGTACGCCGTCCGGATCTCGGTGACCGACGGGCGGGCGAAGACGAAGAACCTTCGCCGCGACCCTCGCGCCTCCCTGCACGTGACCCGCGGGGACTTCTTTGCCTACGTGGTGCTCGAGGGGACCGCGGCCCTGTCCGAGGTAGCCGAGGTAGCCGACGACCCCGTGGTCGAGGAGCTGGTCGCGATGTATCGGGCGGCACAGGGCGAGCACCCGGATTGGGACGAGTTCCGCCAGGTGATGGTGGCCGACCGCCGCCTGGTGGCCACGCTGACGGTCAGCGTGGCCTACGGCATGCTCGGAGGCTTAGCGGGGCGCCCCTCAGATCGAACAGCTGTCGTCCGCACAGGAGGCGGCGCCTGCCTCGTCGATCATGACGATCGGGTGGGACTCGGACCAGGCCCGTTCCAGGGCACCCAACAGGACGTCGGACGGTTGAGCCCCGGCGACCCCGTAGGTCTCGTCGATGACGAAGAACGGCACGCCGGTGGCGCCCAGGGCGACGGCCCGTGCCTCGTCCCCCCGGACTTCGTCGGCGAACTCCCTACCGGCGAGGGTGGAGGCGACTTCGTCGGGGTCGAGCCCGACCTCGATGGCCAGGCGCTGTAGCGTTGCCGTCTCTCCGATGGCCTGGCCTTCGGTGAAGTACGCGGCCAGCAGCCGTTCCTTCATGGCATCTGCGAGCCCGTGGACGGCTGCCAGGTGGATGAGCCGGTGGGCGTCGAAGGTGTTGCCGAGCTGCACCCGGTCGAGGTGGTACTCGAGGCCCACGCCGGCAGCGAGCGCCGTCATCCGCTGATTGGCGGCCGCCGCCTGCTCCCCGGTCATCCCGTACTTGCGTTGGAGCACCTCGGCCATGCTCGAGTCCGTGGCCGGGGGAGCACCGGGCTCGAGCTCGAAGCTCCTCCACTCCACGGACACCTGGTCGGCGTGGGGGAACTCGGCCAGGGCTGTCTCGAACTGCCGCTTCCCCACATAGCACCAGGGGCACACCACATCGGACCAGATCTCGACCTTCACCAATTGCTCCTTGTTCTGTTCGTGCTGCCCTCCCGCCTCGCATCCTCACGGGGAGCCAACTGCGGTCAGCGAGGTGATCTCCCGGTTCAACGCCGGAGCCGGCGGCGGCATTCCGAAGCACGGTGCCATGTGGAAGCCGGGCAGCTGTCTGTCGCATCCGCGCCACACTGCAGGTAGCGTCGCGTCGCATGGTCCTCGAGCACACCGTGATCACCGTTCGACCCGGGACTGCCACAGAGTTCGAGGCTGCCCTGATCGAGGCCCGATCGGTCATCTCCCGTGCTCACGGATTCATCTCGCTGGAGCTGCACCGGGGGGTCGAATCGCCCGACCGGTACCTCCTGCTCGTCGAGTGGGAGACAGTTGACGATCACCTGGTGGGCTTCCGCCAGTCCGAGGCGTTCGCCCAATGGCGGGCATTGATCGGGCCGTACTTCGCGTCACCACCGGTGGCCGATCACTACGGCCCGGTCGACGGGCTCTACTGATGGGAAAACTCGCGCCGGAGGAGGAGGAACGATGAGCACGCTGCTGACCGATCAGGTGCGGGACGTGGTGACCGCGGGGAGGCTGGGCCACATGGTGACCCTCAACCCCGATGGCAGCCCCCAGGTGTCGCTGGTCTGGGTGGGAGTCGACGGGGACCAGATCGTCACCGCCCACATGGCGGCATGGCGCAAGGTGCAGAACCTGCAACGCGACCCCCGGGTCGCGTTGTCCATCGAGGCCGAGGGGAGCGACGAGCACGGGCTCGACCACTACCTGGTGGTGCAGGGGACTGCGGAGGTGACCCTCGGGGGCGCCGCCCCGCTCCTGCAGCGACTGGCCGAGGTCTACCTGGGGCCCGGCGTGAGGTTCCCCCCGGTGGACGACCCCGAGGTGGGCTTCGTGGTCAGGATCACCCCCACCCGCATCGGGGGGGTCGGTCCCTGGGCCTCCTGATCACTGCGCACCGCCCCGAGTGCGCCGACCTTCGAGGTCACCCTCCGCCGCCTACCTCCCATGCGCGACGGAGGTGTCCGGTGAGCTCCTCGAGGGAGGTGCGGGCGTTGAGGCCGCTGGTCGAGGGCATCACGTAGGCCGGCCTGCCGCCGATCTCCTCCGGCTGGAGTCCGGCGACCGCTCTCGGGCCGACCACGGTCCTCCAGCCCGAGAGGCCCACGAAGCACACCGCCCCCGGCTGCAGCCAGCGGACGAGCCGCTCCACCCGGTCGAAGCCGTACCGGTACTCGTCGACCGTCACCTCGGCCGCCGTGCGGGTGGCCCGTTTGACGAAGTCGGTCATCCCCATGCCGTGGGCGCACAGGGCGTCCGCCGGGTCCCGGTCCTTTCCGACGATGCCCGCCTGCAGGGCGGCCGGCCAGAACCGGTTGCCCGGTCGGGCGTACCCGACCCCGGCATCGGCCGAGTACAGCGACGGGTTGACGCCGCAGACCAGCATCCGCATGCCCTCGCCCACGGTGTCGGCCAGCGTGCGGCTGCGCACCGCCCGCAGCCGCACCTCGTCTCCGGACACGGAGAGGGAGCCGTCCTCGACGGCGAAGCCGGCCCCGGCCACCACATCCCCCAGTCGGTCGGGACGCCAGCCGGCGAAGAAGCGCCCGCCGACCTCGTCCCCGTCCAGCGCATCGCCTTCGTACTCCCCTTCGAGGACCTGGACCTCGAAGGGGGCGCCCACCGCCAGCACCCGGTGGAGGTCCCACAGCGCCATGGGCAGCCGGTCCCTCGCCACATGAAGGTGGGTCATCCACGACCACGCCCCACCCACCGACCCCCGGGTGAAAGGAAGCCGCTCCACATCGCCCTGGACGTAGAGGGCGTCGGGGAAGGCGGCCCGGCACGCGTCGAGCATCACCGAGGAGGCATCGAAGGCGATGGCGGGCCGGCCCAGGTAGGGGAGGTAGCGGCCGGCGCCGCACCCGAGGTCGATGCGGGTCGCATCCGGTGGCACCCGGGCGGCAAACGACGCTGCCTCGGAGCGTCGGCCGGCGGTGGCGTGGGTGGCGGCCCATTGGAGGCCGCGGTCGTCGTAGATCTCCACGGTGCGACGGTCCACGGCCGTCGATCGTAGGCGACGCCCCTCAGGGATCGAAGCGGTGGCCCATACCCGACTCGGTGCGGACGCGGTGGGCCAGGTCAGTGGTACATCCCGGGCTTGCGGCGCACACGGCCCAGGTCCGTGCGATCGATTCCGATACCAGCCCCAGCAGGCGCTCCCTGGTCAGTGACGCCGCGAGCGAACCCCGTCCCGGTCGACGGCGTCGGATGCCGACACCATTGGGCGGCGCTTCCTGATGAGGAGGGGTTGCGGGGTCACAATCACCGGTAGTGGCGAGAGCCGCAGGATGCGCTCTCTGACGCCCCATCCGGAGAGCCGGCTGATTCCTCGAAGTCGACGGGATCCGAGGACGATCGCATCGCACCGCCATTGTGATGCCTCGTCCACGATTCGGCTCGCAACCTGCTCTTCGCGCGCGGAACAAGCCCGACCCTCTGCGCCGATGCTCGCCAGGCGCAGACGGAAGACCGCTTCGTCCACGATGAATCGGGCGTCGGCCGCGGTCTCGAGAGGAGGGACCCTCGTGCACTTCGACAGCTCGCGGGCGTGGAACACCCGCACGTCGGCCCCGGACGCAGCCGCGAACCCTGTGGTGAAGTCAAGAGCGGCCTGGCCCGAGTCGAATTGGTCGATCGCAAGCAACAAACGATCCCACATCACTACACCTCCGTGGTCATTTCAAATGTATTGGTGCAGGGCATGAACATGTTGTGAAAATGCTGGGGTCACCCATGAAGAAATCGTGAACGGGAGGGTCCCGGGAACCCCGTCCGGCCGGCTCAGGCCGCGGTCAGGGCTCGAAGCGGTACCCCATGCCCGGCTCGGTGCGGAAGTGGCGGGGGCGCGAGTGGTCCAGCTCCAGTTTGCGGCGCACCCGGCCCATGAGCACCCGCAGGTACTCCGTCTCGGTCTCGTACCCGGGGCCCCACACGTCCTGGAGCAGCTGGCGCTGGGACACCAGCCGACCGGGGTTGCGGACCAGCACCTCGACGATGTCCCACTCCTTGGGGGTGAGGTGCACGTCGACACCGGCGCGGGTCACCCGCTTGGCCACCAGGTCCACCGTGAACCCCTCCGCCTCCACCAGGGGCTCCTCGGGTTCGGTGACGGTGCGGCGCAGTGCGGCGCGGAGCCGGGCCAGGAGCTCGTCCATGCCGAACGGCTTCGTCAGGTAGTCGTCGGCTCCGAGGTCGAGCGCCTGCACCTTGCTGACACTCTGGTGCCGGGCGGACAGCACGATGATCGGCACCGAGCTCCATCCCCGGAGGCCCTGGATGACCTCACGGCCGTCGATCCCCGGCAGGCCCAGGTCGAGCAGCACGATGTCAGGGTGCCGGTGCGCAGCCCGATCCAGGCCCTCCTCGCCGCTGCGGGCCCCCACCACCTCGTACCCGCGGGCGGTCAGGCTGATGGTCAGGGCCCGCAGCAGGGCTGCATCGTCGTCGACCACAAGCACCTTGGTGCCCGATTCGCCCGATGTGGCAACGCTGTGGTCCTGCTGGGGGGACAGAGGGGTCATGGCATCGTTCCGGACCTGGAGCCGGCCTCGGTGGGCGGCGTCGGGACGACCCCGTCGGCTGCCTCCGGGTCGGGCTCGTCCACCGGGTCGGTGGCAGGCAGCCGGATGACCATCGTGCAGCCACCGCCTGGGGTGTCCTCGATGTCGAGCTCGCCACCGGCCGCCTCCACGAATCCCCGCGACACGGCGAGGCCCAGCCCGACCCCCACCCGGTGCTCGGCGTCCCCCAGACGCTGGAACGGCTGGAACACCACGTCCCGATCCTCCCGGGGGATGCCCGGACCACGGTCGATCACCCGGATGTCGACCCTGCCGGAAACCGGCCCCGCCTCGATGCGCAGCCCACGCCCGCGGGCATGGATGAGCGCGTTGTCGACCAGGTTGGCCACCGCCCGCTCCAGCAGTACCGGGTCGGTGCTGACCCGGGGGAGGGAGACCGGCACGTCGGCCGTGACCTCGGCGCCGCGGGGCCCCAGGCTCTCGATGGCGGCAGCGATCAGTTCGCCGACGTCGGTGGACTCGTGGAGCACATCCATCGAGCCGGTCTCCAGGCGGCTCATGTCGAGCAGGTTCTCGACCAGGTTGCTCATCCGGTCCGACTCGTCGTCGATGGTCTGGAGAAGGATGTGGGTCTCCTCGGGCCCGAAGTCGAGCTGGTCCGACAGGAGGCTTGACGCCGCCGCCTTGATGGAGGCCAACGGCGTGCGGAGGTCGTGGCTGACCGCGGCCAGCAGAGCAGAGCGCAGCTGGTTGGCCTTGGCCAGCGCGTCCGCCTCGGCGGCTTCGGCATGGAGCCGGTCGCTCTGGAGAGCAGTTGCCAGCTGGGCGGCGAAGGCAGCCAGGATGTCGCGGTCCTCGGCGCTCAGCCCCGGCCCTCGGATGGCCAGGATCTCCTGGTCGGTGAGGGGCAGGACCACCGTGGCCTCGGCGGGGGACAGGGGTGGCCGTGGGCCGGCAGCCACCACGCTCGACCATGTTCGGGTGGAGTGGTCGTCGACTCCCGCGGCGGCAGGCGGTCGGCCCGGCTCCGGTCCGGAGCGTAGGACGGCCGCCGCTTCGAGGCGGAAGGCGACCACCAGCTCGTCCAGCACGGCGGGCAACGGATTGCCCTCGGGGGCCACCATCCGGCCGGCGACGCGCGCCAGCGTCCGCGCGTCGGACCGGGCCTGCAGGGCCGTGGCCGTCCTCCTGGCGGCGAGGTCCACCAGCACGCTGACCACCCCGGCCGTGACCAGAAACATGACCAGCGCCAGAATGTCCCGTGCGTTGGTGATGGTGAAGGTATGGATGGGCGGAGCGAAGTAGTAGTTGGACAGGAGGAATCCGGCCAGCGCCGCCAGCACTGCCGGCCACACCCCGCCGGTGGCTGCCACCACGACCACCAGCACGAGGTACGAGCTGAGGGCGGTGGCCAGGTCGGCGTGGCTGCTGCTGGCGGTGGTGAGGAGCAGCGTCAATAAGGGGAAGCCGATGACGCCGATGATCAGGGCGGCGACCCGCCGGCGGACCGGGAGAGGAGAGAGCAGGCTTCGGTGCAGGCGCGCCGGCGCGGTGCCGCCCGCGCCCCCCACCGGCCGCCCGTCCTCGGCTTCCTCCTCCTCCTTGACATCGGTGGCGGACGGCGCGTCGGTGGCGATGACGTGGATGTCCAGGGCTCCCCCGGCTGCCCGGATGACCGAGTTGATGACGGAACCGCGGACGAACTCGGTGAGCCGGCTCCGGTGGGTGGCGCCGAGTACCAGTTGGGTGGCGTTCTCGGCCCGGGCCACCTGTATCAGGGCAGGTGCGACGTCTGCGCCGACGACCTCGACGAAGCGTCCCCCGAGGTCGTCGAGCAGCGCCCGGTTCTTGCCCAGTCCGGTCGAGCCCTGGTCGGAGAGCCCGTCGTCGCTGCGCACGTGGACGCCGACCAGTTCGGCCTTGGTGCGCATGGCCATGCGTGCCGCCCGGCGGATGAGCACCGCGCTGCCGGTCGATCCGGTCAGGGAGACCACCACGCGTTCCTTGGTCTCCCACGGCCCGGCGATGCCGTGGCGCTCGCGGTAGCTGCTGAGCTCCTCGTCGACCCGGTCGGCGACCCAAAGCAGGGTGAGCTCGCGCAGTGCGGTGAGATTCCCGGTGCGGAAGTAGTTGGCCAGTGCGGCATCGATGCGCTCGGGTGGGTAGACGTTCCCGTGGGCCAGGCGCCGGCGGAGGGCCTCGGGGGCCATGTCGACCAGCTCCAGCTGGTCGGCCGCCCTCACCACCCGGTCGGGCACCGTCTCCTGCTGGGCGACACCGGTGATGCGCTCCACGACGTCGTTGAGCGACTCGAGGTGCTGGAGGTTGACGGTGGAGATGACGTTGATACCGGCATCGAGCAGCTCTTCGACGTCCTGCCACCGCTTGGTGTGCTTCGACCCCGGCACGTTGGTGTGGGCCAGCTCGTCGACCAGCACAAACTCGGGTTTCCGTTCGAGCAGACCATCGAGGTCCATCTCCTCGAAGGTCTGGCCCCGGTACTCGCCGGCCCGGCGCGGGAACACGGGCAGATCCCGGATCTGCGCATCGGTCTGGGGCCGTTCGTGGTCCTGCACCCAGCCGATGACCACGTCGGTGCCGCGCTCCTTGCGTCGCCATCCCTCGTTGAGCATGGCGAAGGTCTTGCCCACACCGGGGGCGGCACCGAGATAGAGCCGTAGCCTTCCCCGTGCCACCGTCCTCCTCCCGGCTCTACCGTCGACCCATCGTCTACTTCTGCGCCAGGTTGTCGAGTGCGATGTTCAGCGTCAGCACGTTGACCCCCGGATCACCCAGGACACCCAGGCTACGCCCTGTGGTGTTGGATGTGATCAGACCCATCACGGTGGCCAGGGAGAGGCCACGGGCCTTGGCCACGGTCGGGGCCTGGATGTCGGCATTGGCGATCGAGATGTCGGGGTCGAGCCCGGATCCCGAGGCGGTCACGGCATCGACCGGAACCTGGGCATCGGAGGCAAGGCCGAACTCCTGCCGGTAGGCGATGGCCCGCTCAGGAACCGTGTTGGGGTCGCAGACGTAGGTGCCGTCGCTGTTCTTGGCGTACTTCTGGCCGGGGGTGGGGCTGGTCACCGGAGCAGCTGTCGACGTGGTGTCCACCGGCACGCAGAACGGATCGGCGGGAGTGGCGAAGGGGTTGGTCTTCGAGGGGGACCCGTCGAGTCCCACCGAGTTGACCCCGGGGATGAACCCGATGAGCAGGGGATTGGACGGGCCCAGGTTGGACGCCTCCGAGACGGTGATGTTGTCGGTGGCCGACGAGGTCACGGCCTCGGACGGACGGGACTGGAAGTACTTGGGGATCGGATTGCCCTTGCTGTCGGTGAAGGACTGGCCGAAGAGCGACGAGCCGACGTCCTTGCCCCCCTTGGTCACGACGGAGCCGTTGGCCTGGTGCCCGAAGGCCAGCTCACCGATGCCGGTCATGACCAGCGAATAGCCAAGTCCGCAGACCAGGGTCAACACGATGACCATGGCGACGGATGTGAGTAGTTGACGGCGCATTATTTGACTCCCAACGCAGTGATGATCATGTCGATCAGCTTGATCCCGATGAAGGGGATGATGAAGCCCCCGAGTCCGTAGATGAGTAGGTTGCGGCGCAACACCGCAGCAGCTCCGGCGGGCCTGAATTTGACGCCGCGGAGCGCTAGGGGGATCAACGCCACGATGATCAGGGCGTTGAAGATGACCGCCGACAGGATGGCGCTGTGCGGCGAGCTCAGGTGCATGATGTTGAGGGTGTGCAGAGCGGGGAAGACGCCCACGAACATGGCCGGGATGATGGCGAAGAACTTGGCTATGTCGTTGGTGATGGAGAACGTGGTGAGCGATCCCCGGGTGATCAGCAGCTGTTTGCCGATCTCCACGATGTCGATGAGCTTGGTCGGGGTGGAGTCGAGGTCGACCATGTTGCCGGCCTCTTTTGCGGCCTGTGTCCCGCTGTTCATGGCCACCCCGACGTCGGCCTGGGCCAGGGCCGGCGCATCGTTGGTCCCGTCACCCGTCATGGCCACCAGGTGGCCTCCCGCCTGCTCCTTCTTGATCAGGGCCATCTTGTCCTCGGGGGTGGCCTCGGCCAGGAAATCGTCCACCCCGGCCTCGGCGGCGATGGCCGCGGCGGTGAGGGGGTTGTCGCCCGTGATCATCACGGTGCGGATGCCCATCTTGCGCATCTCGACGAACTTTTCGGCGATGCCCGGCTTGACCACGTCCTTCAAGTGGATAACACCCAGCACCCGCTGGCCGTCGGCCACCACCAGCGGCGTGCCGCCGCCCTTGGAGATGGCCTCCACAACGGGCGCCAGCTCGACCGGGGGGGTTCCCCCCTGGGCCTCCACCCACCGCCGGACCGAGTCGGCGGCGCCCTTGCGGATCGACCGCCCGTCCACGTCGAGCCCGCTCATGCGGGTCTGGGCGGTGAACGGCACCAGCTCGGCCGCGGGCACCTCCTCGGCGACCTGGCCGTAGTGGGTCTCGGCCAGGTCCACGATGGACCGGCCCTCGGGGGTCTCGTCGGCCAGGCTCGAGAGCATGGCTGCGGAAGCCAGCTCGTGCTGCTCGACGTTGGGCATGGGCACGAAGACGTCGGCTTGGCGGTTGCCGAAGGTGATGGTGCCGGTCTTGTCCAGCAGCAGTGTGGAGACGTCCCCGGCGGCCTCGACGGCCCGTCCCGACATGGCCAGGACGTTGCGCTGCACCAGGCGGTCCATGCCGGCGATGCCGATGGCGGAGAGCAGCGCGCCGATGGTGGTAGGGATCAGGCAGACCAGGAGCGCCACCAGCACGATGATCGACTGCGGAGCACCCGAGTAGATGGAGAAGGGCTGGAGCGACACCACCGTGAACATGAAGATGATGGTCAATCCAGCCAGCAGGATGTCCAGGGCGATCTCGTTGGGGGTCTTCTGGCGGCTGGCTCCTTCGACCAGGGCGATCATGCGGTCGAGGAAGGTCTCGCCCGGCTTGGAGGTGATCTGCACCACGATGCGGTCGGAGAGCACCCGGGTGCCGCCGGTGACCGACGAGCGGTCACCGCCCGACTCGCGGATGACCGGGGCCGACTCGCCGGTGATGGCCGACTCGTCGACGGTGGCGATGCCGTCGACGATGTCGCCGTCCCCGGGGATGAGCTGTCCGGGGGTCACCACGCACAGGTCGCCGAGTTGCAGCTGACTGGAGGCCACCTCGACGATGTCGTCACCGCGTTGCACGTAGGCGACGGTTTCGGCCCGGGTCTTGCGCAGGGTGTCGGCCTGGGCCTTTCCCCGGCCCTCGGCGATCGCTTCGGCGAAGTTGGCGAAGAGCACGGTGAACCACAGCCAGATGACCACACCGAGGGCGAAGACGTTCTCCGAGCTCGAGGCGGTGCCGAAATCCCGGATGAGGTAGAAGGTGGTGAGCACGCTGCCGATCTCGACCACGAACATCACCGGATTGGCCTTCATGTGCCGAGGGCTGAGCTTGATCACCGAGTCGACCAGGGCCCGGCGGACCATGGCGCCGTTGAAGGTGGCCGAGCGCTTCTTGGTGCCGCCCGATGAGGTCACCTGTTGGGGGGCCTCGGGTACTTCGATGGTGGATGAGGGACTCATCACGGACTCCTTCTCAGAACTTTCCGACGAGATGTTCGACTATGGGGCCGAGGGCCAACACGGGGAAGTACGTGAGGCCGACGACGATGACGGCGATGCCTGCGAGCATCAGTGCGAAGATCGGCGTGCCGGTCGGGAAGGTGCCCGATGACGCCGGAACCCTCTGCTTGCGGGCCAGGGAGCCGGCGATGGCCAGGACGGGCACCATCAGGGCGAATCGGCCGACCAGCATGCAGATGCCCAGGGTGGTGTTGTACCAATCGGTGTTGCCATTGAGGCCGGCGAACGCCGAACCGTTGTTGTTGGATGCCGAGGTAAAGGCGTAGGTGACCTCGCTCAGACCGTGCGGACCGGGGTTGTAGATCGATGCCAGCGACGAATGCATGACCACCGAGATGGCGGTGAAGGTCAGGATCACGAACGGCACCATCAACAGGTAGAGGACCACCAGCTTCATCTCCTTGGCCTGGATCTTCTTGCCCAGGTACTCGGGCGTTCGCCCGACCATCAGCCCGGCGATGAACACCGCCAGCATGGCCATGATGAGCATCCCGTACAGCCCGGATCCGGTACCACCCGGGCTGATCTCCCCGAGCATCATGTTGAAGAGGATCACGCCTCCGCCGAGTGGGGTGTAGCTGTCATTGGCCGAGTTGATGGACCCGGTCGAGGTACTGGTCGACGAGGAGTTGAAGAGGGCGGAGAGGATGGGTCCGTTGCGTATCTCCTTGCCCTCCATGTTGCCCCCCGGCGAGGTGGCGGTGATCGCCTGGGAGACATGGGCCTGGGTGATGTGGATGTTCCCGTTGGCCTCGAAGGGCATGACCAGCAGGGCGCCGATGAGGAACAGGCCGCCCATGGCTCCGAGGACGGCATAGCCCTGCTTGCGGTCCTTGGCCATCTTGCCGAAGGTCCACCCCAGGGCGAACGGAATGGAGAGCAGCAACCAGTTCAACAGCATGTTGGTCAGCCCGGTCGGGCTCTCGAATGGATGCCCGGCATTGGCGTTGAAGAACCCGCCACCGTTGGTCCCGAGCTGCTTGATCGTCTCCTGCGAGCCGACCGGCCCTCCGGGGATCCCCTGGGACTGGCCGGCAACCGTGGTGATCATGTGGGTGGCGTGCAGGTTTTGCTCCGCCCCCTGGGCGATCAAGATGATGGCGGCGATGGCGGCGATCGGAATGAGGACGCGGATGACGATGCGGGTGAGGTCGGCCCAGAAGTTCCCGAGAGTGTTCGACCGCTTGCGGGTCAGCCCTCGCATGAGGGCCACGGCCACGGCGATGCCGGCGGCTGCCGACACGAAGTTCTGCACCACCAACCCGGCCATCTGGGTGAACTGGGCCATGGTGTCCTCACCGGCGTAGTTCTGCCAGTTGGTGTTGGTGAGGAAGCTCACCGCGGTGTTGAACGAAAGCGGTGCAGGCAGATTGGCCAGGTGGTCCGGGTTGAACGGGAGGTGCGCCTGGAGCCGCTGCATCCCGTAGAGGACCACGACGGAGACGAAGGAGAAGGCCAGCACCGAGATGGCGTAGGTGGTCCACCGCTGCTCTCCTTCGGGATCGACCCCGGTGACCCGGTAGATGAGGCGTTCGATCGGCAGGAAGAACCGGTCGCCCGGGGCCTTCTTGTTCTGGAAGACCTTGGCCATGTACGACCCCAATAGCGGGGTCGAGATGCACAGCAGGACGATGAGGACGATGACGGCGATGACGTTCTGGGACATCAGAGTTTCTCCGGGGCGACGAGGGCGTAGATCAGATAGCCCGTGACCAGCACGGCCAGGATCAGGCCGACGAGATTGTCGTAACTCTTCATGAGGGGACCTCCTCTGGTGTCTTGACGGTGGAAGCGGAGTCAGTGCGATCGGTGGCTGGGCCGTCATCGACGTCATCGTCGGTGAGGCCGACCTCGCTGACGTCCTCCTTGCCGACGATCCGCTCGCACAAGTGCACGAAGCCGACCATCAACGCGAAGAAGGCGATGAGCACGGCGATGTAGAGGACGTCAAGCATTGGGGCCTCGCAATGGTTGGTCGTTGGGAGTCATGTCGGTGTTCCGTCCTTTCGAACCGGATGGTGCATGTACGGGGTCGTCGGCGGCCAGCACCGAGCCCACCTGGTCGGCGATGGCCACGGCCACCAGCAGTTGGCCGGAGGCCACCCGGTGGCCCGGTGTGGGGGTGAGCAGGAAGTGGCCGAGCAGCCAGCCGTTCCCCCTCACCGGGAGGTCCACTCGGCGGGTGGGCAGTCCGAGGTCCTCGGTCGTCCACGATCCGCCACCGACCAGGAGCTCTCCCTTGGGGGTGATCCGGGCGGCGATGTGCCCGGGGTCGTGCCGGGTGAAGTGGCAGTCCCGCAGGTCGAGCAGCTGCTGGAGCCCGGCCAGTGCGGCGTCGATCACCACGCGGGCGTCCTGACCGGAGGCGGCCAGCTCGGTCACCGAGTGCAACAGGGCCAGTTCGTCACTGCGCTCGGTGGCGGCCACCCGGTGGGTGCGGCCCCGTGCGGCCAGCTCGCCCACGGCCAGTCCAACCACCAGTAGCAGGAGCTCGGTGATCAGGTCCTGGTGGCTGGTGATGCGCAAGGAGTTGTAGGGGCGGGTCAGGAAGAAGTCGAAGGCGAGGGCCGAGGTGAGCGCGGCGACGGCCGCTGCCAGCCTCCGGCCGGTGCTGGCCACCGCCACGATGACCAGAACCAGGAACAGTGCGTTGTCCCCGGTGTCGAGATGGCCGCGCCAGGGCGTGAGGGCCAAGGCCATGGCGATCGGGCCGGCCACCGCAGCCAGGGCGATCCACCACCCCGCGTGCGGGCCGAAGGTGCGGGCAAGGGAGGGTCGGGAGGTGCTCTTCCGCAACGGGTCGCGCCCCGTCCCGTCGTTGTCGCTGTGAGCCACCCGGCAACCGTGCCACGGCCCTGTCCCGTCGGGAAGGGTCTTTTTCCCCTTCTTTACGCCGCGGAACCGGGTTTTCACGCGTCTGTTACGTCGGAGGGATCCTCGGCACGCCTGTGGATTCGGTGGTACGAAAGTGGGATGGACGATCAGGCGGTGTGGACGACCCGCTGTCCCACCCTGGTCACCAACCGATTGGTGCTCCGTCCCTTCCGGGAGTCAGACCTTGACGCCTACACCGAGGTGATGACCGCCCCGGAGGTGCGCGACGCCCTCCATCTGCCCGGGACGTACTCGCGTGAGGAGGCCTGGGGAGCCATGGCCGCCTGGCTGGGCCAGTGGGAGCTCCGGGGCTCGGGCCAGTGGGCCCTCGAGGAGCGTTCGAGTGGCCGTCTGGTCGGGCGGGCCGGGCTGCACCGGCCGGAGCGCCAGGACTGGCCGGGGCTGGAGGTCGGGTGGGCACTCCACCCGACCCGCTGGGGCCTCGGCTACGCCTCGGAGGCCGGGGCCCGCTCCGTCGCCTATGCCTTCGAGGAGCTCGGCGCCGACGAGGTGTTCAGCGTGATCCTGCCGGAGAACGAGCGGTCGGCGGCGGTGGCCTGCCGGCTCGGTCTCTCCCTGGTCGACGAACGGGTCCTCCGGCACTTCCCCGGCCGGGCACACGGGATCTGGAGAATGGACCGGGAGACCTGGGACCGGGGGGCGGCCGACCGCGCCGCTCAGCGGAGGTGGAGTCCTCCGTCGACCAGCACGACCTCGCCGGTCACGTAGGCCGACCGGGCCAGGCCGAAGATGACCTCGGCCACGTCGTCGGCGGTGGCTGTTCGTCGCAGGGGGGCCTGGGCGGTCACGTACTCCCGGACGGCATCCCAGTCCGCGGTCCACGGGGTGTCGACCAGCCCGGGGGCGACGGCGTTGACCCGGATGTCGGGACCGAGCGAGCCGGCCAGCAACCTGGTCATGTGGCTCACCGCCGCCTTGGAGCAGGCGTAGGGGATGGAACTGCCGGTCGGCCGTTCGCCGGCCAGCGAGGAGACGTTGACCACCTGGCCGTTCCCGGACGAACGCAGGTGGGGGACGGCGGCCACCGTGACCTGCCATGTCCCGATGACGTTGACGTCGAGGATCCGGCGCCAGACCTCGGGGCCGGCGGCCGCCAGGTCGTGGTGCGGGATGACCTGGGTCGTGCCGGCGTTGTTGACCAGCACGTCGAGCCGGCCGTGGCGCTCGACGACACCCTTCACCAGCCGACCGGCCTGGTCCTCGTCGGACACGTCGGCCTGGTGATAGGTGGCCCCGGATAGCTCGGCGGCCAGGGCTGCGCCCGCCTCGACCGAGGTCGCCGAGTTGACGGCCACGGTGGCACCGGCTGCCGCAAAGCGGTGGGCGGTGGCGGCGCCGATCCCCGAGGACGATCCGGTGACGAGCACCACCTGGCCGCGGAAGGGGGCGTCGGCGGTCGAGGGACCGGGGGAGGACGAGTGGTCCATGAGCCGAGTGTAGGACCGGGGGGTGGCATAGGTTCAGTGCGTGCGACACGTACGGCTGTCCGACCACGGTCCCGGCGCCGGCCGGCTGGCCGACCACCCGGGGATGCCCGGCGCCGGGAGGGCCGCACGGTGAGCCCGCCGGCCGACGACGAGGGCGTGGTGCGGGTCACCTCGTCGCTCCGCATCCCACTGTCCGAACTGCAGTTCCGGTTCGGGCCGAGCGGCGGCCCCGGTGGACAGCACGCCAACAAGGTCAACACGCGCGTCGAACTGCGATTCGACGTGGCCGGCTCGCCCGCGCTCGGGCCCAATCAGCGGGCCCGGCTGATCGAGCGCATCGGGCCCGAGCTCCGGGTGGTCGTCGACGACGAGCGCTCCCAGATCCGGAACCGGCAGCTGGCAGTCGAGCGGTTCCGCGAGCGGATGGCCGCCGGCCTCCACATCGAGAAGCCCCGGCGTCCGACGCATCCCTCCCGGGGCGCAAAGGAGCGGCGCCTGACGGCCAAGCGCCAGCAGTCGGAGCGCAAGCGGTCTCGGCGCCCGGACATCGAGGACTGAGCGCCCGGGTTCAGCCGGCTTTGCGCCCGGCCACGTCCTGGGCGTTCCACGCCTTGTCGAGTAGTTGGTTGATCTCCGCCGTCAACCGCTCAGGGTGGACCCGCAGCTCGAGCATGGAGTTGGCCTGGACGAGTTGGCCCTGGGGCAGTCGGCGTGCCAGCTGCTCGGCATCGTGGAAGGGGTGCAATTGATCGACCTGATGGCCGATGACCAGGGCGGGGACGTCAGTGGCCGCCCGCTGGTCGACCGTGGGGGCGATCGGCCCGGCCAGGATCCCGTGCAGGACGGCGGCCGTCTCCACGGGATCATTGGACAGCGAGTTCATCATGCTGTCGACCGGGCCGTTGCCGGTCCGTGGGAGCCGGCGGAAGAGTGCGGCCGTCCTTCTGACCACCGGGCGGGCGAAGTGGACGGCGAGGAGGAGGGGGATGAAGGTCGCCGCCGCCGCCGGCAGTGCCCACTCGAGCACCGGCATCTCGACCACGAGTCCCTGGACCCGTTCGGGGTTCTGGGCGGCGACCAGCAGGCTCACGTTCCCGCCCAGTGACACGCCCCCGATGACGGCCTTGTCGATGCCGAGGTGGTCCAGCAGGTTGATGACGTGGTGGGCATAGGTGTCCATCCGGTGGAACGAGGCACGCCTCGGCTTGTCGGAGAGCCCGTGACCCGGCATGTCGATCAGGATCACCCGGTTGCCCAGTGCCGCCAGATCGGTGGCCAGCCGGCGGTTGAGATTGGCGTCCAAGAGGATCCCGTGGATGAACACCAGCACCCGGGGGCCCTGCCCGTGGACCTCGTAGTAGAGCTGCAGGCCCTCGGAATCGAACATGCCCACCTCGAAGGGGGGGGACGAGGGAACCGATCCGTCGGCGTGATCCGCCGGCTGTGGCTGCTTCGCCCCGCCCCTAGCCATGTCTTTCAGTTGAGCCCCAGGTGTCGTCATGGGGCCAACGGTACGCCGCGGGCCGGCGATTAGCCAGCACCGGCAGCTGCGAGCGGATCCGTCGCTGTCTTTCGAAGTCGAGATCGGCGAGGATCACGCCGGGGCCCGGATCGCCGAGTTCGGCGATGACCGTTCCCCAGGGGTCAACGATCATCGAATGGCCGTGGCAGCTGGGCATCCCCGGTGGGAGGTCTCCCACCTGGGCTGCGCCGATCACGAACACCTGGTTTTCGGCGGCCCGGGCCCGCAGCAGCAGCTCCCAGTGGGAGGGTCCGGTGGCCGCCGTGAAGGCGGCGGGCACGGCGATGACCGTGGCTCCGCCCAGGGCCATGATGCGGAAGATCTCGGGGAAGCGCAGGTCGTAGCAGATGGAGAGCCCCAGCACCGCGGTGGCAGGGCCCCCTTCGGGCGATGACCGACCCAGGGGGGTGACGCACAGCTGGTCACCCGGGGCGATGGTGGCCGACTCGCGGAAGGGGACCCCCTCCAGCTCCACGTCGAAGAGATGGACCTTCCGGTAGACGGCCTCCAGGGACCCGTTGGGGCCGAGGAGGCAGCTGGTGTTGAAGAGCCGGCCGCCGGTGTGGCGGCCCGAGCTGCCGGCCGCCACCGGGAGCTCGGGGATGCTGCCGGCCAGGATGCGGACGTTCCACCGGGAGGCCAGCTCGGAGGCCCAGGTCACGGTGGGCCCGGACAGCGTCTCGGCGTAGGTGCGCAGGTGTTCGGGGCTGCCGGCCACGGAGAAGTACTCGGGGAGCACCACCAGTTCTGCTCCATCCTCCGCTGCCACCCGGACCAGCTCGCCGGCATCGTGGAGATTCTGCCGTCGGTCGTGGCTCGCGGTGGTCTGGACGGCCGCGACGCGCATGACACAGGGTAGGCCGCTCTTCGGGCACAATGACCACCAGATCGCTCCGGGCCCTGCTCCCGGTGGCTTCGGTCCGAGGAGAAGTGGGTGTCGTGTCCTTCGAAGACTCAGACGTCGTCCGCAGTGCAATCCGGGTGGAGGGATTCCGCGACGACGAGTTCAACTATCAACTGATCCGAGCCCTGGGGGTCGCCGACTACGGCGGTTCCACCGTCGGAGAGTGCCTGGCGGTGGTGGCGGAGATCACCGACGGAAGCCCGCGGACGTGGGCCCTGGCCTTCGAACGCCTGGCCGAGCGGGTCGAGGACCGGGGCCGCGGGTGCCTCGACGCCGGCCGGCGGGTCAGCGCCCGCGACCACCTGCTGCGGGCCTCGACCTACTACCGGACCGCCGAGTACTACGCAGAGAGCGTCACCGACGGCTCCCATCGGACCGGCGAGCGCAGTCGGGCGTGCTTCGTCGAGGCCGCCGCGCTGCTGGATCCACCCGTCGAGCTGGTCGAGATCCCCTTCGAGGGCGGATCGCTCCCCGGGTACCTGGTGCGGCCGGCGGGCTCGGATGCCGGGCCGGCCGGCGGCCTTCCCACGCTGATCGGGGTGGGTGGCTTCGATTCCAGCGCAGAAGAGCTCTACTTCCACATGGGCGCGCCGGGAGCCGAGCGGGAATGGAACGTGTTCGTCTTCGACGGCCCCGGCCAACCCGGTTGCATGCGCCGCAACCCCGACATGACCTTCCGTCCCAACTACGAGGTCCCGCTCGGTGCCGTGATCGACCACCTGTCCGGTCGCCCGGACGTCGACGCCGACCGTCTGGCGCTGGCCGGCCAGAGTTTCGGCTCGTACTTCGCTGCCCGCAGCGCCGCCGCCGACCGCCGGGTCCGCGCCCTGGTGGCCAATCCGCCGGTGGTGGACATGAGCCGCTACATGGAGGCATGGGTGGGGAAAGACGTCTTCCGCATGACGCGTGACATCCGACCCGAGGACGTCATCGGGGTGCCCGAGGACCTGCTGCCCCACCAGATGCAGTGGGGGATCGGGGCGATCTGCCATCGATTCGGCGTGCCCTCGTTCCACGCCTGGCGCCAGGCCATCGAGGCATACCGGCTGGGAGGGCTGACCCCCTCGATCACCTGCCCGGTGCTGGCCCTGGTCGGTGAACGCGAAGGCGCCGAACCGCTGGACCAATTCCGCTCCTTCGTCGCCGAGGTCGGTGGACCGGTGACCTCGGTCGTGTTCCGCACCGAGGACGGGGCCTCCACCCACTGCCAGTCCGACAACATCCGCCTGTCGGCCCAGGTCACCTTCGACTGGCTGGACGAGCAGCTGGGCTAGGAGCGTGCCTCCCCGGCCGGACCGGGGCCAAATGGACTTCCGACTCTGGCGCAAGCAGGGCCGGATTGTGGATGGTGGAGTGATGACGATCGGTGGGTTGACGGACGAATCGGCCAAGGTGCTCAACCGGGCAGCGCGGCCGGTGACAGGTGTGACCGAGGACTACGACTCGCTCCTCGGTCTCATCGGGGATCGGAGGATCGTGCTGATCGGCGAGGCGTCGCACGGCACCCACGAGTTCTATCGGGAGCGGGCGCGCATCACTCGCCGGCTCATCGACGAACTGGGGTTCACCGTGGTGGCGGTCGAAGGGGACTGGCCCGACGCCTATCGGGTGAACCGGTACGTGATGGGCACGCCCCACGACGCGGATGCCGAGGCAGCACTGCGGGGGTTCCGGCGGTTCCCCACCTGGATGTGGCGGAACCGCGACGTCCTGACCTTCGTGCAGTGGCTCCGGGCCCGCAACGACGCCCAGGCGCATCCTGCGACCAAGGCCCGCTTCTACGGGCTCGATCTCTACAGCCTGCGGACCTCGATCGAGGCGGTCATCGAGTACCTCGACCAGGTCGACCCGGTCGAGGCCGCCAACGCGCGCCAGCGCTACTCGTGCTTCGACCACGTGGATGCCGAGGGGCAGGCCTATGGCCATTCGCTCCTGTACCAGGGCGCCGCCCCCTGTGAGAACGAGGTCGTCGCCCAGCTGGTGGAGCTGCAGCGCCGATCGGAGCTGTACCTGCGGCGGGACGGCTGGGTGGCCGAGGACGAACAGTTCTATGCCGAGCAGAACGCGCGGCTGGTCAGGGACGCCGAGGAGTACTACCACCAGATGTATCGGGCGGAGGTGTCCTCGTGGAACCTCCGCGACCGCCACATGGCCGGCACGCTGGAGGCCCTCATCAACCACCTCGACCGCCGGTCGGGGGACACCAAGGTCGTCGTCTGGGAGCACAACTCGCATGTGGGGGACGCACGGGCGACGGCGATGGGGGCCCGTGGTGAGTTCAACGTCGGCCAGTTGGCACGCCAGGAGCACGACGGCGATGTCGCACTGATCGGGTTCACGACGTTCGACGGTCGGGTCACTGCCGCCTCGGACTGGGGTTCGCCTGCCGAACGGAAGCATGTCCGAACTGCCCGCCCGGACAGCCACGAGGCCTTGCTGCACGCCGTCGGCCTTCCCCAGTACTGGCTGGCGACCGCCGACGCCTCCGTGCACGACCTCTTGTGCCAGCCGCGTCTCGAGCGCGCCATCGGTGTGATCTACCGGCCGGAGACCGAACGGCAGAGCCACTACTTCGAGGCACGCCTGTCCGAGCAGTTCGACGCGGTGATCCACATGGACCGCACCCGGGCCCTCGAGCCGCTGGAGCGCACCCCGCTGTGGGATCGCGGGGAACCCCCTGAGACGTTCCCGTCCGGGTTCTGACGTGGTCGGACCGGGCCGCTACGGGAGGGAGGGGACCTTCCGGGACCGGCACGAGGCCGGGCGGCTGCTGGGCGAGCGCCTCGCCGAGCTCCGCTCGGAGCGGCCGGTGGTCCTGGCCCTCCCCCGGGGCGGCGTGCCGGTGGCGGCCGAGGTGGCCCGTGCCCTGGATGCGCCGCTCGATGTGATCGTGGTGCGCAAGCTCGGCGTGCCGTTCCAGCCCGAGGTCGGGTTCGGGGCCATCGGCGAGGGTGGGGTCCGCCTGTTCGATGCCGACCTGATCCGTCGGGCCAGGATCACCGAGCGGGAAGTCGCCGAGGTGGAGGCACGTGAGCGGGCGGAGCTCGAACGCAGGGTCCGGCTCTACCGGGGAGACCATCCGCCCCTGCCGGTCGCCGGGCGGACTGTGGTGATCGTCGACGACGGCCTGGCCACCGGCGGGTCGGCGCGCGCCGCCGTGCAGGTGGTCCGGGCCCAGGGAGCTAGCCGCATCGTCCTCGCCGTGCCGGTGGCCCCACCGGAGACGGTCAGGCAGCTCCAGGACGAGGCCGACCAGGTGGTGAGCCTGCTCACTCCTCCGCGTTTCGTGGCCGTCGGCCTCTGGTACGACGACTTCGAACAGACGTCGGACGAAGAAGTGGCAGCACTGCTCCGCGACGGTGACGGCCTCCGGTCGCCCGACTCCGCCGGCCGGGGCACCGAACGGGAGGTCGTCATCCGCCTGGACGGTGCTGCGCTGCAGGGGCATCTCGACATCCCCGCCGGAGCGGAGGGGATCGTGCTCTTCGCCCACGGCAGCGGGAGCAGCAGGCACAGCCCGCGGAACCAGGCCATGGCCGGCGCGTTCCACACAGCCGGCCTTGCCACCCTGCTCTTCGATCTGCTCACCCCCGAGGAGAGCGATGACCGCCGCAACGTCTTCGACATCGAACTTCTCGCCGATCGCCTGCTGGCCGCCACCGAGTGGGTCCGCGCCCAGCCGGACAGCACCGCGCTCGCCCGGGGCTACTTCGGGGCCAGCACCGGAGGGGGGGCCGCACTGTGGGCGGCCGGTACCCCGGGCAACGACGTCCGCGCCGTGGTGTCGCGCGGTGGACGTCCCGACCTGGCCGGCCCGAGGCTCGCCGACGTACGTTGCCCGACCCTGCTCATCGTCGGTGGTGCCGATCGGGAGGTACTCGAGCTCAACCGGTCGGCCGCCTCCGAACTACGGTGCCCTTACCGTCTGGCGGTGGTGCCGGGGGCGACCCACCTCTTCGAGGAGCCGGGGGCCATGGAGAGCGTCGCCCGGCTGGCCATCGGGTGGTTCGGGCAGCACCTGGCCGCGGTGCAGCCAGGGGCGGCTCCCGGTGGCTCCCGGCCGGGCGAGGGTTAGACGGTTCCGGCAACCGGGGGGACGTAGGTGGCCAGCGCCGCCGCCAGGGCCTCGGAGCCCTGGTTCGAGAGGTCCTCCCTCACGCCGGTCAGCGGGGTCAGGGAGGCCCACCCGTCCGCGATGATGGCGGCGTCGGAGTCCGGCTCGAGCTCGGCCCGCTCGGCGATGCGCTCGGCGGCCGCCCCCGCACCTCGCATGGTCAACGTAATGGCACCGGAGGTCCTGTCGATGGCAGTGCCGGCGACAGGATCGGGGGTGTGCTCCGGGCGTACCGATCGGATCAGTCCGGCCGAACCCAGGTTGCCGTGGCGCAGGCCCTTGAGCAGGTGGGGAGGAACGGCCGGAACATTGAGGTTGAGGACGGTGGCGGGCGTCATGCCCGCCAGCACCGGCACGATGCCGCAGACCAGCCCGACCGGGGTCTCCCACGGCACCGGGTCCTCTCCCCAGGCGATGCTCACCGCCAGGCCGCGCACACCGAGCTGCGCGCCGGTCAGAGCGGCGCCGACCGTGCCCGAGTGCAGCGCGGACCGACCGGCATTGACACCGTGGTTGATGCCCGACACCACCAGGTCGGGCCGGGGGCCGAACCCCTCGATGCAGGCCAGGATGACCGCCAGCGCCGGTGGCCCGTCGATGCCGTAGGTGGGGAGGCCGTCGAGCCCGGGGATCTCGACTGCCTCGAACGGGATCGACTCGCGCTCGTGGACGGGCCCGACGGCTGCTCCTGCTCCGCTGTGGTCGGTGAGCGGGGCCACCAGTACCAGATCGTGTCGGCCATCGAAGGCGGCGGCGAGGCCGCGGGCCAACGCGGCGATGCCGGGGGCGAACACGCCGTCATCGTTGGTGATCAGGATGCGCATGGCTCATGTTCCAATCAGAGGGAATCCGGGTGGACGCAACGGGGACGACAGGACCGCGCCACCGGCATGACCGAGCCAACCGAAAACAGGCCCGTCGGGCCGGTGGGGCCTCATCGCCTACCATACCGTTCGGCGTCGGCCACCCACGGGTCAGCCGACCGGACGGACGACCCCCACCGACCATGACACCCCGACCACCTATAGAAGCCCAGCGTCCGGCGGAGACGACCGCCGCCACCGGCGACCAGTGGGTCATCGGGCACGGCCACCAGCGCGCGGTGATCACCGAGGTCGGGGCCACGCTCCGTTCCTTCACCGTGGGGGAGCGGGCCGTCATCGACGGGTTCGGGCCCGGCGAGTGGAGCCACGGCGGACGAGGCCAGGTGCTCGCTCCCTGGCCCAACCGCCTCGGTGACGGGCGGTACTCCTTCGAGGGGGTGGACGCCCAGGCCCCGTTGGACGAACTCTCGCAGAACAACGCCATCCACGGCCTGGTCCGCTGGGTGCCGTGGCGGATGACGGGACGTGCCCAGAACAGGGTGAGCATGGAGTACGAGCTCCGCCCATCCCCGGCCTACCCGTTCGCACTGCGGCTGGCACTCGAGTACCGGCTGGGACGCGACGGCCTTACAGTGGTCGCCGACGCCGAGAACCTGGGCCCGACCGATCTCCCCTTCGGCCTCGGTTTCCACCCCTATCTGACCGTGGGTACCAACTCGGTCGACACGATGCGGCTCGAAGTGCCTGCCTCCACGCGGCTCATCGCCGACAATCGGGGCCTGCCGATCGGCCGCGGCCCGGTGGCCGGTACGGAGTACGACTTCACCCAAGGGCGGCTGATCGGAGTCACCCGGCTGGACACCGGCTACACCGGGCTCTCCCGGGGCGCCGACGGCAGGGTCCGGGTCGAGCTCGACCACCCAGACGGCGGCCAGGGGACGACCGTCTGGGCGGATGAGCGATTCGGGTACCTGATGATCTACACCGGCGACACCCTGGACCCCGAGGAGCGGCGCACGTCCCTGGCCGTCGAGCCGATGAGCTGCCCGCCCGACGCCCTGAGCTCGGGAACCGATGTGGCGGTGCTGCCCCCCGGGGGTCGCTGGACGGGGTCGTGGGGCATCACGCCCAGGTGATCGCGAACGAGGCCGGGCTCCACCCGGAACGACGTCGAGCATCTGCCGGAACTGTGCAGAGGAACACCCGGAACTGGGTCGTCCAGGATCAGCCGGAACAAATACCTGCTGGTGCGCCCCCTGGGGTCCGAAACCAGCACCAGTGGATCAAGAGTGCGAACTTGCGCTTCCCGCCACTCGTCGCTTGTCGTCACTATTGCCTGTGAGCTGAACGTATGGTTCCAGAGCAGTTCAGGCTTCACCGGGAATTGTAGTTTCACGTTGTAGGCACGACGGTGCCGGTCGGAGGGGAACCGGAGGGGCATGGGCGAACGTGGTGAAGCAGTGCAGTAGGTCCACGCCGCTGAACGTCCCTGATCCGCGGCTACGCGAGTGCCACCTCCAGGCTGCTGGACGGACCTCCAGATCGCCGGGTGGTTGGACGCTCCCATCAGTTCTCGTGTCGAGTTCACCCATCAGGGTTACCGGCAGGTGCCAGGTTGACCGACTCTTCGGGATGGGACCCATCGCCACGGGTGAGGAAGGCGAGGCCAGCGACGCGGGGATGACACGTCGCCGTCGAATGGGGCTGGCGGGTGTATGTCGAGGCCGCCACCGCAACGACCCTGCCCGACCCGAGCCCGGCTACGACGGGCCCGAGCGTGAGGTGTTCGACGACGGGGGCAATCAGCTCGAATAGCTGTGGCTCTTGAGGGCGCAGGAAATGCACTCGAGCTCGCCGCTCAAGCGAAGCAAGCCGTCCGCTGCAGAGGGCAAATCTTTGCTGCAGCCCGAGCACTTGCCGCCCTGGCGCTCGTACTGGGCGGGAATGTGCCGCATGACGCATTCGTAGAGCTCTCCCACAATGGCCTGTTCGTGGTCGCTGTCCATGTACATCTTCGCGGAATCTCGTGACACACACTTTGCGTCGGCGCGTTGGCGGCGGAACTTGAGCGCCTGCCACTACTTTCGGGCTGGGCGGGCTCACTGAGCAGCAATCCTCGGTGCCAGCATCCGTCCCTACGACGGTCACCGGGAGCACGTTTGCCGGGAAGCCTTCCGACGCTCATGTCGTTTGCCACGACACCTAGCCCACCCTCATTGGCGCGAGTAACGGTCGACCACCCGAAAGGGTCCCCAGGCCCTCCGGGCGGTGGCCCGGCCTCGATAGGCCGAGTCGACATGTTGACGACGGCTGCAGGGGGAATGCCCCCGCCGACTGCCGTGCCCGACAGTGCGGGCGACATAAGCCGCCGGCCAGGCCGACCACTTGCTACTGGACAGTGCCGGCGGTCTTCAGGGTTGCAATCTGCGCATCGTCGCAGCCGGACCACGCCAGGATGGCGTCGGTGTCCCGTCCCCGCGTGGGGGCACCCCGCCACACTTGGGAGGGCGTCCCCGAGAACTTTGGCACCATCCCGGTGCCTCTAACTCTCCCGCCGACTTCGTCCTCCCACTCGATAACCATGTCGCGAGCCTGGTAGTGCGGGTTGGTGGCTATGTCGTGGACCGTCATTACCTTGCTGCACGGGATGTTGTGGGAGCTGAGAATCTGTTCGGCCTCATCTGCGGAGAGGCCGGCCAGCCAGGCCACGACGTTCTCCTTGATCTCGTCGGCGTAGACAATCTGGTCGACGACGGTTTGTAGCTTGTCCTGGTCGAGGCCGGGGACGATCGACTTGAGGCGGAGAAACGGCCCACCGATGGCCCCGATGCTGATATGGCCCTCCCGGGCCGGGTAGACCCCGTAGGGCTGCACGCCCGACGGGTCGTCGTTGCCAGTCCGGGGATGCTCATCACCCAGCATGAGGTAGTCCATGACGCCGCACGCCAGGAGCTTGAACTGACACTCGTACTGGGCCACGTCTACGGTCTGGCCGCAGCCCGTGCGCTGGACGGAGATGTACGCCGCCAGTGCGGACCACAGGGCGAAGAGCGCGGTGATGTAGTCGTTGACGAAGGGACTCACCTTCATCGGAGGGCCGTCGGGCTCGCCGTTCATGCTCATGAACCCGCTGAATGCCTGTCCGATGACGTCGTAGGAGGCCCGATTGTAAGTACCGGGATCGCCGTCCTGACCGAAGCCCGAGACGTGGACGATCACCAACCTGGGGTTGATCCCGAGGGCCCATTCGTCGGTGATGCCGAGGCGCTCAGAGTAGGTGCCGGGACGGGATGACTCCATCCAGATGTCGGCCCTCATGAGCAGCTTCCCGAACACCTCCTTGGCCTCCGGCTTGGTGAAGTCGATCACCATGTCGAGTTTGTTGCGGTTCTCCTGGGCCCACCAGGTCGACACCGATCCGTTGCCGCTCTGCAAGCGTTCCGGCGACATCTCGACGATGTCAGGTGTGGGTAGGGACAGTCGAATCACCTGGGCGCCAGCCTCCGCTGCGAGTTCGCAGGCGAACGGCGCGGCGACCACGGTGCCGGTGTCGATGATGGTCAGGCCCTGCAGAGCCCCGAATGAGGGGAACGCGCCATGCACCTTGGTCGAAGTTGCCTCATTGCTCGTGGCCGCCATGTCGGAATTCCTTCCGGTCTCGGTCCCCATGACCTGCGCCTCACGTGGCCCATCGCCACCCGGCACTCCACCCACTGTGTACTGCACCTGTTCTGACCTGTAGGGCACAAGGTCCCAAACCCGCCCGACTGGCTTGAGCAAGTCAGTCCCATCTGCCCCGACGAGAGAAGCACTGCCGGCTGTCGCTCCCCTGTTCCGATGGCGTGAGCGGCGGTTCTATTCCGTCTTGCCATCGGGCCCCTCTCGACCCACGAGTGGTCAGATCGGCCACGTTTCGCGTATTGGCGGTGCGCGTCTCGCATCTGGTCGCTCGGACGCGTTCAGTCCCCTGTGTCCGTCCCGCAACGGATGTGACGAGGGCCGTAGCCCCGACGCAGTCCCAGGATGCTGGCTACGCGAGTGCCACCTACACAGCACTTGAGGTCACCATGGACCGGGTAGATCGCGAGAAGGCGCAAAGGGGTGCGGAGGCCTATGTCGGACTACAGCATGCAGGGATGGAAAGGGCGTGCGGCGGGCGAAGCCATCCAGGAAGACAAGTACAAGCACGCCAAGCCGCTAGGGACCGTCGAGTACCTATGCCCCACTTGCGGCGATTCTCAAGAAATGACCTGTTACGAGTTTGCGGATGGTCCTTTCGGAATCAAGAAGGGCCTACATCTCATCTGTGCAGGCTGCAACGGCAAGAGGACGCTCGACAAGAAGGGCAACGACGAGATCCTCTCGAGGATAAGGAAGTAACGGTCGCACCCGCCCTGGGGCAGTTCCCATGTCCCTGATCGCCCGGGTATGGGTCAGGATGCGACCTTTTCGTCCTGACTTCTGTATTCGGAATGGGGCGCACTTCGATGCCGACAAGTGTCTCTATTCCGAGCCGGGAGGCTGCTGCAGCGGCTCCCCCGCTGCAGCAGCCTCCCGAGCGATGAATGAGCCAAGCTCGGAGATTGTGGACATCAGGGGGGCGGGAAACACGACGGTGGAGTTCTTGTCCACCGCGATCTCGACGAGGGTTTGCAGGTTCCTGAGCTGCAACGCCAGCGGGTGAGCCATCATGGTGTCGGACGCCTGGCCCAGAGCGGCAGCAGCCAGAGACTCTCCTTCCGCATTGATGATCTTGGCTCGCTTCTCCCGCTCTGCTTCAGCCTGACGTGCCATCGCCCGCTTCATGCTCTCGGGCAGCAGGATGTCCTTGAGTTCGACAAGCGTCACCTCGATGCCCCAATCGGTCGTCGTGTTGTCGAGGACCTGGCGGATGTCGAGGTTGATCTTGTCAGTCTCGGACAGTGCTTCATCGAGCGTGTGCTTGCCCACGACTTTTCTCAGCGTGGTCTGGGCGATCTGATCGATGGCGGCGCTGACACTTTCGATAGCGACGACCGACTTCACTGCATCGATGACGCGATAGTACGCGACCGCAGAGATATCGACACTGACATTGTCCCGGGTGATGATGCCCTGCGACTGGATCGGCATGGTGACGATCCGCAGTGACACCCGATTGAGTCTGTCGATGAGCGGAATGATCACCCGGAGACCAGGCTCGCGGGTGCCGATGACCCTTCCGAGCCTGAACAGGACACCTTTCTCGTACTGTTTGACGATCTTCAGTGCCAAGGCCAGGTAGAGGACCCCCAGCACAACAACCACGATGACTACGAGGACGAGCGTGCCCATTGCCTAAGTTTCCAGCGGCGGACAAGATTCCAATAGTGCCGAAAGACCTCAATTCACCGAGATCGGAGCGGTTCGTAGTCAGGACCGGCACGGGTCAGCACTCCGGCAGGGCTTGGATGGTCCGCCTGAAAGCTGGAGTAGCCACTTACGACCTTTCGGTCGCTGAAGCCGACCGCGCTCAGACATGCGGAGGCCATGAGCGTGCTGCAAGTCAGCCCCGTCGGTATTCGCGGCGCGACTTGCGACGCCGGTGACGGCGCATAACGCCCAGTCCGAACCACACCAGCGCCCCGAACAATGCCGTGACGAGGGTGAACAACCAGAGTGGCCAGGTGAAGTTCCAGAACAAGAAGTGGAGCGTGATCTTCTCGGTGTTCTGGATCATGAAGATGAGCAGCAGCCCGACTCCGGTAAGCGAGGCGATCGCCCCGCCGCCGAGTCGTGCACCGTTTGGACTGTTGTCACCAGGACTCTGCTGATCCATGACGACTCCCCTTGTTGACCTACGGCCCCTATCGGACGTGCGGCGTCCCGTGGACAAGCCGCTCGGTTGACCTGCCAAGCGTTTCACATGCCGCGACCTGCTGCACACCTTTCATGCTCACTGCCGGTCAGGTCGCGCCAAGCAGCTTCACGCTCACCGCCAGTGCTCGCCCAGCTCGGCTTCACGCGAAGGAGCAGCGACTCCTGGGTCATCACTGGCGGACAGAGGAACTGCTCAATGAGGACCCCCGACGAACGTCCCATAGCGTTCATCGTCGATCGGCCCCTGTCTGTCGTCCTGGTGCTCCTCAACCGGGACGAATGTCGCGGGTCGGCCCCCGGAGCCTGTTGGATGGAACAACTCCTTGCCGATGGCGGCTCGACGGGCATGTGGGGGGTTTCTCCTTCGCTGACCTGCTCGGACCGGTAGGAGGGCAGCGGGGGCGCCGTGCCGGATCGGTAGCAGGCAGTGGCCATGCAACGTCGATCTGATCTCGATCGGAGGGAGGGCGTAGGTTGGCGGAGTGAAAGCCCACCTTCGCAATGGTTCACCAAGGAGGATCGACCATGCACAAGCTCCCACGTGACCAAAGTGACGACTACACCCACGATGCGGCAGCAGCACGGCGCCAGGTGGTGAGCGCCGAGACGGGCACGCAGTTCGATCACATCGCCAGCTTCTCGTTCGATCCGGGCATTCTGCACGGGAACATGGAGGGCTTCAGCGGCGTCGCCCAGGTGCCGCTCGGCTTCGCCGGTCCGCTCCTGGTCCACGGCGAGCACGCACGCGGGGAGTATTTCGTGCCGCTGGCAACCACCGAGGGCACCCTGGTCGCCAGCTACAACCGGGGGATGCGGCTCACCCGAGAGGCGGGCGGCATCACCACGACGGTCATCGACGACGCCATGCAGAGGGCTCCGGTGTTCGTATTCCAAGACGCCCGAGATGCCCGCGACTTCGGCGACTGGGTCGAGAGGAACTTCGTCACCATCAAGGCCAAGGCTGAGGAGACGTCGCGGTTCGGGAGGCTTCGCGACATCGAGCAGTACGCGCTGGGCTCGATGCGATGGCTCCGGTTCAACTTCACCACCGGCGATGCTGCCGGCCAGAACATGGTGACAAAGGCCGTCCACGAGGCGTGTAAGTGGATGATCGACCAGCACCCCCCGGGGCTCAAGGACTTCGCGCTGGCCGGCAATCTGGACACCGACAAGAAACACTCCAGCATGAACAACCTCCACACCCGTGGCAAGCGGGTGGTGGCCGAGGCGACATTGCCGGCCGAGCCGATCGAAGGGGTGATGCACACGAGCGCTGAGCGCCTCTACCGCCTACGCCAGCTTTCGAACATGGGCAGCCTGCTCGGCGGCGCGGTCAGCAACGGCGCCCACTACGCGAACGGGATCGCCGCCATGTTCATCGCGTGCGGCCAGGACGTCGGCAACGTGGCCGAGTCGTCAGCCGGCTTCAGTTTCAGCGAGCTGCGTGATGACGGCAGCTACTACTTTTCGGTCACCATCCCGTCCCTCGTAGTTGCCACCGTCGGCGGCGGGACCAGCCTGCCGACGCAGCGAGAATGTCTCGAGGCGCTAGGTTGCTACGGCCCAGAGCGCGTACGCGCCTTCGCGGAGATCGTGGCGGCGACCGTGCTGTGCGGTGAGCTGTCCCTCGGCTCGGCTATCGCAGCCGACGAGTGGGTGTCGAGCCATGAGGCCCACGGCAGGAATCGGCCGGCCGGCTCCCCGCAGCCGATCTCTTAGCCTCGATCCATCGAAGTTCGACCCCTGACCCCTCCTGCTGAGGCATGACCATACGCGGAAAAATAGTGGGGGCCCTGCGAATCTGACGGGCGCAATGTCGCCAAATGTCGGTGGTCCGGCATCATCCGGGGGTATCCCCGACATGCCGGATCTGTGACTCTTGAGAACGGGCAGCGTTCCTTGGTGCTGTAATTGCGAGTGCGGACTCCCGAGTATCGCTCACAGTCTGATCATGATTTCCGAATACCTGGGAGTCATCATGACGGCAGGGCCGTGATGATGAAGGGTGGCTGTCCATGAAGCAAGCGGTGAGGTACTCCATGACAGCGCTCGTGACGGCGGTCGTGCTGGCGGGCTGTGGCGTCACCACGGGCGGCACATCGACTTCCTCGACGCGTGCGTCGAGCCCGTCCGTCCCAACGACAACACCGGCCACGACCACGACAGTGCCGGCTCCGCCATCTGTGCCCGCAGGGTATCTGGGCACCTACAACGTGCTGCAGACTCAGCTCCCGGCCTTTTCGGCTCTGTCCGCGGGCCGTGGAGCCACTACGCCGGGCTCAACGGTCATCTCCTCGGCCCTCGAGCCGGCCGACGGCAACGTCATGCGCCCCGGGATACTTCAGACGAACTCGCTCGATTCCTCCACCACGATGGTCCACCGGATGAAAGCGATCGGCGAGACGGGCGTGACGATCCAGGTGAGCTTTCCGCTCCTTGTCCCGAGCTTTCCCGACAGCGCCGAGTACACGACCTACTACCAGGACATCGCCCAAGTGGTGCATCAAGAGGGCATGACGCTGACAGTGGAGGAGAACCCGTTGTTCGGGAACATCTCAACGCTCCCGGTCTCCAGCTACTACGCCGGGCTCACGTTGCAGAGCTACGGAGTCGCCGACCACCAGATGGCGCAGACGATCATCAACGACTTGCACCCTGCGTATCTGTCGATCCTCACCGAGCCTGACACGTACACCGCTGTGTTCCATAATCCCGGCATCAATCTCAATTCCGCCGCCAGCGGTGTGCAGTTCGTGAACACGGTCATGAACGGCCTGCAAAAGGACGGGACCTTGGTGGGTGCCGGAACCGGGACCTGGACCGACCCCAGCTACGACCAGATGATGCTGGCGCAAACCGCCATCGACTACGTCGACCTGCACCTTTACCCCATCGCCCAGGTGGACCTCAACAACATGATCCGCCAAGTGGCCGCCGCAGCTGCGACGCACAAGCCGCTGATCATGTCTGAGTGCTGGCTCTATAAGGAGGGCACTGACGGCTCCCCGCTCGACGGCCCACAGGCGGCGCCCACTGAGCAGAAGGTCGGCACCTACAGCTTCTGGGAACCACTTGACGAGCAGTTCCTCACTGCCGTGGTGCACTACGCACGGGCTAACGAATTCCTGGTCGTCTCACCGTTCAGTACTCTCAACTTCTTCGCCTACCAGACGTTCACCCCGGCACTCTACGCCGAGACTTCCACCGAGGTGCGCTCCAGCTTCGATCATTTGGTGTCCGCGGCGATGGTTTCCGGTCAGCTCTCGGCGGTCGGCCAGGCATACCAGCGGCTGGCTGCGTGACGTTGCCCCGACCCGAGGGATTGAGTGGTCAGACGTCCGGAACGGGGTCGATGAAGACCTTCCCCCTCCGCAGACCCGAAACTGCTGGTCCCGCCGATGAGGAACATGTGCCTGGATAAGAGCCAACCGACCTGGTCAACTTGGAGGGAGCACCTTCTAAGTGCTCCTCGGAGTCGGTGCGTCGACCACCGACAGGGTGCCCCCGAACAATGACAATGTCCCTCGGCTGGCCCTGCCGCACCAATCCGGCACCACGGCGCCGGGAAACGGTGATTGAAGCGGCGAAGGCGATCATCGATAACATCGCTTCGTGAATGGCCATGTGCGGAACTGACCAGAGGAGACTTGACGTGATCCCTCTGGTGCAACCAACCACGTGGTCACTGCCGTGGGTCAGGCTGCGATTGACTTCGGTTGACTGCCTTCAGATTCCTTGACGATCAACCGCAGAAGGTTGAGCGCGCCGATCACCAAGAGCAGGATCGACCAGACCCTGCCGATGTGACCGCTGACAAGACCGAAGATCCCAATGCCAATGAGCACCAGTCCAAGCAATCCCGCGAGCGCCGGATGATGCAGGGACCTTGCCAGCCGGGGGAGAATAATCATTGCCTCACCCCCCTGCTCGAACTCTCTTCAGCGTACGTTCGCCATGCACCCACGGCTGGGACCTGCGGGGGTGTCGGAGACGTTTGATCTCTGACACCTGCTTGCAGTGGTGTCTCCGGAGCGTCGGCTGGTTCTGAGGTGCCTTTCACTTGCTGAGTTGCGGCAAGCATCGGGCGTACGTGGCGTGGGTACCATTTGCCGTCTTCGGCCGTCCACCACCCTTCACCTTGACTGACATCGCTCATCTCGAACCGCCTTTCGAACCCGCCTTAGAAGGGTCAGTTTCGTTATCGGCAGTTTCCCAACGAAACTGGACCCCGACCATACGCGGGACTGCCACGACACCCAGTGCTCTGACCACGAAGGTTCGCGCCCTTGCCAGGCATACGGAGCAGGACGCAGGGCGTCCGACCGACGTTTGAGGCAGCAGTGGGGGGCTGGAGTGCCGATGGTCAGCTTGACGATGCCCGGGTCTGGTCGAGGATGCGTGGACGCAGTACTCGGGTGATGAGGCGGTCGTCGGGACGAGCGCTACGCGGCTCGTGCCCGGGGTTGTCCCAGCGCCGCCGACCTTCTCCTCCGAGCAGGCCCCGGTGCTTGCGGTCGAGGGCGACGACCTCGGGTGACCTCGTCCGCTCCTGGGATTCGAACCAAGAACCTGCGGATGAAGAGTGGGATCTGCGGCCTCCCACCAGTGATCAACGTTGTTTCAATTGTGGTGCTGGCCAGTAAGTATCTTCCCGACCTTCTCCACGCTTCGCTGACCTTTGCCGGAGTTGTAGTCACGCTGTAGTCGCGGATCGGCCCATCGAGCGCCGAGCGGGAGAGGCGTTTGCACCGGTTGGAGGGCGGTCGTCAGGGGCCTCAGGTCATCCGCCGGCCCATAATCGCGATTACGCAGGTGAAGTGACCCTCAACGAATCCTATGTGACGCTTCCTCCGTCAGCCAACGACCACGAAGGACCCAGCCATTCCCTTCTGAGCATGGCCCGGCACCGGGCACAGATACTGGTATGTCCCCGTCGTCTCGGCAGTGAGGCTCAGCGTTCCAACGTGCATGCCAGCAGATGTTGGATTCCCGAGGAACCACAGCGCTGCGCTATTGAACGCCGGACCAGCCGTCATCATCGGCATCCACGAGGACGTAGATCCATTGGCGGTGACGACCAGGCCATGGGCAGTGTTCGGGTCGGCATTGACTACCTCGATACCGACTCGGGCACCTCGATGCACAACGATGGTGGGGTTCACCAAACCAGCGATGCGAAATGTCTCGTCTGGACCATTCGATGGACTGGCCAATGCGACGAAATGCACAGATTGGCCCGAGAAGGTGATGGTGTTGCGTCCGCCGTTGTCCGTAGCTCCAGTGGGCATCTCGTTGCCGAGTTGAGCAGCCTGAGCAGAGCTGATCCGTGGGCCAGGTGCATTTGCAAACAGCGCACCCATGACTTCCCCCGCATCGGTATTCGTTCCCATCATGTACCCAGGTAGCTCCCCGCCATTCATCCAACCTGGGGCCGCCGTCCCGCCCATCATCCAGCGATAGCCCGATGCGCTCATCATGTTGTCGACGGACCCGCCCATCATCGAGCCAGACCCGTATCTACCCATCATCGACCGGTAGTAGGTGTAGCTCGATCCGTCAGATGGTGAAGGTGCCGTGGTTACTTCAGATGGTGATGCTGTCCTAGTTCCTTGCGGCGACGACTCGCCGTTGGCAACCGCCATCCCGACACCAAACCCTGCGATAACCAGTGCGGCAAGGCCAATGGTGACGCCAAGCCGGAATCGAGTCATTCAAATTCCCGGCCCGGCGAACTGATGAGCATGGTCCCACTGTGAGCGGATTAGAGCGTCAATGAAAGGGTAATAGGTCCCCAAAGAGTGCCCCACAACAATGGGTGGGTGCCATCTCGGCTCAATCTCGCTTCGAATGGGTGTAGAGTACTTCCCAAGCAGTACGCATGATGCGTAGAAAACGCGCTGTCGTGAGCCAGGCAAGGCTGCGACGCTCGGCTCCACGCAGTTCGCGGCATCGATACCGTCGATGCCGCCGTAGAGGTTGTCGACTCCAGGCCAACGCTCCGTGATGTAGTGCCGCCCAGGGGCCAATCAGCATGTGTGCCCACGATGAAGTCCATCTGCTGGCACAAGCGGAACCCCGCTCAGTGTGGAACTCATGAGAAGCCTTGCGCCGGATAGCTCAACGATCAGCTGTTGATGCCACAGGGCGCCTGCTCAAACTGAGCCCACGTACTCGATAGACGTACCAATCAAATCAAGGAACACGCACATGAATGACCAGTTAGAAATCCTCACAGCCATCGAACGAAGCCACGCCCGGCGCCAACAAGCGGAGGGACAACTTCGCTCACTGCGCGGCACGGCCCTCAGTTCCCCACTTGCCGAACTCGACAGTCTGCTTGTCTACGAGTTGCGGCTGGAGACACGCCTAGCGGAAGTTCTCAATCGCAGCGCAGTGGTACCAGTCCGCTGATGGACCGCCGACAGAGAGGTCTTGTTGACCACCCCGCCGACATGACTCCTGTTCGGCTCCGACTCGAGCTCAGCATGGTGACACCGTCCTCGCTGCCGGCTCCGGGTCGCGCTGTCCGCAGACTTGATTGATCCCTGCTTGCAGCCGCGAGCGTGGCGAAACGACTCAGGAGACGGTTCCGGCAGGTTCGCCCAAAGCTGCAGTATCCGATGGACTTCATGTTGTTGGTCGCTCACCGCTCGTTGCAGGCTGGGGGTCCCACCTACCGAGCGGTTGGGGCGCAACGGTTCTACGGACAAGCCAGTATTCCTCCTCTGGCACGGGAGATAGAGCGTCTGTGATTGGCCCGCGTTCGTCACGCGACACGTGGGATCAAGGCTTCTACCGAGGTGGCGGCGATCTGTGCACCTTCGAGGCCTGCGAAGGCAAACGAGCGCCGGCCGGCCTCCTCACGAAAGTTGGGATTGAAGAGAACCTCCTCCGCTGCCGACCGGATGTGCTCGACATCGGCATCACCCGGCAGCCCACGTCCCACCTTCCACTCCTCGATCAACTGGGTGATCGGAGCCTGGTCCGCCCCCTTGGCTGGAATGCCAACCATCGGAAGGCCATGACGAAGAGCTCGCATGGTGGTGCCGTGACCGCCGTGGCCCACGACGAAGGAGGCTCGCTTCATGAGCGCGTCGTGATCAGCGAAGGCCACGAGATGAGCATTCGCCGGAGCGGCGAGATCCTCCGGATCGACGATCCCGCCGGTGGTGGCAACGACGTAAACGGGCAAAGGTGCGAGTGCGTCCAGGGCACGTTGCAGCATGTCGGGACTGCGCTGTTCGGGAACCGTGCTGAAGCTGAGGAGCACGAACGGGGTCGGGTCGTTGCCATGCCAGGGCAGCTCCACCGGCACTGCCCGACGCTCAGCGGTGAGCACCGGTGCTCCATGGACGACGTGCTGCCAGGCCGTGGCCGGGTCGCCGTCGAATGCCTGGAGCGCGTTGACGTGGAGCAGCTCGCGTTCACCCCACAGCGTGTCGAGGTCGGCCAAGCCATCGAATCCGGCCCGCTTCCGTGACTCGCTCTGCATGGCGAAGTTGGCTCGCCACCCGTCCAGTAGCCGGTCGAAGAACGTGTGGAGCATGACCGCTGTCGGACGTGCGAATCGGGGGGCGACGTTGAGCGCAGCACTGAACATCGCATCGATGACGACGACATCCGGATCCCGCTCTGCCACCAGGGTGGCCAGCTCTTCACCCACGGCCGGCGAGCTCGTGTAGCCGAAGACCGTGGCCAGAGGATGGAACGAGTACCGGTCGAGGTCGGTGCGAGCGTCGACCAGTTCGGTGGCAGCAAGCCCTGCAGCATCCACACGACCCACCATCTCGGGTCGGCCGAAGAAGTGGACCTCGTGTCCCCGTTGCTCGAGGACTCGAGCGATCCCGATACTGGGTGTCAGATTCCCACCTCCGTCCCAACATGTCCACAAGATGCGTGCCATGACTCATTCCCCCTTGTCGTTGATGAGAACACCACGGATGAGACGCTCGACAGCCGCCTGGGATGACTTCCGATCGAGGCCGAGATCTCGCCGAAGGAGCTTCCAGACGTAGACATCCGTGGCGGCAAGCAGGGCCACCAGGATTCGCCCGCGCTCGCGGGCCGGATGTACCGCCAGTTGCTGGGCGAACGCGTCCTCGACCCACGCACGGTGGCGCTCACGTCCCTTATCGGCCACTGCTGCGAAACCGGGGATCCGGTGCTCCTCGGCAAGCATCCGGATGACCCGGTCGCCGATCTCTTCGTAGTCGTCGAAGAGCTGGATGACAGCCTCGCCCACAGACTGCGGCAGCTCGTCGCGGGGCGGCAGGGTTGAGCGGAAGGTGCCGATGGCCTCGAGGATGAGGGCCTCCTTGTTTCCGAACGCACGGAGCACGGTCTGGACGCTGGTTCCCGCCGCCGCGGCGACCTTCTCGAGCGTGAACTCTGCGGACTGGGCGGCGAACAGCTCCCGGGTTGCCTCGATGATGCGCTGGCGGGTGGCCGCTGCCTTCTCGCCCCGCACGGCCATGGAATAGCCGCGTGTCATATTCATAACAGTGACAGTGACACGAATAGCTGGTTCATGTCAATAGGGTTACCGTGAACGCTGATCAGGCGCGATGTCCGGACAGGGTGCCCCACATCAATCCTGAGGTTCCCCGGAA